>Ga0265314_10001418_pt1 | contig 26869 bp, 20 predicted proteins | sample 4126metaG_FD_203106 | JGI IMG/M metagenome (GOLD analysis project Ga0265314, IMG submission 203106) | Rhizosphere microbial communities from Carex aquatilis grown in University of Washington, Seatle, WA, United States - 4-1-26 metaG | ecosystem: Host-associated > Plants > Roots > Rhizosphere >... | reverse complement strand
CGCCACTGCAACTCGGTGTTCCTATTCCTCCACGGATTCCATACCGGATTCGACGGCGCGGTGTTGCGCGCGGCGCAGATCGCCCATGACGCGCAGACCGGATGCGCCATCGCCACCTTCAGCTGGAGCAGCGAAGTCGAACTCGGCCGCTACGCCGCCGATATCGAGCACAGCCAATATTCCGAGCCGCTGCTGGCGGAATTTCTTCACGAGCTGGCGGAGACCGGACTGCACGTCAAAATCCTGGCCCACAGCATGGGAAACCGGCTGGTGCTGTCGACCCTATCCGCCTTTGCGCGCGGCCGCGACGTGTTGAAGCCGGGCTTCATCGACGAGCTGGTGCTGGCGGCAGCGGATGTCGGCATCGAGCAGGACAACGACGATTTTGCCCACCTGCTCCACGACGCCGCGCCTTACGTGCGCCACACGACGATCTACGCCTCTGCCGGGGACGGCGTCCTGCTTGTCTCCAAAGAAGCGCATGGCGGCGTGCCGCGCGCCGGCCGCGAGCCCGAGGCCGACCTGAAATACCGCGCCGACGACAAGACCCACATCGTGGACGTGATCGACGCTTCGGATGTGCCCGCGGATATCCTGGACCACAGCTATTTCGCGATGTCCTACGAAGCCGTCGCCGACATGACGCTGGCGCTTGCCGGTGTGCCGACGCGGGATCGCATGATCGCAAAGAACGGCTGGCCGCCGACGCTGGTCAACACAGACGGACCCGATGCGCGCTATGGTCTGGCGGCGGGAAAGGGCCGTCGGCCGCGGCTGATCTCACGCATCCTGGTGACGTTGATCCCGGTCATCCCGTTCATTCAATGACTTCGACGCCATCCGGGCCCGCGATCAGCAGCATCGTGGCGATGTTCACGAACAAGCCATGCTCCGCCACACCGGCCACGGACGACAGCGCATCCGCAAGCCGTTCGGCATCGACGATGGCGCGGAGTGCGCAATCATAGACCAAATTGCCGCTGTCGGTGCGAACGACGACGCCGTCTTTTGTGCGCAGCACGACGGGCGTTCGCGGATAGCCGATGGCGGCAAGCGCGCCCGCAATACGCGTCGCCGTCGTCGCATGGCCGAACTCCAACACCTCAACTGGCAGCGGGAAGCGCCCCAGCCTATTTACCAGCTTGCTCTGGTCGGCGATGACGATCATCCGCTTGGACGAGGACGCAACGATTTTCTCGCGGAGCAGCGCCGCGCCGCCGCCCTTGATGACGTTGAGATCGCGGTCGGCCTCATCGGCGCCATCCACCGTCAGATCGAGCGGGGCGGCGGCATCCAGGTCTGCAAGCGTGATGCCCAGCGCGCGGGCCATCCCAGCGGTGCGTTCAGAGGTCGGCACCCCAACGATATCCAATCCCCCGCGCACCCGCGCCCCGAGAAGCTCCAAGAACTGCTCGGCTGTCGAGCCGGAACCCAGCCCGAGATGCATGCCGGCGGATACGAAATCCAGAGCACGGGCCGCGGCGGCGCGCTTGAGGGCGACAGAGTCAGTCATGGCCGCACTCAAGCCGATACGGCCGGGCTCGTCCAGCCCGAATTGCGGCGCGTGAACAGCTCATCGCCGACAACCGAGACGGTTATGACGCTGCCACGCTTTCGGCAGCCGCTTCCTGGTTGCGGAAATTGGCGTCGGCGACAATTTGACGTTCACGCTGTTCCGCCCCGTCGCAGATCACGAGAATTCCATCCTCCTTGAACCGCTCAATGGCCTTTCGCAATTCGGCGCGCGTGGACCATCCTCGGCGGCTGCAGAACCTCCACATCTGTTCTTCGGTGCGCGGTTGGGCAAATACGAACTGGAGAAGATCGGCGTCTTGCGATCGACGCTGAAATACCTGCTCGGTCAACACGGAGGTGATCAACACGCGGCGCTGGTGCCGCCAATCCATGACGCGCGCGATGACGAATGGCGAAACCGCATAGGTGCATCCCGGATCGCCGGTTCGCCGGTAGAGCCCGCGGACGACACGCAGCCCGCCACGCGACGGCGGAATAACATGGGAACCCTCCAAACGATTCAAAAGGCCAACTGCGGCCGAATTGGTTTCCCACTGATCGTCGGGCCCCAATTCTCCCAGTTCCTCTTCTTCCTCGGCGTTTACGATCAGGCTGTAGACATGTCCGCAGTTGGTTTTGCGGCTGGCCAGCTGCCAGCCGCCATGGATATGCCCGAAGCTGAATTCGGTGGTCGAGATCTGTTCGGCTTCAGCCCGCGCGAAAGCGAATCCGGAATTGGACTGAACGTCCTCCGTGATGGTTCTGAGAATCGAAAGACGGCCGACTCGTTCGAGCCCCTGGCTCTCGCCTTCGACGGTGCACAGAATGCGCGAGGAGATGTCGCGGTAAGCCGGTGCGATATCCAGATAGTCCTCCGTCCAGGTTTTTCCCGTGAGACCCATGTCGCCCAGCTTATTGAAAATCGGTGCGCCGGGCTGAACGACAAAAGCCTCGTCGTGAACCTCGAAACGCCCGCGATATCGCTCCTGAAGATCGCGCAGGATCAAGGCGCTGGCGACAAAGCGGGCGCGCGAGTCGCCAGGAAAGCCGGGCACGAAACCTGCCGTGACGTCGATTCCGGCTTCGAGGAACGCTTCAACCGCCTGAAGGTTGTCGGCGCTGGTTCGCCGCTTGTGCATCAACTCCAGAGTTTCGTCCGAAAACGACTCGACGCCGATGAAGACATCGTGGCAGCCGGCTCGCTTGAGCAGTGCCGCCGTCTGCGGTTCCATCTGCGCGCGCATGAACGAGCCCCAGCGGACGTCGACGGACCGACTGAGCATCAACTCGCACAGTTCGACGAGCCGCCTCGGGATGCCGTTAAGCAGAGAATCCATGAAAATGATGAAATTGGCGCCATAATCGCGTTTCACCCGTTCAATCTGCTCGACGGTGTGCTCGGCCGTGTCCGTCCGAAAACGTTCCCAGAACTTCCATTCGTTGCAGAATTCGCACTTGTCGGTGCAGCCGCGAGAGAATTGAAGCGGAACCGTGCGATAAGTGCTGTCGGTCTGGTACGCGGCCAAATGCATTTCGGAGAAGCTGGGCGTCGGAAGGCTTGCCAGTTTCATCAGCGGACGCTGGCTGCGAGCGAATGCTCCCGACGGCGCTTTGCAGAGCGTTCCCGGTATTCCTTCACCCACTCGGCCGTCGCGTGAAAACGCGTTGTACACGTCCAGCAGCGTCTGCTCTCCTTCGCCGACGGCAACCATGTCGAACAGGCCGCTTCGGAGCGCGAGTTCGGCGCTGGCCTGGCTGGACGAAACCTGCGGCCCGCCGGCCATGATGAAGGGGGGATTCCGGCGGCGCTTCAGATGCGCGGCCGCGATCAGCGTCGACAAATAATTCGTGGTCCATACCGAGAATCCGATGAACCGGATATCGGGAATTTGTTCGAAGATGCCCGAGATGTAGCGGTTGAGGCCGCACAGGTAGTTATAAAGATAGGTCGCCGAAATTCCACGCTCCAGACAGTATCGCTCAAAGAGCTCGTTTCGCTGCGGTATCAGAGATTCTCCGTCATCGAACGACTTTATGAGCTGGAGGACCAAAGGAAGGTCGGGGATGTCGTGAACGAAGGCTTCCGCGTAGGCGCCGGTGTAGGTGTAGGTAGGGGAATAGGAATCTGGAACCCCGAGCCTGAGATCCAGGAAGTCGAAATCGTAGCATCCCTGGGACTTCAGATAGCCGAGAAGATAAGACGCGCCCGCCGGCGGAGCGGTCGGAGAAAACGGCGGGGGCGCGATGCAGAGAAGATTTGGCTTAAAGTTGGCCGACAAAGTGTGTGCCATAGAGAGCTCCCCTCTCCCTGTGGTTTCGCCGACAACCTAAGCTGAAAATCACTCGCAATGCAACTATAGAGTGCTAACAAGCTGACGTTTATGGCCAATTCTCTGAGGCGGAAGCTGCAAAGCACGCAGAAGTGGCGCTCGTCGGCCTTCGCGACACTCGCCCGGCCGACCTTTTGGCGACCCTCATTATTCGAGCCGGAACAGGTCTTCGACCTTGCAGCCCAAGGCCGCCGCCAATTTCAAAGCGAGAATCGTGGACGGTACGAAAACACTGTTCTCCACCGTGTTGATCGTCTTGCGCGACACGGAGACGCGTGCCGCAAGCTCCGCCTGGGTGAGGCCGAGTTCGGCACGCACTTCCTTCAAGCGATTCTTAAGCGGTGAATCGCCCATCAGCCGTCCGTATCGCGTTCGAGCCAGACAAAGAATAGGAGCGGCACGCTCACCGCGATCATCATCAATATCTGCACCAGCGTCAGCGCATCAACCAATTTGAATACCGCTACCACAACCGCGGCGGCGAGCCCGAAAAGCAACGTGAAATAGCCCGCCCTCCAGCAGCGCATGCGATTGGCCTGGGTCAGTTCGTCGTCCAGCGCGCCGCGCGCGCGGCGGTCCCGCTTAACGCGCACTATGAAGGCGAAAAGCATAAACATGATCACGACCCAGACAGCCCAGGCGCAAAGCGAGATGGCGACAGCCGGAAAGCCCCGAAGGTATGGCCACGCGCGAACCGGCTCGAGCGAGAAGAACTGCCAGACGAGCCAGCTGAGGGTGTAGGTCAACATCAGCCACCAGCGCTGGCGCGCCAATCGAGCGGTTTGTTTTTCGAGGTTCTGCTCAACCATCTTTCGCTCCATATAACCTATAGGTGACATGATACCTTAAGGTTACATGAAGTCAAGGGGCTGTTTGCGGTCGTTCGGCTACTCCACCGTCACGCTTTTGGCGAGGTTGCGTGGCTGGTCGACGTCCGTGCCTTTGGCGACAGCGGCGTAATAAGCCAGCAGCTGCACCGGCAGAGCGTAGAGCAGCGGCGCGATGAACGGGTCCGTCGTGGGGACTTCCACGCTCGCCCAGACCTGCGCGCCCGCGCTGGCCAGTCCCTGCGCATCCGAGATCAGCAGCACCTTGCCGCCGCGCGCCATCACTTCCTGCATATTCGAGGTGGTCTTCTCGAACAGCGCGTCGTGCGGCGCGATGACAATCACCGGCACACTCTCGTCAATCAGGGCGATGGGGCCGTGCTTCATCTCGCCGGCGGCGTAGCCTTCGGCGTGGACGTAGGAGATTTCCTTGAGCTTGAGCGCCCCTTCGAGGGCCAGCGGATAGCTCGGTCCGCGGCCAAGATAGAGCACGTCGCGCGCCTTGGCGATTTCCTGACCCAGGAGTTCGAGTTTCGGCTCCTGCTTGAGGAATTCGACGATGTGGCGCGGCGTTTCCAGCAACGCGCCGCAGAGCTTTTTCTCGGCAGCGGCGTCGAGCGTACCGCGCGCCCGGCCCGCTGCGATGGCGAGCGATGCCAGCGCCGCCAACTGACAGGTAAACGCCTTGGTGGACGCAACACCGATCTCCGGCCCCGCAAAAGTCGGCAGCACAATGTCGGCCTCGCGTGCGATCGAGCTTTCCGGCACGTTGACGATGGCGAGTGTGGTCTGTCCTTTTGCCTTGGCGTCGCGCAGCGCCGCCAGCGTGTCCGCCGTCTCGCCAGACTGCGATATAAACAGCGCCAGGCCATCCTTGGGATAAACCGGATCGCGGTAGCGCAATTCCGACGCGACATCGATTTCCACCGGCAGGCGCGCCAGTTTCTCGAACCAGTATTTGCCGACCAGACCCGCGTAATAGGCCGTACCGCAGGCCGAGATGGTCAGCCGCGAAGCGCCAGCAAACGCCTTTGCCAGCTTCGGATCGGCGAGATGAACACTGGGGCCCGTGGGATCGATGTAATGGGCGAGCGTGTGGCCGATGACTTCCGGCTGTTCGTGGATTTCCTTGGCCATGAAATGGCGGTGACCGGCCTTGTCGACCAGTCCGGCCGTGGCAGACGTGATTTTGATCTCACGATTGGCAGGCCGGCCTGCGGCGTCGTAGATTTCAACGTCTGGTCCGCGCACCACGGCGACATCGCCGTCCTCGAGATAGGCGACGCGGTTGGTGAACGGCGCCAACGCGAACGCATCGGAGCCCAGGTAGGCTTCGTGCTCGCCGTAACCGACCGCCAGCGGGCTTCCCATCCGTGCGCCGATCAACAGGCCCTCTTCGCCCTTGAAGATCATGGCAAGCGCATAGGCGCCGGTCAGACGTTTCACCGCCGCCTTCGCGGCTTCTTCGGGCGACATGCCGTGCTTGAGATAATCAGTGACCAGATGGGCGCAAACCTCGGTGTCGGTCTCGGATTCGAACTTGTGGCCCTTGGCGAGCAGTTCGGCGCGCAGCTCGCGGAAGTTTTCGATGATGCCGTTATGGACAACGGCGACGCGCTCGGTGGCGTGCGGATGGGCGTTGACCTCCGACGGCTTGCCGTGGGTGGCCCAGCGGGTGTGGCCAATGCCGGTATGACCGGATAGCGGATGGTGCTTCAGAGCTTCGCCCAGCTTGGCGAGCTTGCCCGGCGCGCGGCGACGCTCGATGTGCCCGTCCACCAGCGTGGCGATGCCAGCGGAATCATAGCCGCGATATTCCAGCCGCTTGAGCGCCTCCAGGATGATGGGGGCGCAGTCCTTGGTGCCCGCAATACCGACGATGCCGCACATCTCACTTGTCCTTCGCTTTGGCGGCCTTCGCCGCTTTCTTCCGTGTACGGAATTTCTCCGCCCAACCGGGAATTTCCTTCTGCTCCGCGCGTACGACGACGAGCGCGCCGGCCCCCACGTCCCTGGTGATAACGGATCCCGCCCCAACGATTGCGCCGTCGCCGACCTTGACCGGCGCCACCAGCGCGGTGTCCGAGCCGATGAAGGCGCCGGCGCCGATGTCCGTCAGGTGCTTTTCGAATCCGTCGTAATTGCAGGTGATGGTTCCCGCGCCGATGTTGGCGCCCGCGCCGACCCGCGCATCGCCGAGGTAGGTCAGATGGTTGGCCTTGGCGCCCTTTTCCAGCCGCGTCTTCTTGACCTCGACGAAATTGCCGACATGGACGCATTCTTCCAGCACCGCACCGGGACGCAGCCGCGCGTAAGGGCCGACAATGGCTCCCGCGCCCACGTCGGCGCCTTCGAGATGCGAAAAGGCGCGGATATACGCGCCCGAATGCACCACGACGCCCGGCCCAAACACGACGTACGGATCGATCTGGCAATCGGCTTCGAGGACCGTGTCGTGCGACAGGAAAACCGTTTCCGGCGCCGTCATGCCGACAGCATTCGCCAGCGCGCGCGCGCGCAGCCGCATCTGCATCGCCGCTTCCGCCGCGGCCAACTCGGCCCGGCTGTTGACGCCCATCATTTCGATCTCGTCCGCCTCCGGAACGGCGCAGCGAACGCCTTCGGCCTTGGCGAGGACGGGAATGTCGGTCAGATAGTATTCCCCTTGCGCGTTCCCGTTTTCGAGCTTGTTTGCCCAGCGGAAGAAACTCTTCGCGTCAGCCGTCAGGATACCGGCATTGCACAGATCGACGGCGCGCTCCGCGGCGTCCGCATCCTTGAATTCGACGATGCGCTCCAGCAAGCCCTGCCCGTCCAGGATCATCCGCCCATAGGCAGCCGGATCGCTCGGACGGAACCCGACCATCGCCATACCGGCACGCGTCTGTGCGGCAAAGGACGCCTCGAACGTCGCCGCCGTCAGAAGCGGCATGTCGCCATAGGCGACCATCACCGCGCCGGAAAAATCCTTCAGCACGTCACTCGCCATTGCCGCGGCGTGGCCGGTGCCGAGTTGCTTTTCCTGGATCACGGAGGTCGCACCCAACTTGGCGGCAAAGGCGCGAACCTCCTCGCCTTCCTTGTGGGTGACGACGACGATGCGCTCGACGCCCGCCGCGCGCACGGCGGCGATCACATGCCCGAGGATGGGAAGACCGGCGACCGCATGCATGACCTTGGGTGTCGCGGACTTCATCCGCGTTCCCAGCCCAGCGGCCAATATGATTCCAGCTCGTGCCATATTGCTCGATAACGCCTTGTAGCATAAGGGTAAAGGCACTAATTGCGACGTAATGTTGCGAGCCGGAAGTTAAACCAGCCCACATGAGTATTCCATGACCCCCGCCCTCGTCTTCGATCTGGACGGAACGCTCGTCGACACCGCGCCGGACCTGTTGGAAGCGCTCAATGTCATCTTGGCGCGCGAAGGACGCCGGCCAGTGAACCCCACCGATCTGCGCCATCTTGTGGGGTTCGGTGTCCGCACCCTGATGGCCGAGGCCTTCAAGATGACCGGCAGCCCGGCAGACCCGGGACAGATCGACGGCCTAAAGGATGGCTTCCTCGATTATTACCGGGCCCACATCGCCGACCACAGCCGGCCCTTTCCGGGCGTGGAAGACACGCTGGATATCTTCAGGGCGGAAGGCGCTCGGATGGGCGTGCTCACCAACAAACCCCACGATCTGACTTTGTTGCTAATGTCGAAGTTGAAGCTCGACACCTACTTCGTTTCGATATTCGGGGAGGGCCGCATGCCCTACACCAAGCCGGATGCACGCATCTTCCAGGACGTGGTGCGCGAAATCGGCGGGGTGGGCGCCGGCGCGCTGATGATCGGGGATTCGCTGACCGACGTGAAAACCGCGCACAATGCCGGTGCGCCGGTGATCCTGGTGCCCTATGGCTACACGCCAGAGCCCGCGAACACACTGGGCGCGGACGCGGTCGTGGCCACATTCGCGGACATTCCGGCAGCGGTGCAGCGACTGCTGGGACAGCCAAAACGGTCAACTTGACGGTAGTCGGTTGTGGGCCTTATAGCCCTTTTCCCCGACATGGGGGCGCGTAGCTCAGCGGGAGAGCACTCCCTTCACACGGGAGGGGTCACAGGTTCAATCCCTGTCGCGCCCACCAGTTTCATCAGGAATTCCGCGGGTTTTTCAAAACGTGATTTTGTTCTGTCCGGTACCGGACTGCATACAGAAGCAGACTTCGGCACCGAATTCCGCGGAAAAATCTGGGGCTCGAAATCCGCGTTTGTTCACGGTCAGAATCGGCGCGACTCGCTCTGGAAAGCAGTGAGTTCACGCTTCATATTAAGCTGCCCGCGATATCCGTTACGACCCAGGCCTCGATGTTCGTAAAGAGAAGAATCAACAGCGCCACGCGGGCGGTCGAGCTCTGGAAGTGCGAGCAGGAAAACCGCGAGGGCCACGCCGCCAAGAATGTCTTCCTCGGAAAAATCGGCCAGGAACAGCCGCTTTCGATCCAGGCCAAGGAGAAGATGACCCAGGCGCCCGCAATCTTCTGGTCCTATGGTCGCGCGCCTGTAAACGTCGCTGTCTTCAGTCCGTCGATGCTCGGCAACTTTTCCGCCAATGCCGGCGGCAATGCCGTTCTTCCCTGCGACTTCATCTGCGCCGGAAAATTTCGCCATGGTGCGGACCGCTGGTGGTATCGCACGCATCAATCGCGTTGGGGCACCAAGGCCGACTACGAGTCCCATGAACGCTCGAAGGTCATGATCTGCGCCAATCGCGAGCAGCTCATGAACTACGTCGTAGGACCATATGTGCTGGACATGAACAAGAGTGCCGAGGTCGGTGTCTGTGGCTCTTTTCTTCTACGTACTGACGTATTCAAGACCGGTCAGAACGAACCCCGGTGAAGGCTGCAAAAAACCATGGGTGACTTTCTGCTTGATCTATATGCATGTTCACCCGATCCGGGACGATGGCGCGGGGCGCTCGACCGGCTGTGCGAACTCATGTCCGTTCGCAGCGCGGTTGTTCAAGTTCTCAACTACACACCAGGGGGCTTTCGTCCGGTCTGGACGGCGCGGGATTCCTATTCCGAGGCCCATAAGCACGAACATGACCGAGTCCTCAACAACGAGGGGAACCCACGGCTTCGCGTGCGTCCCGCCGTGCACGTCCCGCAGCGACCGATCGGTGTGGCTCGCGATGAAGAGATTTTTCCAGCTGGCTCCGCCGACCTCCAGGAGATCCAGAGGCGACGGCGGGCACTCCGCTTCGGCTGCAATCTCGGCGGCATGATCGAACTGAATCCGGGCCGTCACCTTGCGCTGGTCCTTCATCGCTCCTCTGGAGATGATCGTCCCCTTGGAATGGAGCAAGAGCGGCTCGTCATCGATCTGATGCCTCACCTCCGACAGACTATCCAATTGAGCGAAAAACTGATCGACTTTGGGTTGAATTCGCAACTCCTCATCGAGGCGGTCAACATTTCGGATGTAGGCGTTTTGCTCTGCGACAGCGCTGGGCGCACGGCGTGGGCAAATCGAGCTGCGCTCGCGATCCTCGAAACATCTCCGTTTCTCCGTCTTAGCGCGGGCTTTGTCCGCGCTATGCAGCCGGCGGACAGTGCGGCCTTTCGGGCTCTGCTCGATCGATTGGGAGATGGCCCCGCCGATCGACCGGCGCAAATGACGATAGGACGTGCGAACGACGAGAAAGCCGTACAGGTCATGGGCATCAGTTCAATTGCCGCTCCGGGGGGAGTGCCATTGGCCAGCGTTCGGCAAGTCGCACTCCTCATCCGCCAGCCTGGCAGGCCGCTCAATATTTCCCCCGCATGTGTGGCCCAGCTGTTTGGGATGTCATCCGCGGAGGCGCGACTGACCGCCGGCCTCTGTGATGGCCTTTCGCTTGGTGACTATGCGCGACAACGCGGAATTTCCGAGGGCACCGCACGCATCCAACTGAAGAGCGTACTGGCCAAGACGGGATCCCGGCGTCAAGCGGAGCTTGTACGGAGGGTGTGCGCATCGCTCGCGGTCAATCTCTCGCAGCAAATCTCGGACGTTGCCGAGAAAGCGGCATTTCCTCTACGGCGCCCGGTATCCTGAGCCGTTCGAGCCAGGCTTTTTGCCGGCATATCCTATTTGGGAGGCGCGGCCATCCCGAAGTGGCACTACCGATAGACGGTGGCGCCATTATGGGGAACCAAAATGAGAATTCGAAACTGGACTCTGGCCGCGGTCGTTGCCGTGCTCCCAATAGCGGCCTTGGCTTATCCAGCCCCGCCGCCCGATCCTTCGCTTCCGCGCTCGACTGTTCCGCCGGCGGTGCAAGACCTACGGCGCAAGATGAATGACGCGGATGTCAATGCGCTGACCTTCCGCGACATGGACCAGCTGTTCACGACACGAACAGTGCCGCGCTCTGGACCAGTTTGGGAACTGCCACGCGCGGACCACGCGCTCGACTTCACCTACACCTTCAGGGGCAAGTCTTACACGCCGGAGCAGTTTCTGGACCGGACTTTCACCAATGCCCTGCTGGTCATGAAAGACAGCCGGATCGTCGCGGAAATCTACCGCAACAACACAGATGCGCAGACGCGGTTCATGGCTTGGTCGATGACTAAGTCCATCACGTCAATCCTTATCGGCTGCGCGCTCCACGAAGGCCGGATCAAATCGCTGGACGATTCCATTGTGAAATACCTGCCTGAGCTCAGGGGCGGGGGCTACAACGGAGTCACGATCCGCCAGATCATGCAGATGCGCTCCGGTGTGGACTATGAAGAGCGATACGATTTCGGCAACCCCGGCATCGCAGCGCGCAACCACGAGCACTCGCTCGTTGAAAACGTCACCCGCTTCGCCGACATGGCACGTACCATCAGGCGCGCGCACCCGCCTGGGCAAGTGTGGCAGTACAAAACGCTCGATACAGCAGTGGTGGGCTGGCTTCTGGAACGGGTCAGCGGTGGCAGCACAATTGCCGCTTACGCCGCGCAGCGTCTGTGGGAGCCACTGGGCGCGGAACGCGACGGCTTCTTCATCATGGATGGACCTCCGGGCATCGGCCGCGAGTTCAACGGCGCTGGCTTTAATGCCACGCTTCGCGATTTCGCACGCGTGGGGCAGATGATGCTCCAGGGTGGACTAGCAAACGGACGCCAGATCGTTCCCGCCGATTGGGTCCGCGGGTCGACAAGAGCCAGTGGCGCACCGGGGCCTGGGCCGGGCTATGGTTATCAGTGGTGGATTCCAAACGATCATGCGTTTCAAGCACTCGGTCTGCAGGGTCAATACATTTTTGTCGACAGAGCTACGCGCACTGTCGTCGTCAAACTGAGCTATTTTCCCCCGGACAACCGGGACGCATCGGAGGAAACCGCGTCCTTCATGGAAGCTGCGTCAGTCTGGACGCCTCATTGAATGGTAACGATGCAGGAGATGCTGGCCGCCTCGCACAAATACCGCCCGGTCTGACGATATCGATTCGATCGTGGAAAATCCGTGGAAAACGCGCCGCCGTGTCCTTAAGCAGTTGAACTGTAACGCAAATTGCGTCCCCTCATACGGCAGGGGGCACAGGTTTGTCGGCGGGCAATCGCCCTGTCGCGCCCACCATTTATCTTTGGAAAATCAATAGTTTGCCGCCGAGCTCGATTTGCATGTGAAAACGGGCGCCGACATCGCCAGCGCCCGTCTCACAGGCTTGGATCGCCGTTCAGGTTTCTTCGCTGAATAAGATGCCGGAGATCTTTCCATCCGGGGTCAGCGGCGCGACTTCCCATTTCGAGCGCTTGTGAAGGCATGTCACTTGATAGACGTCCATGCCGTTCTTGCCGACGCCGACAAATTTCACGGCTGTCACCGGGCCCCAAGCTGCGATCATTGTATGAAGGTCGGCCAGCATCTGGCGCGTGCCGGCGGCAAGGGTCGGCACCATCTTGCTATAATCAGGCTTGCCACTCATCAGACCGTCAATCTGATGGCGGAGCGCCGCCTCGGTACCCGGGCTTGGCTTGTTGCTTGCGATCCGCTGCGCGAGCGTCGCCTCGGCCGCTTTCCCTTCCGTGTCGGCGATGCGCGGCGCGTGCTGCTCCTCACCGCTTTGGTGCAGCACCATCTCCGTCACGTGACCGGCGGCATCGGTCGTGAAGCTGAACTGTGCTGGAAGGCTAAGGCCCTTGAGGAAGAATTTGGAGCCGCTTTCGGGGAAGATTTCGTCCGGCGCCTGGCCGATCACGCCCGTGAAAAAGCGGTGGCCTTGCCGACTGACGACATAGATGTCCGTCGCAGTCATCCGATAGTAGCCCGCGTATTTGTCGAACTGCGTCGGATCCAGCGCGACCTCGGTACGCGGCAGACGTTGTTCCGCGAGCCTTTCCTGCACAATCTGCAGGGATGGTGCCACTTGGCTTTGCGCAGCATTGCTCGACGATGCCAGCCCGAACAATACGGGAATGGCGATAAAGGTTGCGGCAACGGCGACCAGCAGACTTTTCTTTGCAGCATTCAGGCGAAGCGCAATTCTGTTCTCCATGATCGTCTCCATCCGTCGTTTGAGATTGGCGCCTGACACGCCGGCCGCGCACACAAGCGGGGATTGGGTGTAAAAGGCGCAGACTTTAAGAATGCAATTGGCATAGGTTGTGGGATCGTTGCCCTCAGCCAATACGCTCTCGTCGCAGGCGCGTTCGCGCTCCTCGACCAACCGCCCGCCCAGCCACCACAGAAGCGGATGGAACCAGAACAGGTTGGTGATCAGCATGTGGATCGCGGCTGTCAGATTATCCCGGCGGCGGAAATGGCAGTGTTCATGGGCTTCGATAGCATCCATCTCCTGCCGGGAAAGACGCTCAAGGATGCCTTCCGGCAACAGCAGGACGGGACGCCAGATGCCCACCAAACCGGGCTCCAGCAAGGAGGTCGAAGCCTTCACGGCAAGCGGCGGCGCAGTCGAAACGTCGCGCGCATCGCGCACCAGTGCGCGGAGCCCCGCCCAGCGGATCAGCCATAGACCGGACAGCGCCGCAAAGCCGCAAAACCATATGCCTAGAAGAAGCGCTGTTATGTGCAGATCCGGAACTGGCGGCGTGACGACGGCCGAATGTACGTCGGAGAACGGCTGGGCGACGGTGGCTATCCGATAGAATGCAGGCGGAGCCAAATAAGCGGGCGTGAGCGGGCGAAATAGAAAGCCGCCGAGCGCGACCAAAGCCGAAAAGGGCAGCAGGAACTTCACGGATGCCGCGAACCACAAGGCGTACCGCACGGCAGCGCCGTTCGTTTGAAAGGCAAGCGTCAACAAGCCCAGCGCGGCCGCGAACAAGGTCGATTGCCAAAGGTGGTCAAAGAGAATGCTCATTTCCCTTGTCCCTTTTTATCCGCCAGCTCACGCAAGCGTTTTTCCGCGGCCTGCACGTCATCCAGGGTGAGCTTTCCGGTCTCGACCAGATGCGCCATGACCGGCTGCGTCCGGCCGCCGAAAAGTCCGAGCAGCTCGTCTATGAGACGGCGTTGTGCCGCGTTGCGCGAGACCGTGGCCTCGAAGATGTGCGCGTTGCTAATTTTTTTGACTCGCTTGAGGACCTTCTTGGCTTCCATCCGATAGATCATGGTCTGGACTGTGGTGTAGGCGGGGCGTTTGTTTTCCGGAAAATACTCCTGCACCTCGCGCACCGAGGACGCACCGCGGGTCCAGAGTGCTTCCATGATCTGAAGTTCAAGTTTGCTCAGTTTGGGATGCGCCACGGCAGTCACACCTATCTACTACTATTGTAGTAGAAACTACTATAGCGCGTTTAGAGATGCAAGCCCCTTCCTCGGCGCCGCGCGCGCCGGGCCGGCCGGCGAGTGAACTGCCCGTGGAGAATACATGAAATACGGCGAAAGCAGCCGGGAAAGCCAAGAAATTCGAGGTTTTTTGCCCCTTCACACGGGAGGGGTCACAGGTTCAATCGCTGCCGCGCCGACCATTATATTCAAAGGTTTAGCTCAAAAAAGGAACTGCCTTCCGGACGCACACGAGCGCTCCATCGTCTCCGCTTGAGGGAGCTCCTCACCGCTCCGTTTAAACAGCGGTTGAGGGGGAGTTGCTGCCGATTTGATTCTCCAACTGGCAATTGGTAGCGCACCGATGCACCATGGCTAAGTCGCTGTTTTGTAGGGAGCATTGTTTCATGTCGGATAGGCAAATTCGCAGTATTGTGATTGTCGGCGGGGGCACCGCCGGCTGGATGGCTGCGGCGAGTCTGACCAAATTCCTGGAAAATATGAACGTCCGCATCCGGCTGGTGGAGTCCGAAGAGATCGGCACGGTTGGGGTTGGCGAAGCCACCATTCCGCCGATCATCGATTTCATCCGCGTCCTGGGTATCGACGAGAACGACGTCATTCGCCAGATCAAGGCGACCTTCAAACTGGGCATCGCCTACAAGGACTGGACCCGGCCGGGCAATTTCTATTTCCACCCCTTCGGGCCGACCGGGTTCGGCATGGGGTCGGTTTCGTTCAACGCCTACTGGCTCAAGATGTTCCTGGCGGGCAAGGCGGAGCGGCTGGAAGAATACAATATGCAGGCCAAGGCGGCCGAGCTGGGCCGCTTCATGCGCCCGGTGCACGCGCCCAACACGCCGCTCAACAAGATCACCTATGCGTTGCATTTCGACGCTTCGCTGTTCGCGCGTTATCTGCGGAAGTTCGCAGAGGCGCGCGGGGTCGTGCGCACCGAAGGCAAGGTACAGCATGTGTCGCTGCGGCCCGAGGACGGGTTCATCGAGGCCGTGACCCTGGAGAATGGCGAGAAGATCGAAGGCGACCTGTTCATCGATTGCAGCGGCTTTCGCGGTCTTCTGATCGAACAGGCGATGAAGACCGGCTATGAGGATTGGACCCGCTGGCTGCCTTGCGACCGGGCGTTGGCGGTACCCAGCGAATGTGCCGGGCCGCCGCCCTCCTACACGCTGGTGACGGCGCGCGAGGCGGGCTGGCAATGGCGCATTCCGCTGCAGCATCGCGTCGGAAACGGCCATGTCTATTGCAGCGGCTTCACCAGCGACGACAAGGCGCGCGAGACGCTGCTGGCCAATCTGGAAGGCAAGCCCTTGACCGATCCGCTGCCGCTGCGCTTCACCACCGGCAAGCGCAAAAAGGCCTGGAACAAGAACTGCGTCGCGCTGGGGCTGGCGTCCGGCTTCCTGGAGCCACTGGAATCAACCAGCATCCACCTGATCCACCGCGGTATCGCCATGCTGTTGAAGTTCTTTCCCGACCGCAATTTCGAGCAGGCCGATATCGACCGATATAACAAGATCTACGATTTCGAATTCGGACGGGTGCGCGATTTCCTGCTGATGCATTACACGCACACCGAGCGGGAGGGCGCGTTCTGGGAGCATTGCCGCAATATCCCCCTCACCGACAGCCTGCAGGAGAAGATCGACCTGTTCCGCAGCCATGGTCGCATCCTGCGCGAGGACACCGAGCTCTTCCCGGTCCAGAGCTGGCTGTTCGTGATGATCGGCCAGAACATCATACCGCGCGGCTACGATCCGATGGCCGACAGCATCGACCCGCAGAAGATCAAGACCAATCTCGACGACATCCGCGCCGTCGTGAAACGCGCCGCAGAGGCCATGCCGCCCCATCAGCAATTCATCGAAAAATTCTGTTCGGCATTCACTGTTCCCGTGGGATAAGCCGGCATCAACCGCCGCGCAGCATATGCATGATGCGCGCACGCAACTTACCGTAATTGTCCGGCTTGAGCGGACCTAGAAGACCATGCCGATCAGGTGGAAGATGCGCCAGGGGGTGGCCGTTGCTGCGGAACACGTAGTGCTCGAAGAACGCCTTCCAGGCGAGGCGTTCCTTCGGCGGGCGTTCGCTGATCGTTATCATCGCCAGCAACAAGGCCGTATACGGTGCATCGGTCCCGGCGCTGAAGGCGTCCCACCAATAATTGACAAGTCCATTGAACGAAGCCGTTCCCTCTACCTGGTGCCACCAAAGCTTTGGCAAAAAGAGCGCATCGCCAGGATGGAGTTCGGCGATCAGCGCCTTGTCTCTTACCGCCTTGAATAGAGGGAATTTATCGTCGTTCGGCGGAGACGACGCCGCAAGGCTCACCGGCTGGCCCGCCATCGTGTTGTCGATCGGCCCGATATATAGACTGCCGATCAGTTCCGGAGAGTACAAGGTAAATCGCCGGACGCCCGCAACGACGCAAGCGAGATTCTCGAATGCATCGTAATGAGATGACACATTCGATGCATGACCCAGCCAAATTCGTCCGCCTACGGACGGCGCCAAGAACGTCATCGGATTTTGCACGGAAAATCCAGGAAGGCGGTCATTGACGGGTATGGAGCCGATATAGACCGACGGCGAACCCGGCCGATCCAGCGTGGAGACGATTGTTTCGAGCGCGGCGGAAAAGCCCATGTTGCGGCGCTCGAAGTTGAACCCTTTCAAATCATCCCTGTAATAATATTTTCCGGCGATTTGAGGCTCTCCGAAGAAGGCTTCCATCTGACCGCCCGCGTCGAATTGAGTTATGTAATCCCGAAATGCCGCCGGCGATTGCTTGGCGGCCTGAACCGCCGGCCAGTGGCTGACGAGCCCGCGGATGACGACGGGATTGCACGGCTCCACCACGTCGCGCAGAAACTGTTCAGGGCCGGTGAGGTCGTGACCTGCGATTTCTCTTGGGCTTTGGGTCATTGTGCAATGGCCGTCACTGCTGTCACGCCGACTGACCCGCAAGCTGCGGTCAGCCCAAATTTCCCGCCAACGACTCGGTGGCCTGAAGTATCTGGCGGTTCTTACGTTGAGCCAATACGGGCACTTGCTTCAAAGAGGCAATCATCAGGTAGATCAGATGCAGGTAGCCGCGGCGAAACAGGTCTACGACCGCGGCGTCCGGGAGAGCCCGCAGCGCATCTTGATTGACCGTGTAAAGCCCTTGCAGATCGCGTGTTGTGCCGTCGTCGAAGCCCACATTAATGTCGATTGGCTCCACGAGTTTCAGCTTCATCAGGGTTTCAACAAACGCCTTGGTCATCTCTATCCCGGGCTTAAGCTCGCGCATAAGCGCGATGATGCTCTGGAGATATGGCGTCGGCTCGCCCTTGTCATCAAAGAGCAGCTCACCTTCGGACTGGCTTACCCGCGGATTGTCGAGATCGATCGCTAGATCGTTGCCAGCGGTATAGAACGGCCCCCGTTGCAGATTGAGCGGACGATAAGCTTCGGGAACCTTGCCTTCGCTCAAAAACAGGTTCTCTCCGGCATCGAAGCCAAGCACGGCTCCGCAATAGAACGCGCCCGTATCGGCATCTTTCGAGAACATAATTGGATAATGGACCGCCAGCAGCGGAAATTCCCTGAGGACCACCGCTACAAAATGCTGGTTGTCTCCGTAGCGCGACGAGGCATGGGCCTGGACATGCAACGAACGATGGGTCTGACTGTTCAAGATGGCAATATTGGTCACGGTATTGGGGTTGCCTCTGTTCAGATTGGCTGCAAGCCGTACTTGTATATCTTTTGAAGCAGATCGCGATTCTTAGGCAACTGGGACCGCATCTTTTTTGTAATGGCGACGTTCTCGTTCATGAACATCTTTGCCATCGATGCCGTACCGGCGCTGTCCTGCGGGTCCACTTCGGTGCGGAACCCCATCCCGTATAGGACGTACTGATAGCTCGCCGCGGGGAAGACCTCCTCCAGGCGATCGAACTCGTCGAAGAACCAGGGCGAATGATATTTCCAGAGATGCAACAGGTCCTTCAGCCGGTCGGGGATGGTTTCCGGCGCCGCGTTGTCGATCCAGAACTGCGTGTCCGTTCTCTTGGTCAGGCAATAATGCAGCTTGAGGAAATCGATGATGCGGCCCCAGCGGTATTGGGTCACATCGTTGAAGCGCGCCGCCACAAGGTCCATGACCTCGCGGTTGGCCGGCATCTGTTCCGCAATCAACTTCGCCGACAATTCGCCAAGCACGATGGCCGACGATTCGAGCGGCTCCAAAAAGCCAGCCGCCAACCCGACGGCCACACAGTTGTTCTTCCAGAACGTCTCGCGGTGGCCCGCGCGTATAGGGATCTTGCGCACGTTGAGATTCTTGATGCTGGGGCCGACATATTTCGCCAGGACTTCCGACGCCTCGTCATCGCTGCAGTGCCGGCTGGAATACACATGGCCGATGCCGCGCCTCGTCGGCAGCGAGATGTCCCATATCCAACCCGCCGGTTGCGCCGTTGCGATGGTCTGGGACTCCATCGGCGCATCGGCCGTGTCGAAGGGAACCTGAACCGCGAGGGCGGTGTCGCAGAAAAGGACGTCGCTGCAGCTCTTGAATTCGACGCCGAGCGTCTTGCCCAGCAGAATCGACGCGAACCCCGTGCAGTCGATCCAAAGGTCGCCAGCGATTTCACCCGCCTGCTGCGTCGTAACGCTCCTGATGTCTCCCCGTTCCGTCTGATTGACCGTCTGGACGTCCGCGAGAACATGCCGCACGCCCAACTTCTCCGTGCAGTGCTTTTGCAGGAACGGCGCGAATTTTCCGGCATCCAGATGATAGGAGTAGTTCGCAACGGCTTGGTATTCCGGCGTGGTGATCAATTTCGGCGCCAGGCCGTCGTCGCACAGCACACCTTGTGGGCAAACGGCATCGCAGAACGACTGGTTGTGGCCGTTGAGCAGCCAATGCGGGGCGAGATTCACCTCGGTGAAGCCCTGAGGCAGCATCAGAGGATGGTAATAAGCGTCGCCGGGGGCGCCGGTCGTCCAGCGGACGAACTTCCCTCCCTGCTTAAAGGCACCGTCGCAATGACGGAGGAAGTCCGTCTCCGAAACGCCCATCTTCTGGAGCGTCGTCCGGATCGTCGGCCACGTCCCTTCGCCCACCCCGATGATCTTGACCGTCGGCGACTCGATCAGCGTGACCGAAAAGCCGGATTTCATGCGCCCTTGGTGCCGGGCCGCGATGACGCCGGCCGTCAGCCAACCCGCAGTTCCTCCACCAACGATGACGATGTTCTGAATTGGCTGGACCATGTTCCGCAACTCTATCGATGGCTGAGGGGGCGGCCCGCATTATTGCTGAAAAAAATGGGGCCGCCAAGTTTCCTTGGCGGCCCCGTCATCCAATAAAGGACTTTAGAGCTTGAAGTGCACGCCGGCCAAGAACTTGCGGCCGTAATCCACCACATCGAGAAGCTGGTTGGAGTAGCGACCGTGCGTGCTGTAGGTCGCATCGGTCAGGTTCATCGCTTCGAAGTAGATCGTGAACTGCTCCGTGACGTCGTAGCTGGTGCTGAAGTCGACGTTCCAGCTGGTGTTCACGAAGGTCGGCTCCGAGCCAAATTGCGAACCGTTCTGGATCTGGCCGAAATGATCCAGATAGCTGTCCTGCCAGTTGGCTGCGATACGGGCCTGGAAGCCGTTCTTGTCGTAGAACACCACCGAGTTGAACGAGTCGGACAGACCAGTCACCGAGAATCCACTGACAGTGAGGCCAGTCGGATCATACGGCTTGTTCGTGCCGACGATGGTCCCGTTCACCTGGTAGCCAAAGCCCGAGTCGCCGAACATATGCTGCCAAGCGAGTTCGATGCCGTACACATTGGCCGCAGGACCGTTCCCCGGCTTCGTGATGGTGTAAGGCACGTCGACAGTTATACACGCCGGTAGAGCAAGTTTCGTGGCAGGATCCACGCATTCCGTACCGACGGTGCCGTAGTCTGCGCCCGTCGACTGGCTGACGATGAAGTTGTCGACCGACTTCAAGAATACGCCCGCTGACAGATAGGAGTTCGGTGCGTAGTACCACTGTGCTCCGACGTCCACGTTGTCCGACAGGTACGGCAACAAATCCGGGTTGCCGCCGTTGGCCGTGACGGTGCCGATACGTGAGCTCCCGATATTGGTCACCGGGTTCAGCTGGCTGATCGGCGGACGCGTCAGGGTACGCGACACGTCGAACCGAAGGTCGATATCGTCCGTCACCGCGAGGGTCATGTCGAAGTTCGGCAGCAGGTACTGATATTGGTGCGAACCCGTGATGGGAATCAAGGTCGGGCTTGTGTAGCTGACATCCCAGGCCGTCGCGTCGCCGACCTGCTGTGTGAATGCCTTCACGATGCGACCAAGGCCCGTCATGTTTTCCTGGGTGATGTCGTAACGGGCTCCGACATTGAGCCGCAGCGGCATGCCACCCAAGCTGGTCTTGAAGTTGGTCTGCACATATCCGGAATAGGTATTTTCTGTCAGGACAGAGTACGAGCCCGGATTAAACGCGACCTGGTAGGTCCCGCTGAAGGGACGTCCAGCGTCGGTGGTTCCATTCGGCGCGCAGCAATTGTTCGCACCCACGCCGTGGAGACCGTTCAAGTAATCGAGCGTCGGCCAGGGATCATACTGCAAGATAGCGGCCGGAAGATTTCCAGCGCCGCTCCATCCGTTGATGAAGCCGCTCGTGCTGAATGACTTCGTGAACAGGGCCTGCGGCAGCGTGACGCCGTTCGCGTTGCCGGACGCAGGGCCGTAACCCGAATAAGCCTGCCAGTTGTTGTTTTCGAAGCTGTCGGAGCTCTGCGCGCCCTTGTGCTCCGCGACATATTGGAAGCCGAATTTGAAGTCGAGGTTGCTCTCGGCCCAATCGCCTTCGGCCTTGAACTGGTTGACCGTGTCCAGCGTCCAACCCTGAGTCATCGGAAGGACGTGCGAACCGATAATACCGTTGTTGATGAACTTGGTCTTGTCGTTATTCGGGCCATAGTTGCTCGTGTAGGGCAGTGAATGGCCATTGGCGACAGTGATGCCAACATCCGCGTTGTCCGTGGCGTTGCCATAGCCGACGTCGACGTCAAGTCCCATCACGTGGTTCGGATTCGACCAGCCTTCCGCATGATCGGCATCGAGCGTGAAGGTGAACTTGTCGTTCAGGTTCCACTTTACGTTCACGCCCATGTCGTTGAACTGCAGGGACTGAGGATTGAACTGGCCCTGGAAGTCCGTCGGGGTGCCCGGCTGCACGAAGTTGACGACCGTACCATTGGCGTCGAGCTGGACGTTCTGCAACGAGCCTCTATTGAACCACACGCTGTAGCCGTACTGGGCCTGGTGATCGTTGTCGCGCGAGAAGTTGTCGTTCAAGGTGATCTCGAGCGAATTCGTCGGACGCCACTGCAGGACCGCACGGGCCTGGGTGCGCTCTACGTTCTCCAGCTCGTGATAGATGCCGTAGTCCTGGATGAACCACGCGGGAGTACCCGCATGGGCACCGCCGGCGAAACCGTCCTTTGTACCTTCCCAGCCCTGGGTGTTGATGTGGTTCTGCCGAGTCTTGGTGTCCGAGTAGGACGCGTCGACCAGGATACCAATCGTGTCGTTGGCGAAGGTGTCACTGATCAACAGGTCGCCGTTTGGCGTAAGCTGACCCGCCTCAGGCGATACCTTGCCCGACACAGATCCTGCAATCACCAGGCCCGGATGGTCGAAAGGCTTGGGGAACTTGATGTTGATCGTCGCACCGATTGCGCCAGCGGACATCGAAGCGTCCGGCGTCTTCATGACATCGATCTGCCCAACGAAGTCGGATGAAACCGAGCTGAAGTCGAAGGCGCGGTCGCCTGTGCCGGTGGCAACCTGGCGGCCGTCAAACAGAGTCTCGTTGAAGGTCGGGCCGAAACCGCGAACAGTAATCTCGGTGGCTTCACCGGTCGTCGACGTGCCGCCCGTGCCGCCCGAGGCAGTGCCTCGTCCGCGCGTGACCGTCACGCCCGGGATACGCATCATCGCGTCCGCGAGATTGACGTCCGGGAACTTGCCGATGTCTTCATTGGTGATCGCATCGACGATGCCGCTCGAGTCGCGCTTGATATCCAAGGATCTCTGCAACGAACCGCGGAGACCGGTGACGACGACCGTTTCCATGGACGACGACGCATCCTGCGCAAGGCCAGGCGCAACAGATGCGCCGAGCGCAAACGTCGAAACGCCGCCAAGCATCACATTGCGCAGCAGCTTCCCAAACCGGTCACTCGATACTGTTCTATTTCCAAGAATATTCACGTAATGCCCTCCTCCACGTGGTTCCAGATCCAAATCAACGTTCCTGCCCAGCCGTTTCACGCCCCCCCCAGGGTAGCGTTGCCATTTGCAATCGCACTAAGCAGCAGTCGCATCCTTCGCATCTCAGAGGCCTTTTGTTAGGCCATTTGTGACACGACGATTTCTCTTTCAATTCAATCGCTTAGGACATTCAGGCCCTTCGCGTTTGCATTCCCTGTTCGGAGACCGCCTGGCGTGAATTCTTGCACGTCGGCGCAGTTCCCTGATGCGGGCTAGTCCCCTGATTGGTGGTAACGCTATCACGGGGAACCCCATCCACGCCAGAGATTGAGAAGCAGTATTATTTCAACTCCACGGTTTTCGCGCGCACCGTTGCGTAACCGCCACAGAAGCCGTCTACAAGGCATCACGGACTCTACAAATACGGCCGAAATCTACCTGTGAAGGGCCGCTGTGCTCGGTTTCCGGCGGCATCCATCGGCCGTGGGAACGACAAAGCGCTGACGACTCGGTACTCGGTAAGTGGATGATTCGGCGCCACCTTCACACTAAAGCCGCTAAAGCCGAACGAGACACCACAGTCACGCAAGTGGAGCGGATTGCGGTGGCAGATCACGGTTCGAAGGGGCCTGCATCCGCCGATGTTTATGGCAGCCAGCGGCGTGCGCTACTGCTGGTCCGCACGCAGACGAACTTTGGCGTGATGCGGAGCGTGGCCTTTTACGACTGCGGAAATTAGGTGCGGCAATTTACGGGCAGATCCGATGGGCGCGTCATTCAAGTGACGTCAACCCGATCGCCTCATCTCATTTTTTCTTGCGACGCCGCAAATGCCTGTTCTCGACCAGGACCTTCAGGAAATTCGTGGCTAATTCGCGATCCTCATCGGTCAATTGGCCGACGACACGGTACAAAGCGTCCCCGATTTCCACGTCTGGCGCAGTGGCCATTCCTAACAAATAGTCGGTTGACACTTCGAGTGCATTCGCAAGACGCCGGAGCCGATCCAAAGACGGCTTACTGAAACCTTCTTCGAAATGCACGATGTCCTTGGTCGCCACCACGGCGCGCCGTGCCAACTCTTTTTGGTTCCAGCGACGACGAACTCGCGCCGCACGCAGGCGATCACCGAAGGGATCAGCATTGATCGTATCCAGCCGGACCGCATCGACGCTTATAGCACCTTCGATTGTCATTTTCCCCTTCTGGCGACGGAGCGAGCAACCGCGCGCTATTCGCCTCCAAATAAATGCATGCTTTAGCGCTATCATTCTGCATTCGGGACGTAAAGTCTCAGGATGTTTCTGTTCGTGCTGAAAAGCAGGAGAATATTTCGTCTGGAAATCACACAAGAGCATCATTGGGGTGAGTAAGCGTTGTCAGCCTTCCAGCAATTAGTGTCGTGACGTAGTTTTCGCGCGAGGTTATCGAGTGGTTTACGAAATACTGCCGACGCGGAAGCGTCGGTGGCACAAATCAAAATCGTTTAGGGTCTGCGTTTCCTGAGAATTCCAAACTGTTCCTGCAATTCCGAGGCGCCACGCCGCCGAAGAACTGGAGTGCGCCTTCGCTGGCGAGAACGCCACGAACCGGCCAACCGATAAATTTGCCAAACGGGCAACAGCCGAACGAGAAGGTGTGAAGACGAAGCAAATTCTTCCGACCACTCTGCGTCTCACCGCGTCCAGGACGCCTAATTGAAGATGGTATCGACCAGCCTTCCCAACCAGGTGCGGTGCCGCACTCTTGGCACGGTATCCGAGGCCGGGGTCGATCGGGTGAGGTACGGCATGCAGCTCACGGAACTCGCCTCGACAGGATAGGGAAGCTCCGACAGCAATTGCGCCAGTGGCTTTTTCTCGTTGAGCGCAACTCTGAAGTTGGCATCGACGCGGCGGCAAAACTGCGGATCGTCCACGCTGCGGAACGACGACCTGTTCGCCAGTTCTGTCTTGAACAGATTGTAGTCGTCAGATCCTGTCTGAGCATCCCGTTGGAGAAAGACGTTCATCAATGTTCTGTCGGATTCCTGCAACTCGCCTTGATGGGAAACTACAAAGCGGTTGTAGGAGGCAATGTCATGGCACATGAACGCCGCGACCATCATCTCTTGTTGCAGCGCGGCGACCTGCACCGCCATCGCGTCTTGCGGTCGAGAGCAATATGCCGCGGCCCAGACATTGCCGGCGATCAGGGAAAACGCGACCGCCGCGCAGCCCACCTTCGACGCGAATTCCGTTTTCACAGTTTTCTTCCATCGCCGCGGATCAAGCCCTTGGCAAAATATCGATCATGGGCACACGCCGCAACGCGGCGCAGCGACTCGTGAAGAAATCGCGGTACAGGCGAGAGAACGCTCCGTTTGCCGCTCACCTCTCGATCCCGCCGCCTTACGTTAACTAATTGAAACAACGAGATAAATGAGTGAATAGTCCGCGGAGACAATTCGTGGTTCGTCTTGATTGGACCTTGCTGAATCCACCGTGTCCCATTCCCATTTCAATATGTCTGACTTAACCTTCGCCCTGCTGCGGCATCGCAAAGAACGGCCGCCATTCAATCGGAGGAAATCGACACCATGCCAGGGATTGGTATTTCGCGCGCCGGCCTTGCCGGACTAACGCTTGCGGCAGTGGCTATGATCGTTTCGGCGGGTGCAAATGACGCCGCCGCGATGCCCCAGAAAGCGCCTTTCGGGCAAACGGCCGACGGAAAAGCCGTCGACATCTATACGCTGACCAACAAGAGCGGCGCCGAAGCACGCATCATGACCTATGGCGGGACGCTGGTCTCGTTGAAGGTGCCTGACCGTAACGGACAGTTGGGCAACGTCGTGCTCGGCTTCGACTCGCTGGCTTCCTATCTGGCCGGCGTGCCGTTTTTTGGCGCAACGATCGGGCGCTATGGCAACCGCATCGCGGGCGGTAAATTCACGTTGGACGGCGTCAGCTATCAACTCCCGACGAACAACGGGCCTAACAGCCTGCACGGCGGAAACAGAGGCTTCGACAAAAGGCTTTGGACGGCGAAGCCGTTCGTGAACAAACAAGGCCCAGGCCTCAAGCTCACCTATGTCAGTGCCGACGGCGAGGAAGGCTATCCGGGCAAGCTCACGGCGCACGTCACCTACCAACTCCACAACAACAATACGCTGAGCATCGATTACCGTGCGACAACTACCAAGCCGACGGTCGTCAATCTGACGAACCATAGCTATTTCAATCTGACAGGTGACCCGCAGCACGACATCCTTGGTCATCTGCTGACCATCAACGCCGACCGTTTCACGCCGGTCAACGCAACGCTGATCCCCACCGGCGAATTGGCTCCCGTCGCGGGGACGCCGTTCGACTTCCGCACTGCCACGGCTATCGGCGCGCGCATCGACTCCGACAACGAACAGATCAAATTCGGCCCCGGCTATGATCACAATTGGGTACTGGTCAAAGGAAAACCCGGCGCCGTGACGACGGCAGCCGTGCTCTCCGATCCTCAGAGCGGGCGCGTGATGGAGATTAAGACGACCGAACCTGGGTTGCAGTTCTACTCGGGCAACTTCCTGGACGGTAAGCCGCCTGGACAAGGGACGTTCTTCAATCACCGCACGGGATTGTGCCTGGAGACACAGCATTTCCCGGATTCGCCGAACGAACCGGCCTTCCCCTCGACGGTTCTTCGTCCGGGTCACACTTATAAGTCGCACACCGCGCTGATCTTCAGCACCGAGAAATAGGCTCAGGCATTCGTAAAAAAAACGGCGGGGCTCAGACCCAGTCCCGCCGTCCTATTGCATCGCTAAAGGGGCAATATCCCCTTAGGCGCTATTTTACGTCCAACACCACGACCGACTTGGCAGGAAGCGTCAGAGCGAGGCGGCCGCGCACGATTTTCGCGCCGTCAAATGCCACGGGGTGCACGGCATCCGGCGCGTCGAACGTGTTGTGCGCGTCCATCGCGCCTCCCGTCAGAATCGTGCCACTGACCTGCCCGGGCTTTGCGCCTGCGATCGCGACGGAAACCTGCGCCGCATGGTCGGGATTGAGGTTGACCAGCGCCACGTCGATGTCGCCGTTCGCCACGCGCGCGGCTGAAACGCTGATCTCCGGAACCGAGGTCTTGCCGTAGGTGTAGAGCGG
>Ga0265314_10001417_pt1 | contig 26884 bp, 17 predicted proteins | sample 4126metaG_FD_203106 | JGI IMG/M metagenome (GOLD analysis project Ga0265314, IMG submission 203106) | Rhizosphere microbial communities from Carex aquatilis grown in University of Washington, Seatle, WA, United States - 4-1-26 metaG | ecosystem: Host-associated > Plants > Roots > Rhizosphere >... | reverse complement strand
CATCGTGGGTTTCGCGGTTGCGCTTTTCGAGGTCTTTCATGGCCTGCCGTGCCTGCTGCGGAGTAGGGAATGCGCCGATGGAAATGGCCCAGTCGCGATTTTCGGCGTCCTTGAAGGAGGCCTCCAACTGCGTGGCGGGATCCGCGTCCTTGACCACCGGCCCCACCGATACATGCTGCGCGAACTTCTCATTGATGTCGCCTGCGTCCTCCTTCTGAAAGCCTTCGTTCCAGCGGGCTTTCTCGGAAAGAATGCCTGAGATGTACCACTTATCCCATTCTCCCGGAGGACGCCGGGACTCGACGATCGAAGCATCCAGGGCGATGGCCTCGATGCGGTAGTCATGATTTTTTTTGTCGCTCGGGTCGAGTTCTTCTTCCCACTTGTTTTCAATGGCCGTGGCCTTGGGCTGGGACTCGCGGTCTTTCCAGACAAAATAGGCCAGGTTCCAGCCCCGCTTCTCCTCCGGCGGTTCGTCCCACTTGACCGTCACTTTGTTGCCGTCGCGGTGCGCCTTGGGGTTGAGCACGCGGGACGGGCCCATGGTGAATTCGATGGGGCAGTGGTCCACGGACTGGGTGCCTGACTTTAATTCCAGCGTGAAGATATGCGGTCCAGGCTTGAGCAGGGCGATGGAGAACAAATGGGGCTTGCCCTGCATCAGGTCCACTTCGATGTTGGACGTGTACGCGGGCATCGGGATTTTCTTGACCTCGCGAAAGAGTTTGGCATCGAGCAGCAACTGCAGGTCGCACGTTGCGGGATCCCGCCCCCCGTTGGCGAGGCGGACCTTGAAGGAGTGCAGCGTGTCCGAATTGCTGGGCATGGATGGCGGCGCCCCCGCAATGATGGGCGGCAGGCCGTCGAAGTCGCAGCCATTGCGGCGCGTCCCATCCCAGACAAAGCGATTGGCCTTGACGTTGTTATCGCCGGGCGCCTGTGGGATGCGGAATTCGATTTCGCCATTCATGACCGTAACCGTAAGTGGGGAGGCGTGCGCCGGTGCATCGGTGATTACCAGCGTGTGCAGGAGGTTGGGCCGGATCAGTGCCGAAGGATCGTCGCGGGTGGTTTCCGGGGCCTGGAGTTTCTTGTACACATCCTTCCAGGGAATAAAGGCGGGGCAGAGGTGCCGCTCGTCGGTCTTGGCCGAGTTGCCGCGAAAATCCAGCAGCAGGCCTGACGGATCGTGGACGTACAGGCCTTCAATACTGTAGCCGCTCACGACCACCACGTGCTGGGCGGAGGGCACCGCGAACCAGACCGGCCGGCCGAGGCGGAGCTGTCGGAGCAGTTCTTTGCAGGTGCTGAGCGGACTGTTCCAGCCCAAATAAGTGCGCTCAAATTGAAAACCCTGGGCATTCAAGATCGCGCCCGCGTAGCCAAAAATGGTTCGGTAGGCGCCCAACCCTTCGCTGTATTCCGATCCCGTTATGCGCGCGATCTGCCAGGTCTCCAGGTCGCGGCCGTAGAATTTGCAAAGCATTTGCAGCGAGCAGGCCCAACACCAGCCCGCATTGCCCTGGTAGTAGTACGGGAGCTGAAGCTGCACCGCGGCTTCCTTCCCCGCTTCGGTCCGCAGCTCATTAATAAAGGAATTCTCGTCATCTTTCGCATTTTGCTCCGACACGGCCCAGAAGGAGAAATGGTCCGTGGATACGCGCACCGACTTCGTGGCTTCGTCGATGCGGCTGGCGACACCTTTCCAGTCTTCTCCCTCCCCGCGCCGGTAGACGCTGACGCGGGATTTCTGCACCCCGGCGAATTTCGCTGGGAGTGGAAAGGAGAGCTTTGCCGGCGCGCGTAGCGCGCCGCCGCCGGCCTTGATCTCATACAGCAGCACGCCGCTGGCTTCGGGCCCGGGCAGCTTAACTCGTCTGAGCGTAACGGGGCCGTTCTGCGGCAACGCGCCAGGCGGAAGTTCGACCCGCGCGCCGTCGGGGAGCGCCACCGCGCCGCCTTCGCTGGCGCGCAGCTCGGCGCTGGCCTGGTCTTCTGTGCCCAGCTCCGGTTCTGCCTGTTGCGGCGCTGGCGCGGTTTGAGTTGGTGCGGTCTGATTGCTTGCGGCAGGATTTATTTTAGTTCCCGACGCCGAATTGTCCGGCTTGTTGTCCTGCTTGTTCGTGGACAGACGATAAATCAGATACCCGCCGCCCAATCCCAACAGCATGCCCAGCAGCAGGACGGCAACGAGCACGCCGCTCCCACGCCGAGCCGGAAGCGGAGGCGCGGGCGGCTGTAGTGGTAGCCATTGCGGGCCCCCGGGAGGCAAGGGCGGCGGCGCCCATTGTTGCTGCGCTGGAGGCAGGGCCTGCTGCGGCCCCCAGGGTGGCGGCGGGGGCGGTTGGTTTGGGAGCAGGTGCCCGCACCGTCCGCAGTACCTTCCTGTGGAGTCCGTCGATTGGGCCACGCCGCACTGAGGACAGAATGCCATATCAATCCTCCGTATTGATACTTACCTCATTCTAGTTCCTTCAGCGCGGACTGCAGGCTCGCGACTTTGGTTTTGTATTCGTCGAGGCGCGCTTTCTCACCTTCGATCTTGTCCGGCGGCGCGCCCTTCATGAATTTGTCGTCGCCGAGTTTCTTTTCGCTCTGGTTCACGGCGTTCTGCGCACGTTCCAGTTCCTTGCTCAGGCGTTCGCGCTCCTTCACCGGATCGATCAACCCGGCCAGATCCACATACACTTCCGTGCCGCCGATCACTTCGGTGCCCGCGGGTTTCGGCTTCACCGCGTCGGGGCCGATCTTCACGGTCGTGATGTTTGCCATCTGTTCGAGGATGTGCTGCCGCGAAGCAAGCTGCTGCGCGGTCTCGGGCGCCGTCTTCACGCTCACCTTCAGGCGTTCCTTCGGCGCGATCCCATTCTTCTGGCGGATGTTGCGCACCGCGCGGATCGCATCGAAAAGCGTTGCGAATTCCGCTTCGAGTTTCTCGTTCAGCCGCGCGTTGTCCGCGGGCATCCACGCCGATCCCGCGAGCGTCTCCGCTGCAAACGCGCGCGCGCCGTTTTGCGGCGTCTCACCTAAATTGCGCGAAGCGGTCTGCGGCGCCACCTTGGCCAGTTCGGTCCACAAGGCTTCGGTGATGTAAGGACAGAACGGATGCAGTAGGCGCAAACTTCGGTCGAGCACGTGCAGCAGCACCGCGCCCGCCACGCCGGCTTCCGCGCCGGCCAGCCGCGGCTTGCTCAGCTCGATGGTCCACGCGCAGAAGTCGTCCCAGAAGAATTGGTACAGTGCGTTGGTCGATTTGCTGAATTCAAAATTCGTCAGCGCACCTTCCACTTCGGCGATCGTGCGGTTCAACCGGGAAAGAATCCAGCGGTCCTCATCGCGCAAGCTGGCTTCAATGGCCTTGGCATCCAGCTTCGCCACTTCGCCTGGCTTGATCGAGGTCAACACAAAGCGCGCCGCGTTCCAGATCTTGTTCGTGAAATTGCGGCCCTTCTCGAAGCGCTTGCTGTCCAGCGCGCCCAATTTCGGCTCGGGCAGCGGCGGTTCGTTTGGCACCGGCTGCTGGAAGTCCTGCTTGCACTTCACGCATTTCATGATCGCGTTGTTGCGCTTGCTGGGCAGTTCCTGCGCCGTGTCGCAGTGCGGGCAGATGATCTGCACGGGGAACTTCAGGTCCTGGCCTTCGGTGGCCATGTCGAAAATCGTGAAGCGCAGCGCGTCGGCGCCGTAACGGTTGATGATGTCGAGCGGATCGATGCCGTTGCCGCGCGACTTCGACATCTTCGCGCCTTCGCCGTCGAGAATCGTGCCGTGGATCACCACGTGTTTGAAGGGCTCGGCGCCCATCAAAAATTCGCCCATCATCACCATGCGCGCAACCCAGAAATAAATAATGCCGCGGTCGGTGAGCAGCACGTCGGTGGGGTAGTAGTAATCCAGGTCCGGCGTCTTTTCGGGCCAGCCCAACGTGCTGAACGGCCAGAGCGCGCTCGAGAACCACGTGTCGAGCACGTCGGGGTCGCGGATCAGCGTCTTGTTTTTGTATTCGGGCAGCGTCGCCGGATCTTCGCGCGACACGATCGGCTTCGCGTTCTCGCCGATCAGGTAGCGGTAACGCCGGCCGCCTTCTTCCACATCAAAGGGCTGGTCGGTGCCCGCCTCGAGTTTCTGAATCGCCGCGCCGTTGTCTTCCAGGCAGTACCACGCCGGAATCTGGTGGCCCCACCAGATCTGCCGCGAGATCGGCCAGTCGCGCACGTCCTTGAACCAAGCCAGGTACACCTTCGTCCAGCGCTCGGGATGAAATTTCACGCGGCCCGACTCGGTGGCCTTCACGGCCAGCGCTGAGAGCGGTTTCATGTTCACGAACCACTGGCTGGTGAGGTACGGTTCCACCGCCGTGTCGCAGCGGTAGCAATGCCCCACTTGCTGGCGGTGGTCTTTAATGTCGCCCACCAGGCCCAGCGCTTCCATGGCTTTCAGGATCGCCTTGCGGCCATGGTATTTGTCCATGCCGCGGAATTCGGCCGGGCAATTCTCATTCAGGCGCCCGTCTTCGGTCAGGATGTTGAGCAGCGGCAGCTTGTGTCGCAGCCCGATCTGATAGTCCACCGGATCGTGCGCGGGCGTCACCTTCAGGCAGCCGGTGCCGAAGCCAAATTCCACCGCGTTGTCCGCCACCACGGGAATCTCGCGGTTCGCCAGCGGCAGCTTCACCTTTTTGCCGATCAGATGCTTGTGGCGTTCGTCGGCGGGATTCACAGCCACCGCGGTGTCGCCGAGCATCGTCTCGGGGCGCGTCGTGGCCACCGTCAGGCGCTGCGATGGATCGTCGGCGAGCGGGTAATGCAGCTCGAAGAGCCGGCCGTTCACCTCTTCGCGTTCCACTTCGTCATCGGACAGCGTCGTGCGGCAACTCGGGCACCAGTTCACCAGATACTTGCCGCGATACAAAAGCCCGCCTTCATGCAAACGCACAAACGCTTCGCGCACCGCGCGCGACAAACCTTCATCGAGCGTAAAGCGCGCGCGCGACCAGTCGCAGCTCGCGCCCAGTTTGCGAAGCTGCTTGAAGATCGTGCCGCCGGACTCGCGCGTGTATTCCCACACGCGCTTCACGAGTTCCTCGCGGCCCACCTGATAGCGCGTCTTGTTTTCGCGCCGCGCGATCAGCTTCTCCACCACGATCTGGGTCGCGATGCCAGCGTGGTCCGTGCCCGGCTGCCAGAGCGCTTCGAAGCCGCGCATGCGGTTAAAGCGCGTGAGCAGATCCTGCAGCGAATACGGCGCGTGGCCCACGTGCAGGACGCCCGTCGCATTCGGCGGCGGCATCATGATCGTGAACGGCTTCTTGTCCTTATCCGGCTTGGACGCGAAGACGCCGGACTGCTCCCACTTCTGGTAGGTCGCGTCTTCGTGCGCCTTGGGGTCGTACTGCGTCGGGAAATTCGCGTTGGGATCGGACATGATTTTAGCCTGGCCTTGTCTCATCAAGAGTCCGCGTGCTATCAGGCACGCTTAAAAGTCTTCCGCGCGGGCGCTCTTTAAAGCGTGCCCGCGCGTGCGTCATGCAACGCTGCGGAAAGTTAACGAAATTCACGGGCACCGCCAGTCTAGGCGCTGCGTCATCGGGTTGCGGGCGAAAAAAGGGGAGGGGTCAGGCGACGGCGCGGCCGCGCGAAAGGGCGGATCGCCCCATCGTCTGCGGCCGGGAAGGCTCCATTCGATTGGCGTGCGTAGACATGCGTACCGCTCCAAAAGTAGAGGAACTATATCACGTGGGCGTTGACGACGCAAATTTGGAGGCCGCGTTTAGTTGCCGTGGTGCCCGTGTTTCGTCTACACAAATCACTTAGCGGGGAAGCGATAGCCGCGGCATTCCTTCTGCACCAGCGTGCGGTATGCGGCGATTAATTTGCGCGTGAGCGGGCCGGGATTGCCGCCGCCGATTTTCGCGTCGCCCACCTTCACCAGCGGCGTGAGTTCGCGCATCGACCCGCTCAGGAAGGCTTCCGCGCAGTCGCGCAGGTCGAATGGCCCGAGCGCCGCCTGGCACACGGGAATTTTGAGTTTCTGCGCAAGCTCCAGCGCCACAAGCTGCACGGTGCCGGGCAGGCAACCGGACATCGCCGGGTCGGGGACCACCAGGCCGTCGTCGCGCACTAACGTCAGGTTGGAGGCCGAGCCTTCGCACAAGAGGCCCGCCGAGTTGAGCAGCAGCGCTTCGTCGACGCCCGCCGCATCGGCTTCCTGCCGCGCGAGAATCTGTTCGATGTAATTGAGCGTCTTCAGGCTGGCGGTGACGCTGGACTCCATGCGCCGGAAGCCTGCGACGACCGCCGCGACGCCTTTGGTGTAATCGCTTTCCGGGCGCCGGTGGAAATCAGTGACCATGATCACGGCGGTGGTCTTGAACTCCCCGCGCGTTGAAGGCCCGCGCGGACCCGTACCCCGCGTCACGGTCAGGCGCAGGTTGGCTTCGGCGTAGCCCGCTTGATGTACTACTTCTTTAAGCCAGCGCTCGAGCGTCTTGAGCGGCGGAGCATTGCGGATCGAGAGTCGCGCCAGGCCGCGTTCGAGGCGTTCGAGATGCAGATCAAGCCGGAACAGGTGCGGCCCGTAGGCGTGCAGCGTCTCGAATAGCCCGTCGCCGTAGAGAAAGCCGCGATCATGCGCGGGAATCAGCGCCTCGGCTTCGGGGCGGATGCGCCCATTGATGGAAAAAAGAATATCGCTCATGTAATGCGGTTCCCGCGCGGTTGTGTTTACCGCTTTTACCGGGTGCGGGGTTGGTGTAAATCGCGGGCAAGCCGAATCACGCTTGTCAACTAAGGGGCTTTTCATGGCCGCTCCAGCCAAATTACTCGTCGTGATCACCGGAGCGACGCGCGGATTGGGCCGCGCGATGACGGAAAAGTTCGCCGTGCTGGGCCACACGGTCGCAGGCTGCGGACGCGCGCCGGGCCACGTCGCAGAATTGTCGAAGCAGTTGCCTGCGCCGCACGCGTTCGCCACCGTGGATGTCGCCGACGATGCGCAGATCGCCGCCTGGGCCAAACGCGTGCTAAAGGAATGCGGCACGCCCGATCTGCTGCTCAACAACGCCGCGCTGATCAACAAGAACCGGCCGCTCTGGAAAGTCCCGCGAGCCGAATTCGATGCGGTGATCGATGTGAACATCAAAGGCGTCGCGAATGTAATCCGTCATTTCGCGCCCGCGATGATCGCGAAAAAGCGCGGGGTGATCGTGAACTTCTCTTCGGGCTGGGGACGCTCGACCGCGCCGGAAGTCGCGCCGTATTGCGCGACCAAATTCGCGATCGAAGGCCTGACGCAGGCGCTCGCCGAAGAACTCCCCGAAGGGATGGCCGCGGTGCCGCTCAATCCCGGCGTGATCGCCACGGACATGCTGCGAAGCTGCTTTGGCGGATCGGCGTCTTCGTACCCCGAACCGCAGCGCTGGGCAGAGCGCGCGGTGCCGTTTTTGCTGGGCTTGAGCGCCAAGGACAACGGGCGCTCGTTGAGTGTGTCGTAAGCGGAGCGCAAAAGATGAAAAAGCCGGACAAGGCTGCGACGTTTGCGGTGTCTGAGCCGCCCCCCGGCGGTGCGAAATGGCCCGTGGTCCTGATCCTGGTGGCGGTGCTCGGCGTGGCGCTGGGCGCGGGCTACTGGTTTGGCATCCGCAAGCCGACGCAGACGGAGAACAGTCCCACCGTCACCAGCACCCCTAAACCCACGGACACGCCTCCTAGCCCGCCCGCGGCCAGTGACGCCGAAGCCGCGAAACTCTGGAACGACGCCGAAGCCGCCTTCAATCAGCAGCGCGGCAAGGACGCCGAGGCGCTCTACAACGCGCTGCTGATGAAATTCCCACAGTCGGAGACCGCGAAGAAAAATGCGGCGAAGATCAAGGAGCGGCTCGCCGCGCTTAAAACTTCCGCCGCTGCCAACCAGCCGGGGCTGAGCGCTTCGATTTACAACGGCCGCGAGTTTGAAGCGAAAGACCTGCTCGTAAGCCGCATCGATGCGAAGGTGGATTTCGACTGGGGCGACGAAGCCCCCGCGCCGGATACGCCGGCCGACAATTTCTGCATCCGCTGGGAAGGCTTCGTCAAAGCCGACGCGGCCGGCACGTACGTTTTCAATGTCGAGAGCGACGACGGCAACCGGCTGTGGATCGACGACAAACAGATCATTGACGATTGGCACGACCACGGCCCGCAAAAGGCCACGGGGCAAATCCAATTGGAGCCTGGCCTGCACAAAGTCCGGTTGGAATTTTATGAGAACGGCGGCGGCGCGATGTGCCGTTTCACCTGGGCGCTGGCGGGGTCGTTCGAGGAACAGATCGTGCCGCCGGAAGCGCTCTTCCACAATCCCGCGCAGCAGCCCAAAGGCAGCCCACACACCGGCGATCGTTTCTAGAGGGGCTCCGCGCCCAGCGTGGTGAAGAACGCGCGCGCCTTGGCCAGGGTCTCGTCATACTCGCGCGCCGGATCGCTGTCGGCGACGATCCCGCCGCCGGCCTGATACCACGCCTTGCCCTGCGCGACATCGAAGAGCGCCGTGCGGATCGCGAGATTCAATTCAAGATTCCCGTCGGCGCCGATCCAGCCCAGCGCGCCGCAATACGGCCCGCGCCGCGCCGGTTCGAGTTCCTCGATCAGTTCGAGCGCGCGTTTTTTTGGCGCACCCGTCACCGAGCCGCCGGGGAACGTCGCGCGCAACAGTTCCGCGACCGAACGGCGCTCGTGCAGGCGGCCCGTGACCGTCGCGACGCGATGAAAGACCGTCGGGTGCGCTTCGAGTTCCCCCGGCGAGACCACGCGCACTGAACCATAATCGCAGACCTTGCCCAGATCGTTGCGCTCCAGGTCCACGATCATGGTCAGCTCTGCACGCTCCTTCAGGCTGGCTTCCAGATCGGCAGCCAGGCGCTGGTCTTCTTCCGGCGTTGCGCCGCGCGGGCGGGTGCCCTTGATCGGACGCGTCACGACGTTGCGGTCGCGAACTTGGAGGAATAATTCGGGGCTGATCGAGGCCACGTGCAGGCCCGGGCCCACGTTCAGGCACGCGCCGAACGGCGCCGGGCTGACCGCGCAGAGCGCCTGATATAAGGAGAGGCCCGAGCCGGACCACGCGCTTTCGAAGCGCTGCGAAAGGTTGAGCTGATAGATGTCGCCTGCCGCGATGTACTCCAACGCGCGCCGTACAGCGGCTTCGTAGTCCTCGCGCGTAAAATTGCAGTGCAACGCCGGCGCGAGTGGCGAGGTGCGTACCTTTATGGGGGGGCTTGGCTGGGAGGTGCGCTTCACGGCGTGCGCGCGCAAGAGCGCATCTGCGTCGGCGCCGGTCCCCGGCTTCAGGGACGCAAACCACCAGCACCCTTCGGCATGATCGTACGCCAGGACCCATTCGTGAAACGCGAGGCGCAGTTCGGGGAAAGGAAGATCGTTCTGCGCATGCACCGGCAGGCGTTCGACGTCACGGCCGAGGTCGTAGCCCAAGAGTGCGATCCACCCGCCTGCAAATGCGGGGCCCGCGTAATTGTCCGGACGTAAGGCGGCATGCGCGGCGAATTCCCGCGCCATCAACTTAAAGGGCCGAATGGTTTCGGTGATCCGCGCCCCGCTGCCGTCTTCGCGCGTGGCCTGATCGCCGCGCACGGTCCAAGTGAACGCGGGCCGCGCGCCCAGGTAGCTCCAGCGGCCCTTGGCGTTGGCGCCGCGCAGTCGCACGTCGGCGCTGTCGAGCCAGAAGAAACCGGGCGCGCCGGAAAACGCCGCAGCGAGGGCCTCGGGTTGACCGGAGGCCAGGGATTCCTTTGCGCTCAGTGGCCTCGACCATGGGCGAAGGGCTGGTTTGTTGGAATTGGTCATGGGCAGACGCTTATAGCGCTGGGCGGGTTATGAATGAATTGCGATTTGACCTGTCCGGCATGAGGGCCCTGTTCGAAATTGAACAATGTCATTGACGGCTCTGCACCTCGGGCTTACCAATGAGTCTTGCCCCCCATTGGGGCCCCCTTGTGTGCGCCGAAGTGTCGGCGCGTTTTCGTTTACGTCGTTCGCAGTGCATGTTTGCAACCCGGAGGCGCCATGAGAGAGATTCTCGAAGAGCGGCTGAAGATTGCCGCCGAGTTGGTGTCGGATACGGGACTTCTGGAACTGGTCAATCTGATCTGGTCGACGGACAAGCACTACACGTTTTCAGGTTTTCACGCCACATCGCGCCATCTTGCGGCCAAACTGCGCGAATGGGACGTGCGCGCGCGCACGTTCGAAATTCCCGCCGACGGCAAAACAGTCTACGGCGAAATGAAGATGCCGCTGGGCTGGGAATGCACCGAAGCCAAGCTTGAAATCTACGATCCGTACGAAGAACGCGGACGCGTCCTCGCCGACCGCAAGAAAACCAACACCGCCGTGGTGATGTGGTCCGGACCGACGCCGCCCACCGGCCTGATCGCGGAAGTCGTGCGCGTCGAGACGCCCAAGGACATCGAAGAGAAGAAGGCCAAGATTAAAGGCCGCATCGTCTACACGCCGATGCATCCGCAGCGCATCAAGCAAAAGCTCGTCGAAGCCGGCGCAGCCGCGGTGGTCTCCTCCTTCAGCCCGGTCGCGAGCCACTTCCCGCGCGCGACGTTCTGGGTCAACGCATGGGCCGACGACCCCAACGGTTGGGCGTTCCACGAAGGCGACACGCCGCTGCCGGGCATGATGATCAGCCCGGAGACCGGCGTCGAACTCGACGTGCTGCTCGACCGCGGCTCGGTGAAGCTGAAGATGCGCGTGGATTCGAAGTACGAAGCGACCACGATGCCCGTGCTGTGCGGCTACCTGGACGGCCCGCTGCAGGAAGAGATTCTCGCAATCGGCCACACGATGGAACAGGGCGCGAACGACAACGCCACGGGCGCGGCGGTGATCGCGGAGATGCTGCGCGCGCTGCAGGACGGCACGAAGTCCGGCAAACTGCCGGCGATGCGGCGCGCCGTGCGCGGGATCTTCACCAACGAATGCTACGGCACGATCGGCTTCGCGGGACAGAATCCCGGGATCATCCGGCGCATGCTCGCGGGCGTGAATTGGGATTCGATGGGCCGGCACCAGGAATCGGTCAACGCCTGGTTCCGTCACTGCCGCTGCCCCGACGCGTCGGCTTCGGTCGCCGACACGTTGATGGCCATTCTGCTGGCCAACTGGCTGCCGGCCAATGCGCCGCACCTGATCATGAAGCCGAACCGCAATTTCGCGCTCACCGACAACGCGTATTGCGATCCGTCGCTGGGCGTGCACTGTACCTACATCGACAGCCACGACGACTGGTGGCACACCTCCAACGACACGATGGAACTGGTCAGCGGCAAAACGCTGCACGCATTCGCGACGATCTCAACCGTGTACGTGCACTTTCTGGCGAGCGCGACGGCGAAAGAAGCCATCTGGCTCGCGCACGAAACGATCCGGCGCTACGGCGAACGCATCGAAGCGACGTCCGCGGAATACGCGGCGAAGCTCGAAGTACCCGGCGCAGACAAGGCGCTGATTCAGGCACAGGCCGCCGACCACCTGGAGTACGTGCGCCAGATTTGCGAGCTCGCGGTGATGTCGGCCAAGCGCTTCATGCTGCGCGAAGAACGCGCGCAGGGGCATTTGACGCTGTTGAAGTTGATGTGCCATCCGCGGCGGCTGGTCGAATTGGAAAAGCGCCGGCTCAAGGAACTCGCCGGCTGCGAGCCGGGCGTGCTCCCCCCGAACACAAGCTACGGGGAACTGGGCGAGCTGCGCCCGTACAAAAAGTTCATCGGCACGCCGACCTACGAAACGGTGCCCGCGGAAAAGCGCGATCCGGAACTCAACGCGTTCTGGGATTCGACGCTGCACTGCGCCTGCTTCTGGTCCGAAGGCAAGCTGACCTTCGCCGAAATCATGCGCCGCATCGGCTACGAATACGGCGTGAAAAGCACGCTCAAATTGCCCGCGCATTTCAAATTCATGGGCGAGAATGGCCTGATCAAGTGGCTCAAGCCGGGCGAAGCGATTCCCAAGCCGGCCAAGCCCGCGAAGTCGGAGGAACACCCCGACGAACACGCGCCAGAAGCCGAACACGCCGAAGCCGAACATACGGAAGCGGCGGCAACCGAAGCGGAAGCCGCCGCCGCGGAAAGCGAGAGCGGCGACGCGGAAGAAAGTTCCGCGAGCTGAGTACGTTCGAAACGTAACAGAAGGAGGCGCGTCATGGGCCGCATCGCCAGCCAGGGACGCCAGGTCAGCCTCTCCTACTCGACCAACGTCCATCCCGCCGAGACGGTCGAGGACCTGCACGCAATTCTCGAAAAACACGTCGCGCCGGTTTCGCGCGGCGCGTTTGGCGAGGGCGAAGCGTGCGTCAATTTGCGCCTGGGGATGAAGCAGGCCAATGCACTCGTCGCGCATGGCGCGCTGCCCAGCACCTCGACGCTCTCCGACGCCGTACTCGCCGCCCCGCCGAGCCCCGAATGCGCACAACTGCTCGAAAAACTGAAAGCGCTGCGCCTGCGCGTAATCTCGATCAATGCATTCCCGATCCGCGACTTTCACGCGCCGCGCGTGAAGGAGCAGGTCTACTCGCCGCCCTGGACCGACGGCGGGCGCTCGCTCTTCTCGCTTAAGATCGCGAAAGTTTTCTCCCACATGCTCGGCGATGCAAAGGAAGGCGCGATCAGCGTGCCGTCGGGGACATTTAAGGGTTATGTCGATTCCGAAGAAGTGCGCGCGCAGTGCGCGCATTTCCTGACCGAATGCGCGCGCGAATTATTGCGCCTGGAACGTCTGACGGGCAAGACCGTGCGCCTGGGCCTGGAGCCGGAGCCGTTTACGACCGGTGAAGCGCTCGACGAATTCCTGGGCTACTACAAACAGATTCTGGCCGACGCGCGTGCGAAGTACCCGTCGCAGCTCGGCATCAACGGCAACCAGGCCGAAGACATCGCGCGAAAATTCATCACGATCAACCTCGACCTGTGCCACCAGGCGGTGGAATTCGAAGATCCGCTCGAAGACTTGCGCAAGTTGAAGGCCGCGGGCATCGCGGTGACGGGCCTGCATCTCTCGGCGGCGCTCCAATTGCCCGAACCCGCGAAAAACGCGACCGCGTTCAAGCAGTTGCAGGCGCTCGACGAGCCACGCTATTTACATCAGATCGTCGCCAAGCTGCGCGACGGCACGCTGGTGCGCTTTGAAGACCTGCCGGACCTCGGCAATCCGCGCCGCATGGGTGCGCGCACGCTGAACGACTTCGCGGAAGTGCGCTGCCACTTCCATGTACCGCTTTTCGCGGACTGGCCGGGCGCGCTTTCCAGCACACGCGATACCGTCGGGCCTGCCGCGCGCTTTGCCGCGAAAGAGGGCCTAACCGACCATTTCGTTGTCGAAACCTACACGTGGGGCGTACTCAACGCGCTCGCCGGACAAGGCAACACGTCCGCGCAGGCAATCGCGGGGCCCAAAGGCGTGGATGTGAACGCGGGGCTGGTGAAGGAAATTCAGTGGGCGCAGGCCGAGCTGCAAAAGAACGCCTGAATCACGCTGGCCCACTGGCCCCAAATTAGCCTTACTTTTTCTCCGTCTTCTCCGCGCCGTAGACGGGTTTTAGCTCCAGCTTTTTCAGGTTGGCCTCGAATTTCTGCTGAAAAACGTCCTTTAATTTGGCGTTGTCTTGCAAGCGCATGGTCGTGGGCGCTTCGCCATTGTCGTTTTCCCAGCGCTCGTTCCACCAGGAGAATCCCGCGACCTTCGGATACTTGTTTGCAAAAAGCGCGTCGAGGGCCGCGGCAGCCCATTTATCGGCCGGCATACGCGCGTGATTTGACGCGCATCCGAACTCCGTAAGGAAAATCGGCTTATTGGGCGCAAGCGCCACCAGGCGCGGATAGACCTCGTCCATCTGTTCGACGAAAGTTTTCATTTCCTCGTCCTTCGGCTTCTTGGGGCCGTAGACGCTCACCGCAAGGAAATCGATATTTTCGTCGCCCGGATAGTATTGCTCGAACTTATTCCATTTCTCGTCGGGCTCATCTTCCGCATTGACGTGAAAAACCCACTGCACGTTCGTGCCGCCGCCCGCGCGCACCGTCGCGACGATATGTTTGAAGGCCTCGGCGAATTTCTTGGCGCCCTCGCGTTTTGTGCCGCCTTGCTTGCCGTACCAGAACGCATTCCACGGAAACCAGCGCCCGTTGCATTCGGTGCCGTACTCAGCCAGCAGCGGCGCGCCAAAGGCTTTGGCCTGCGCGCCCCATTTCTTCAGGTCCGCGTCGAACTTGCCGTCGCAGATCGCTTCAAGCGTGTAGGTCTCTTCGGCGTGGTCTTCTTCGTCGTCTGAACGCAGCATCAGGCGGATGAACGGAATCGCGCCGGCTTCGTGGATCCACTTGGCCGTGGCCATGGGAAATTCGCGGCGCTTGTACCAGTTGTGCGAAAAATAAATCCAGGCCGCGCCCTGCCCGCAGGCTTTTTTATAGGCTTCGTAGTCGGCGGCGGTCAGATCGTCTTCCGCGCCGCTTTTGCCGCCGGGATACACGCCGTGGTACAGCTTGCCTTCGCCCGGCGTGACGATCCGCGCATTGTTGGGCGGCGCCTCGCCGGCCCACAGCTTTGCCGCAAGCAGCAGTCCCAGACTTAATCCCAGCGCCCAGCGCATACGGCCTCCCGTCTCGAAGCTACGGCATCGGCATCGTCACCGTGGCCTTGCGTTCCAGCTTGCCCCAGCCGACCGCGACGCCTTTCAGCGCGGCCAGTGTGGAGCGGATCGCGACCCAGTACATCAACTGGCGGTAAAAAAAGCGCTGCGGGAAAAGCCAGAAGAGCAGCTTTTTGTCTTCGGCGGGTTCGAGCATGAAGGCGAACCACGCCGCGGCGAAGTCTACGAGCATAAAGAGCAGGTAGTAGCCCAGCACCGCCATCGAGCCCGCGGGCCATACGCCTGGGTGGTGGTACAATTCCACGCCCGCGCCAATGGCCGAAAGCAGCAGCACCACGTCCATGATCGGCGAGATCAGCGGGAAGAAGACCTGGAAGATGAAAATATTGGGCAGCGCGACAAAGCCCAGCGCACCATAGCGCGGATTGAAAAGCGCGCGGATATGCCGGAAGCCCGCCTGCAGCGTGCCAAACATCCAGCGGAAGCGCTGCTTTACGAAGCCGCCGATGGTGTCGGGGGCTTCGGTCAGCGCGATTGCGCCTTCTTCGTTGACGATGCGGTAGCCCATGCGCCGGATGCCCATGGTAAGGTCGGCGTCTTCGGCCAGCGTGTGGTGCGAGAAACCCCCAGCGCTCTGCACCAGATCGCGGCGCCAGGCACCCACCGCGCCCGGCACGACCGTGATGCAATTAAGATAGCTGAACGCGCGGCGGTCCAGATTCTGGCAGGTGATGTACTCCAGCGCCTGCCAGCGCGTAATCAGGTTGAGGCGGTTGCCTACTTTTGCGTTGCCCGCGACGGCGCCGACATTCGGCGAAGAGAAATGACGCACGAGCTTCGCGACGGCGTCAGGCTTGAAGAGCGTGTCCGCGTCGAGGCACACCACGATTTCCGCGTCGGTCAGTTCAATTCCAAAATTCAACGCGGCCGATTTACCTCCGTTGGGCTTGGTGAAGACGCGCACATGCGGGTGGCCTTCAAAGGCCGCCTTCGCGGCGGCATACGTGCCGTCCTTGGAGCCATCGTCGACGACCAGAATTTCCAGCGGGCCTTTGTAGTCGGACGCAAGCAGCGAGTGGATCGTCTGCGCGACAACCTTCTCTTCGTTGTAGGCAGGTACGATCACCGCGACGCGCGGCGCGAAGCCCGGGTCGTAGAGTGAACTTTGCCGGCGGCGATGTTCGAGCCAGGCAAAGACCGAGATGAACGCGAGCCGCAGCAGGCCCAGCACGATCCCGAGCGTAAAGAGGAACGCGAGCGCGCGGCTCGCGAGGTTCAGCAGGCCGAAGGCCATGCGGTTGACCGTCGAGATCGCACGTTGCGCCGCCGGCAGGGCTGGCATCAATTCTTCAGGCGGGACGTTGAGCAGGTTGGCCAGCGAGACAAACTGAAAGCCGCGCGCCTTCAGTTCGGCAATGATCTTGGGCAGAGCACGCAGCGTGGCGCGCCGGTCGCCGCCGCTGTCGTGCAGTAGGATCACGTTGCCATCGCCGCGTTCGGCCTGTTCCAGGACGGTGCGCACAATTTCATCTTCGCCCGCGCCGCTCCAGTCGCGCGGATCGATGTGCATGCCCACGACCACGTAACCCATCTGGTTGACGGCTTCGAGTAAGAGCAACTCGGCTTCACTGTGCGGTTCGGTGTCGGCGCCAAAGGGCGGGCGGAAGAGGACGGAGCGGTGACCCGAGCGGCTCTCGATCTGCCGCTGCACGGTGTTGAGTTCCATTTCGAGCTGTAGGTACGGCACCTGCGCGATGTTGGGATGGCTGTAGGTATGATTGCCGATCTCGTGGCCTTCTTCAATGATGCGGTCGAGCAGTTCGGGATTGGCCTGGACCTGCGTGCCGACCACAAAAAAAACCGCGGGGACGCCGGCTTCTTTCAGCGTATCGAGCACCCCGGGCGTGTAGTTGGGGTCCGGGCCGTCGTCAAAGGTCAGCACGATCTTTTTCGTCGCTGCGCCATAGTGCGTCACGACGTACGGCGACGGATACTGCGTAAAGCGCATGCCCGTGATCAGGCCGCGCTTGGGATCGAAGGAAATTTCCCGTTCGCCGACCGTGGGTGCGCTGGTCACGCGCATCACTTCGCCCTGGCCTTCGTTGCGCACCTGTCCGTCGAAAAGCACCTCATGCAGCGCATCGGCGGTGTCGGCGTTCAACACGGCTTCGTGCGGCCAGACGTGCCACATACCGGGGTCTTCGCTGCCCAGCCGCCAGAGCGCGAAGCCGCGAACCTTGAAGGTCTGCGCCGCGGCAATCTGATTGAACATTGTGACCGCGTCGAGCAGCCAGACCTGATGTCGGTGGTCCTGCGCATCGCGATAGCCGAAGCATGGGTTGAGGCTCGCGTCGTCCCACTGCCAGGCCGCATTGGACGCCCGCGCCAAGCCCACGGCTTCTTCATAGGTCAGCGACGCCGCGGGCTGGCCATCGGTCCAGTCGTAGCCGTGGTCGCCCAGGCCCAGTAGCAGCTTTTCCTTGGGGATCTCGATGGCGAGCTTCGTCAGGTTGTCGGTAAACCATTTCTGACTCGCCACGGGCCCCGGTGCGCCGGATGACCAATGTTCATCGTAGCCCATTGGGATGAGCAGGTCGGCGTACTGCGCGATCAGCTTGTACGGAAAGCGTGGCTCCTGCATCGGCACGCATACCGCCACGCGCAGTGAATCGCGGTGAAAGAGCGTGCTCAACTCGCGCAGGAAGAGCTCGAACGAGAGGTAATATTTCTCCGGGATGCTCTCGAGGTCGATGCACACGCCGCGCCCATCATTCAGCTTCACTGAGACCAGCAGGTCCTGTTCAAGTTTCTGGCGCTCGACGCTCTTGGCGAGCAGCTTGCCGGTGGCTTCGCCTTCCCATTCCTTCCCGTTGAAGTTGTTGACCAGCGGCATCCAGGAGAGCGATTCGCGTTCGGCGCGCAGGAACGCCAGCATGCCGGCCTGCTCGTCGGCGTCGATAACCTGCAGTTTGCCGTCGTCGCTGTGCAGGTTCAGCCATTCGGGAAAGACGAGGTCAAAATCCTGGTGATGCTCGCGCAGGCAGGCCATGCTTTTGGGGTCCCACGTGACCACGAAGCCCGCGCGCAGGGGTTCGTTCGAGGCCGCCTGAGCCGCAGGCTGGGGATGCAGCCGGTTGAAGAGCGGGCGCTTGCCGCGCACCGGCGGATGTTCCGTGCGCTGCAGAAGCCGGGCTTGGCGTTCTTCGATTTTCTTGAGCGCCTTGGTCGGTGCGGCGGAAGGTTCGGCTGGCGGCGGCGCGACGGAGTCCCCGTGCGCGGCCTGTTCGGGTTGCAGGCGCGCACCCAGGTCCACCGACGGCAGCACCGGCTGCGTCAGCACGCTGAGCACGAGAAAGCACAGAAACGCGCCTGCAAGCAGCGCAAGAATGAAGGCCAGGCTACGGATCACCGGCCAGCGGCGTTGGTCGGGATCATAAAAAACGGGAGGCACCGAAGGTTTCACGCCGGCCTGCACTCCATTAGGAACTGGCTCCATAGAGGAGCGCGACAGGCCGCGTTCTGCTGCCCATAATTACCCTTCGAGTATCGATCTAAGTCTCGATCCAACAAAGAATAAAAGCGGGCGCCCGAAAGGCGCCCGCAGAGGTTGGTGTGAAGCGGTTCCCCTGCTTTTGTCAGAGCTGGTAGACCGGCAGCGCGCGGTAGGGCGCGGCGAGGGTGCAGACTGCGAGCGCCGAAGCGAACGCGCGGCATTCCGAGCAATACTGAATCGTCCACGAGCCGTCGGCGTTCTGGATCTTGACCAGATAGTCGCGCGTCTTAGGGAAGTACGCCTTCCACGCCGGGCCATTTTCAATCATCAGCGCGCTATCGACGTAGAAGGAGCCCAGGAAGCACCACTCGCTGATGCGATTGCCGTAGTCTTCGCCCAAGCCGCGCTTGAGCACGAACTGGGTCGCGGCGTCGCATTCCTTCGTGCCGGCCTTGCCCAGTCCATAGAGCAGGCGCAGTCCCGCGGTGCTGGGATAGAGCATCGAACGGCCGTGCTGGTTCTGGAACTGTGAGAAGCCGCCGTCTTCGTTCTGGCAGGAGAGCACGTACTTTTCGAATTTTTCGAAGGGCTTCGAAGGCACTTCAATCCCCGCGCCGCGCGAAGAACGCAGGGCCATGTACATCGTCGCGGTGATGGGCAGATCGCTGTTGCCGCCGTCGCCCCAGCCGCCGTCGGGGTTCTGGCGCTCGCAGATCCATTTCACGGCGCGCTCGAGCTTCTCCTTCACGTCTTCGCGCTGGGTCATGCCGTAGACTTCGGCCAGAAAAAGCGTGCCCATGCCGTGCGCGAAGGTGGGCCCAAGCCCGGTCTTGTTTTCGTCCCCGATCATTTCGCCGCGGCGCTGTTCGCTGAGCTTCAGGAGCCACGTCACGGCCTTGTTGATCTGTTCGCTGTACTTGCCGCGGTTGGGTGTGTCGCCCATCGACATCAGGGCCAGGCAGGCAATCGAAGTCACCGAGACGCTGGGGCGGTCGGCCTTCCAGCAGCCCCACGAACCGTCTGGGTTCTGTTGTTTGACCAGCCAATCGAGGCCCTTTTGAATCGAGTGCTTTGCGGCGTCGGTTACTTCGGCGGGTTGCGGCGGTTCATCAAAGGCGGCGGCGGCAACGGGCGCTTCAAGGGCCTGTGCGGAGGAAAACGCACACAGGATTGCGAGGCTTGGAATCAGGTGCACTCGTGCAGACATGCTTCACATCCTTTCCGTCTCAAGTCAGTATACGTCATAAAGCGTTGCGCACCAAACCGGGCCGCGCACGCGACTGGATTGCTGGCGCAGCTTGGCTTGGTAAGTAGCTCTTAAGACGTAAGGTAAGTTTGTTTCGCCCATTGTTTCGGGAAACATTTCAGTAAAAAGAGATTGCGCACTTCACGATACCTGAATTTATGGCATATTGATTCCGCCTACAGCCGTTCCGGACAAAAGGGTTACGCCCCTGGATACGCAGCCCGTACCTCCTGGCAGCAGTGCTGACTACGACTCCCTGATCAGGGAACTCAACCATCGTATCTGGGAAGTGCGCCGCGATGCCTGCGAAGAGCTGGGCATGCTCGCCGACAAGCGCGCGGTCCAGCATCTGGTGCGCATGCTCAACGACGGCGTGGGCGCGGTGCGTTTTTCCGCGGCGGAAGCGCTGGGCAAGCTCGGCGACCGCAGCGTGATCCCGAACCTGCTGGCGCTGCTCGACAACCCGCACTTCGGAGCCTTTGGGCCGGTGATTGAAAGCCTGGCGAATCTCAAGGCGCCCGAAGCCGTCCCGCACTTTATCAAGCTGTTGCGCGACAGCGACGTGCGCGTGCGCGGCCTGGCCGCCAACGCGCTTTTGGTCGTGACGCGGCAGATGATCCCATTCAAGGCCAAGGGCAATCAGGAAGAGCGCGAAGCCTCGATCCAGCAGTGGGAAGCCTGGTGGAAAAAGAACGCCGCGAACTACGGCCAGAGCGCGGAATAAATACGGCGCTCGGGATAGTTCGCGGCGTCGACTGCTTTTAAAATCCCTGCTACTTCTTGAAGATGCCGCCGCCCTGGGCCGGGTCGGCCACCGCTGCATTGCCATCGGGGCCGTTGCCGTTGACCGACGGGCCGTCTTCGAACTCAATCGTGATCTTGGCCTTCCGCACGCGCGCGGCGCGCTGCTTGTCCTGATAAACCGCCACGAGCTGCAGGACGCCGTTGGCGCCGACTTCGTGCGAACCGCCCGTCACCGCGGCCTTGCCGTCGGCCTGGTCGAGCAGGTCCTTCGCGTCCGGGTTGAACTTCGCGAATTCAAAGACCGCGTCCGCTTCGGAGATCTTGCCGTTGCCGTCGTCCTGGAGCACCACCGTCCAGCGGCCGATCCGGTAGGCCTTGTCGGCGGCCTTGTTGACCACCTGGAAGTAGACCAGCGCGAATTCGCCGCTCTTGATCTGCACTTTGTCCACGACCACCGGCGGGCCGTCCGGCTTGACTTTGGAATAAGGCCCTTTCGGTTCCGGAGGCGGTGCGTCGCCGGCGGGCTTCTTGGGATCGCCGCCTTTGGTCGTGCCACCGCCAGCGGTCTTGTCTTCGTCGTCGCCGCCGCCTTCAGGCTTGTTGGGCTTGACCGGCTTCACGTCGCCGACCAGCGCCGCGTTCTTCTTGTTGATCTCGTCCTGTTCCTTCTTCTTCTTTTCGGCTTGCTGTTCTGGGGTCAGATTCACGTCCTTTGTGACGACCGCCTTCGGATCGGGCTTGCCCGTCTTGGGGTCGATCTTGGGCGCCTTGCTCGCAGCGGCGGACTTCGTTGCGGCCTGCTGCGCGGCTTTGATTTCTTCAAGCTTCTTGTCGCAGAAGTCAATGCGCCCGGCCGCTACGCTGGTTTTATCGCGTAAATTGCTGGCATCGGCTCCGGACGGATCGCCTTTGGTCAGGATGTCATCGGCTTTGGACTTGGCCACCTGGTACATGGTCTTGGCGGTGGCCCAGTCTTGCAGCGCTTCCATGGACGCCGCTTTATCCAACGTTGACTGGATTTCCCGGATCGATTTATCCATCTCGGCGTCTTTGGCGCTGGTGTCGGCAACCTTTGAGCCGCCACCACAGCCAGCCAGCGCCGCAATCCCAACGAGGAACACGAGGCAGGCAAAGGCTTTAAGCTTGTTGGACATGACCGGCTCCGTTTTGGGCTACCACCTTATAAAAACCAAATACGCCACCCCATGACTTCTACATGCATATACAACGTAACGGAGCCTTTGGTCTTGCGGTTTACTTATAGTAAATTTTCGTGAGCAGGTGCATGCCGCGGCAGGTTGGGCAGCGGTACTGGATCTTGGAGCCGTAGGTGTCCCAAGCTTCGATGATCCCCTTGCCCGCGCACTGGATGCAGGTGTCGCCTTTGACGTCGGTGACCTTCATGATCTTTTCCGCGGCCAGGCCCTTGAGCGTCATGAGCTTGGTTTCCATGGTCTGGACGGTCCACCATTTGTCCGGATCGTCCGAGCTCTCCGGATCTTCCGCCTTGGCCGCCGCTTTGGCCTGAATAATCCCGCCACCGCCGCCACCCCCGCCATTGCTATTGCCATTGTTTTTACCGCCGTTGGCGCCCCCATTGGCGTTCGGATCATCCGGGCTGGGCATGAACTGGGCGCCTTCGCGGAGCCACGAACCCTTGCCGTAGAACGCGGTGCGGTCCTGCGCCAGCCGCGCTTCGCGCTGCACATCGCCATCGCTGAGCACAATTTTGCGGTCGTTGCGCGTCTCCCACGCCTTCTTCACTTCGTCCTCGGGCTTCTTGAGCGTATCGCTGATCTTCGCGATGAGGTCCTTGCCCAGGCCATTGTCCTTGTCCGTCACGTAGGCCTTCAACTGGGTGAAGGTCATTTCCTTGGTGCCCACCGCCACGCTCAGGTCGCAATCCGTCACCGCGAGCACGTCCTTGCGGTTGATTTCCCAGGTGTCGTCGCCCTTCTTGATCGTGATCTTGTCCGGCGCGTCCATGACCAGCGTGCCCTTGATGATCAGGCCGCCCTTGGTCGTGACCTGCTTGCCGGGGACGATGGGCACGGGCCGGCCCTTGGCATCGACCCGGATCTTCGTGGCCAGCTTGTCCTTGATCAGTTCTGCGAACTGATTGTAGTACATAAAGATGACCTGCTGGCGGAACTCCTTGGTTGCGGATGTGGCCACGCGCGATTCCAGTTCGTCGATGCGCGCGCGGTAGCTCGAATTGGGGAAGTTCTTGCGCAGCGAATTGATCCGGTTCTGCGCGGTCTGGAAGTCCTCGCGGTTCATATCCCCGATAATCAGGAGATACAGCTTCTCCGCGCGCTTTTCGGAATCCTTGACCAGCAGGTCGTCCTTTAAGGGCTTGTTGCGTTCGGCGGTGCGCGGATCGAGGGACTCGGCAATGCTCAAGTGGTCGATGGCCTTGTCGAACAGGCCCATCGACATGCAGGTGCGCACCAGCTTCAGGTGCGCGTTGGTATCGGTGCCGGGCTGCTGCTCGGACAGGATCTGTTTGTACTTCTCTTCGGCGCTGATGACCTGGCTTTCAAGCTTCTTGATTTTGAATTCTTCTTCGATTTCGTTTTTGGGGATCTGAAAAGTCTGGGTCGCGGTCTGCAGGCAGCGGTAGCCCGGCAGCGCGCGTTCGAAAACTTCCATGCCTTCAACCGTCTTCTTGCTGGCCAGCCGGAAGCGCACGCAGTCGACTTCGTCGCCCCATTCCAGGACGCCGGTTTCGCTGACCTGAATGCCGACCAGCTTTTGGAGGCGCTTGGCTTCGGCGGCGTCGAGCGAGCTCCAGCGAAACTGCATCACGTCGCCGGTGTCTTTGATCTTGAAGGAGAACTCGGTGCTGGTCGCGGGGAGGATGATCGTGCCATTATAAGGAAGGCCGCCGACCACGATGTCCACGTTCTCGATCTTGTCCATCGGCGCGGGGACTTCGACCGCTTGCGCGGCGCCCAGGCCCAGCACGGCGGCCAGCAGCACCGGCGCGAAGCAGGCCCGGGGGCTTGGGAGATGGAGCAACGGGATGTGGGTCATCGAAGTATCCTCCAGGCGTACAGCCGACGGCTCAATGCACGTATGCTACTTGGACTCGAAGTCCGGCGCTTTGGGACGAAGATTTCCACCCCTGCGAGCCGCTTTCATTTTCCCGCGAGCCCGGCGCAACTGCACGGGTTTGACGGCCCCACCTGAAAAATGCTGCCGTGCTGTCTTTATATCGTTAACCCCCGATATCTACTAAGGTTACCACATAAATGACCGTTCTGGGCGGACCCTTTCGCGTGCAATTCGGTGGCGCCCATCAAGTATTTTCGAGCTTTGCGCGATTGGTACTTCCCAATCGGGTCTTGGGCGCCTTCGGGGTACAGGCTTTTCACGCTTCCAGACCGCCTGCACGCGCTAAGCTCGCGCTTCCGGCGGCTTCGAGAGAGTGCATGCGCTTCCTAATCAACCTGCTGCGGCCCTATCAATTCAAAGGCAAGGCGCGTCTGTTGGGGCCCTTTGCGCCCGTGAATCAGGAATGCTCGGCGCGCCCCGACTTTGCGAAGCGCCACTACGAAAACTGCATCTTCCGTTGGCCGTGAAGCGCCGGTCTGGCAACAGTCCGCGGGGTGGACGGGCAGGACCCGGGATGGGCCGCAAATCCCGACTCGAACACGGCATCGACAGGCTCGTTTTTGAGTCTCTAGCGTTTTGAATTACATCGACATAAGATTGCGCTTTCTCATGCGGTAATGAGGAGCTTTATTTGGAAGACCTCAAACCAAAGCCGGTAAAGGGTTACTTGCCCACTATTGACGGGTGGAGAGCGCTTGCAATTCTCCTGGTTGTCGGGGCTCACACTTCCAACGGAATCTTTGCTCCAGGCGGAACCTCAGAAAACGAACTTTGGTATTCCATAACTCGCTATGGGGCTTATGGCGTTGATATCTTCTTTGGGATTAGCGGGTTCCTTATTTGTTCGCGCCTGCTTGAAGAATACGAAGCGCATCGAAAAATTAGCCTCAAAGGCTTCTATATTCGTCGCGTTTGCCGCATCGTTCCGCCCTACGCGCTCTTTGTTTTGGTTTGTGCCATGCTTGGGTTGTGCGGACTGATTGCGTTAACCAGGGTCGAATTACTCACCAGCATTACTTTTACCCGCAATTTCGCCCACTATGAGGAAGCCAGCGACGCTTGGTTTACCGCGCATCTTTGGAGTCTCGCCGTAGAAGAGCATTTCTATCTGCTTTGGCCGGGGCTGCTTGTTTTCTGGTCGCCGCCAAAGGCGAAAGTAAAAGTTTTCATCGTGATTGCGTTGCTTTCAATTTGGCGCTCGATTTCCTTTAAATATCAACTGATGTTTGATTTCGGCTTTTACCATCGCACAGATATTCGCCTGGATTCGCTTTTATGGGGGTGTTGGTTCGCCTTGGTCGCTAGAGATCCGCTTTGGAGAGAGCGCTTCCGTCATTATCTGGGTGGAATTTATTGGTGGGTCGCCTGTGCAATATTCGTTCTGCTGCTGATCTTCCCTGTGCCCTTTGCAATGACCTGGATCGCAATTGTTATCCCGGCTCTGATCACGGGCACCGTTTTGAACCCAGATGGCTTACCCGGGAAAGTTTTCGAACTGGCGCCGCTGCGCTGGGTCGGGCGAATTTCCTACAGCCTCTACATCTGGCAAAACCTCTTTCTACTGCCCGTTGGAGTAGAAGCCAAATTGGGCAACTTACAGAGCATGCCCTTTAATGTTCTCGCGTCCTTTGCGGCGGCGACCTTGTGTTATTACCTCATCGAGAGGCCTATGATTAAGCTGGGACATAAGTTAGCGCCCCCAACGACCCCCGGTCGGGCGTAGTTTCTGGCGCGTATCAGCACCCATTAAATCCTTATTCCGAAAGCAATTACAGCCTGTCTATGACCCTTGATTGACTTAGCCCTAGCGTGGACACTGTCCGCTTGACGTGTGACAATTTGTTATGTATGTTGATTAAATGTTACAAACGCGCCCGGCCATGGCTTGACAGCGGCTCGCCCTGCCGTCAGCCTTTACCGGTCCACGCACACCACCCTCAAGGAGAAGGTAGATGCCCAAGCCTCTTTCCGTACAGCTCTACACGCTGCGCGATGCGGCGCAGAAGGACTTCAAGGCCGTCCTCAAGGTCGTCGCCGACATCGGCTACAAGGGCGTTGAACTGGCCGGCACGTACGGCCTGAAGCCCGCCGAGTTCAAGAAGCACCTCAACGAGTACAACCTGCCCGCGATCGGCTCGCACGTCGGCTGGCACGAACCGGCCAACGCCGCCGCGATCATCGATGACGCCAAGACGCTGGGCTACAAGCACATCGTGCTCAGCCCGCCCAAGGAAGCCTTCGACACTGAAGACGGCGTCAAGAAGCTGGCCGAAAAGCTGAACGCCGGCACCGCGCTCTACAAGAAGGACGGCCTGGTCTGCTCGCTCCACAACCACTACTGGGAATTCAAGGACCTCAAGCACTCCGACCTGCTCACCAAGCTCTGCCCCGACGTGTACTGGCAGCAGGACATTTACTGGGTGCAGGTCAGCGGCCAGGACCCGGTCAAGAACATGGAACGCTACGCGAACCGCACCGTGCTGCTGCACGTCAAGGACGGCCCGGCCGACAAGCCGGAAAGCGACATGACCGCCGTCGGCAAGGGCAAGGTCGACATCGCCGGCTGTCTCAAGGCCGCCGAGAAGAGCAAGGCCGAGTGGTACTCGGTGGAGCTCGACCGCTGCGCGACCGACATGGCGCAGGCCGTGATCGACAGCTACAACTATCTCGTGGGCAACGGCCTGGCCGCGGGCAACAAGCCGGTTCAGAAGTAGTTCGCCGGTCAATCCTGCATGATCTCCGGCGGGCCAGGTGCGCAACTTGGCCCGCCGGTTACTTGAACCCGTCCCCTTAAGGAGCTGCGCGTGAGCAAGCACGTGGTCTTCGTCGTTGGAGAAGGCGAATACGAGTCCGAGCGCACGATGCCGGCACTCGCGCAGGAGTTGGCACAGAAGCACGGCTTCAAGACCACCGTGTTGCTGGACAACCACATCAAGAAAGACGCCTGGTCGCCAAAGGCCGGCGAGCGCCTCAGCGACATCCCGGGCCTCGAGGCGCTCAAGAACGCCGACCTGGCTGTGTTCTATCTGCGCTTCCGCACGCTCCCTGAAAACCAGCTCGCCTTGATCGACGCGTACGTCAAGTCGGGCCGGCCCGTCGCGGGCTTCCGCACGAGCACGCACTCCTTCAACTACGCCGCCGACGACAAGCTGGCGGCCTGGAACAAGTTTGGCGCCGAAGTCCTCGGCGCGCCCTGGATCAAGCATTACGGGCACGACTCGAGCAGCGAGATCGCCGTGATTCCTTCGCAGCACGCGCATCCGGTCCTGGCGGGCGTGCCGGCGGAATTCCACGTGCGCTCGTGGCTCTATCAAGTGCGCCCGGAATATCCCCCCGCCGACGCGACGTGGCTTTTGGAAGGCACTTCCGTCGGCCCCGGCGATGTCGAGCTGGCCAAGCGCGACAAGAACCCGGTCGCATGGGTGCGCAAGACCAAGGCCGGCGGGCGCGTCTTCTTCACCACGCTGGGCCACCCGGAAGACTTCACGCTCCCGGCGGTGCGCACCGTCGCGCTCAACGGGCTGGCTTGGGCCGCGGGCGCGCTGTAGCAGACGCGCTCCAATAGAAAACGCCTGGGCAAGCCCAGGCGTTTTCACCGCTGAAAACTCTTGCGCGCGTTTTACGAACCGGCGGCCGCGGCG
>Ga0265314_10001416_pt1 | contig 26889 bp, 29 predicted proteins | sample 4126metaG_FD_203106 | JGI IMG/M metagenome (GOLD analysis project Ga0265314, IMG submission 203106) | Rhizosphere microbial communities from Carex aquatilis grown in University of Washington, Seatle, WA, United States - 4-1-26 metaG | ecosystem: Host-associated > Plants > Roots > Rhizosphere >... | reverse complement strand
GACTGAGAAGATGTTTTACATGCTCAAGATCCTCGATAGCGACATGACGATCATGATCCCGACGGAGAACGTCACGTCGGTCGGCCTACGGCGGGTGATCGGGCGGGAGATGGTCACCAAGGTCTACAAGATCCTGCGCGAGAAAAAGGTCGAGATCGACCAGCAGACCTGGAATCGCCGCTACCGGGAGTACACCGAGAAGATCAAGACCGGCTCGGTGCTGGAAATCGCGAAGGTGCTGCGCGACCTGTTCGTATTGAAGGGCGACAAGGAACTGTCGTTCGGTGAGCGCAAGATGCTCGATACGGCGCGCAACCTGTTGGTCAAAGAGCTCTCCATCGCTCGCTCCCATCCGGAGGAGAAGATCATGGAAGAGCTCAAGAACATCTTCGCCCACTGAGGGCGCCAGCGCCGCGCGGTGCCCGGCAACCACGGGCGAGAGGACGCATTTCGGTGCCGACCGTTGCCATCGTCGTCGCCGGCGGCCCCGGAACACGGCTCGGCGCGAAAGGCCCGAAGGGCTTCGTGCAACTGGCGGGCGAGCCGCTGGTCGTGCGGTCGTTGCGCGCCATGCTGGCATCGCCGGCGGTCGACCGTGCGATCGTCGTCGTGCCGAGCGGCCTCCTGGCGCGGGCGCGCGCTCTGCTCGAGCCCTTCAACGACGCGGCGCGCCCGTTTACCAGTGTCGAGGGCGGTGCGGAGCGGCAGGACTCGGTCCGCCTCGGCATGGCGGCGGCTGGCGACGCCGACCTGCTCGCCATCCACGACGCGGCGCGGCCGTTCGTCAGCCGCGCCACCGTCGACGCCGTAATCGCGGCGGCGCGCACACACGGTGCCGCGATCGTCGCGGTGCCGGCGACCGACACCATCAAGCAGGTGCACGCCGACGGCTGGATCGAAGCGACGCCGGCGCGCGAGCATTTGTGGTTGGCGCAGACGCCGCAGGTCTTTCGCGCCGACCTGCTGCGCAGCGCGCACGCGCGCGCCGTCGATCGCGCCGCGACGGACGACGCGGCGCTGGTGGAAGCGTTGGGGCAGCGGGTCTACGTCGTGCGCGGCAATCCCGAGAACCGCAAGATCACGACGCCGGACGATTTGCGCTGGGCGGAGTGGTGGCTGGCGCAGTCGCCAGCGCCTCGTTGAGGCTGCCGGAGCGAAAGCCCTGCAGGTCGAGCGTGACGTAGAGGAAGCCCAGCGCGCGCAACTCGCGGACGGCCGTCTCGCGTACGTCGGGCTCGGCGAAGCGCGCCAGCGACGTCGGCGGCACTTCAATGCGCGCGATGGGATCGTGAAATCGCACGCGACACTCCGCAAAGCCCAGGCGGCGCAATACCGCTTCGGCGCCGGCGACGCGCCGCAGGCCGTGGAGCGTGATGGCGGTGCCGTACGGGAAGCGCGACGAGAGACACGGGCTCGAGGGTTTGTCGGCGGTCGGCAGGCCGAGCCGTCTGCTCAACACGCGGATCTCCGCCTTGCTGAGTGCGACTTCGGCGAGCGGATGGCGCACGCCGTGCTCGGTGGCCGCGGTGAGGCCGGGGCGGTAATCGCCGAGATCGTCGAGGTTAACGCCATCGACGATCACCGCGATGCCGCGCCGCGCCGCTTCCGCGCCGCAAATCGCGTAGAGACTCCCCTTGCAGAAGTAGCAGCGGTTGGTCGGGTTCTCGGCGTAACCGGGAATCGCCAATTCGTCGGCATCGATCAGCACGTGCTGCGCGCCGAGCGCGCCGGCGAGCAGACGCGCCATCGCCTCGTCGTCCTCCGGTGCGGTCGGGGAGCGCGTCGTCACCGCCACCGCGCCAGCCCCCAGTTCCTCGACCGCGATCTGCAAGAGGAAGCTCGAGTCGACGCCGCCGGAGAACGCCACGACGGCCCGCTCCAGATCGCGCAGCGTCCGGCGCAATGCGACGAGCTTGGCCTCGGCGTCCATCGCGTCAGATGCCCTCGCCGCCGAAGACATCGGTGGTGAGATAGCGCTCGCCCGTGTCGCAGAAGACGGTCACTACGGTCTTGCCGGGGCCCAAGCGCCGCGCCACCTCCAGGGCTGCGTGGCAATTGGCGCCCGAGGAGATGCCGACCAGCAATCCTTCCTCGCGCGCCAGCCGGCGCGTGCACGCCGCGGCATCGGCGTCGCTGACGGCGATCACCGCATCGAACGCAGCGCGATCGAGAATCTCGGGCACGAAACCGGCGCCGATGCCCTGGATCTGATGAAAGCCCGGCTCGCCGCGCGAGAGCACCGGCGACGACGCCGGCTCAACGGCATAGAGCTCGACGCCGGGCATCGCCTGGCGCAGCACCGAGCCGACCCCGGTGATGGTTCCGCCGGTACCGACGCCGGCGACGAAGGCGTCGATGCGCTCAAACTGTTCGAGCAACTCGCGCGCTGTCGTGTCGCGATGCGTCTGTGGATTGGCCGGGTTGCGAAACTGCTGCGGCATGAATGCACCCGGATGCTCGGCCAGCAGCTCTTCGGCCTTGCGCACCGCATCGTGCATGCCTTGCGAGTCGGGCGTCAGCACCAGCTCGGCGCCGTAGGCCGCGAGCAAGCTGCGGCGCTCGGCGCTCATCGTGTCCGGCATGGTGAGGATCAGGCGATAGCCCTTGACCGCCGCGACCAGCGCCAAGCCGATGCCGGTGTTGCCGCTCGTCGGCTCGATGATGGTGTCACCCGGATGCAGTCGGCCGTCGCGCTCGGCGGCTTCAATCATGCCGAGGCAGATGCGGTCCTTGACGCTGCCGGCCGGATTGAACGATTCGAGCTTGCCCCACACGTCGGCTTCGCCGGGCCGCGTCACGCGGGTGAGTTGCACGACCGGCGTATTGCCGATGAGATCGAGCGGTGTTTCGACCACGACAGGTCGCATCACGGTCGCGTTCATGCCTGCCCCAAGCACTACCGACGCCACACTGCGCAAGTCAATTGAGCCACCGCCGGGCCGGGCGCTGGTGCTCTTTCCCGGTGCGCTTGGCGACCTGCTGTGCTGCTGGCCGGCGCTGGCCGGGCTGCGCACGGTCAGCGACGGGCTGACCGTGGTTGCCGGCGCGACGGCGGCGTCGGTGCTGCCGGCGGGGCAGTTCGAGTGTCTCTCGATCGATCGGCGCGAGGTGGCCGACCTGTTCGGCGACGCACCGCTGTCCGCCGCAACGCGAGCGCTGTTCGCTGGATATGCGCGCGTCGACAGCTTCACCGGGGCGGGCACCGCCGGGGTCGCGGCGCGTCTCGCAGCGGCGGCGGGTCAGGCGCCGCGCATGCACGCATTCCGCGGTATGCGCGATGGCGAGCATGCAACGGACTACTACGCGCGCTGCCTCGGTGTGCTCGTCGGTTCCCGTCACCTGCCGATCGCTGCGGCGGAGGAGGATTGGGCCGCCGCATGGTGGCGCAACAACCGCTTGAACGAGCGGACGCTGGTCATGCATGCGGGCAGCGGCAGTGCGCAGAAGAACTGGGCGGGGATGAGCCGCCTCGCCGCCGCCTGGCGCGCCGATGGCGGATCGGTCGTCGGGCTGAGCGGTCCGGCCGAAGGCGAGCCGCCGCGCGACGCGCCACATGACGCGATGCTGCGCAATGCACCGCTGCCACGCGTCGCGGCGGTGCTCGCACGCGGCGACCGCTATGTCGGCAACGATTCCGGCATCAGTCATCTCGCCGGATTGGTCGGCGCGCGCGGCGCCGTCGTGTTCGGCGATTCCGATGCGCGCACGTGGCGACCGCACGGCGCGTTGCAGATCGTCCAAGCGGCTGCGCCATGCGGGCGATGCGCCGCGGCGCTGTGCCTGCACCGCGTCTCAGTCGACGACGTGCTCCGCGCGCTGGCGCGCGCGTGACGCCGCGAGTGTTGCGGCGAACCCGCGCGCGGCGTAGGGCAGATGATCGCGGCGCGCGACGCGCAGCGGCTGACGCTCTGTCGGGGGAGAGCCGATGTACGACCTGATCATCCGCGACGCTGAGATCATCGACGGCAGCGGCCAGCCGCGCCGGCGCGGCGACATCGCCATCAGCGACGGCCGCCTGGCGGCGCTCGGAGCGGTGGACGGCGCGGCGCGGTGCGAGCTGCGCGCCGACGGGCTGGTGGCGGCGCCAGGCTTCGTCGACGTCCACACGCACTACGACTGCCAGGTGTCGTGGGATCCGGCGTTGACGCCGTCATCGTGGCACGGCGTCACCAGCGTCGTGATGGGCAACTGCGGATTCTCCATCGCGCCGTGCCGTGCCGCGCATCGCGAGCTGCTGATGGAGATGCTGCTCTATGTCGAGGGCATGCCGACCGAAGCGCTGCGCGCCGGCATTCGCTGGGAGTGGGAGACGTTCCCGGAATATCTCGATGCGCTGGAGCGCGCGCGGCCGGCGGTCAACACCGCGGCCTTCGTCGGACATTCCGCCGTGCGCTACTTCGTCATGGGCGACGCCGCCTCGGAGCGTGCCGCGAATGCCGACGAGCTGGCGCGCATGCAGGCCGTCGTGCGCGAGGCGATGCGCGCCGGCGCGGTCGGCTTTTCCACCTCGGAGTCGCCGACGCACTTTTTCGGCAGCGGCGTGCCGGTGCCGAGCCGCGTCGCCCCACGCGACGAATTCCTGGCGCTCAGCCGCGTACTCGGCGAGCTCGGGCGCGGCGTGATCGAAGTGGCGCCGCTGCATCTGCTCGGCGGCGCCGACGACAAGCTGGCCGACCAAGCGTTCTACGCCGAGGTGGCACGCGCCTGCGGTCGACCGGTCACCTGGGCGCCACTGCTCGCCAATCCGTTCGACCCGACGAGTGCGCTGCGCATCATCGAACAGGCCGCCGCCGAGCAGCGCGCCGGCGCGCAGGTCGTGCCGCAAGTCGGCTGCCGACCGCTCGAGGTGCGCATCTCGTTCGAAGCGGCCGGTATTGCGATCGCCAACAATCCGTTCTGGAGCCCGATCGTCGCGCAGCCGCGCGCCGCGCGGCTGCGACGGTTGGCCGACCGCGCCTTCCGCGACGAGCTGCGCAGCATGTCGTCCGGCGGTGGCTTCGTCGCCGCGCTCGGACCGAGCTGGAGCCACATCCTGCTGCGCCTGTCGGGGCGCGCCGAGCACACGCCGTGGATCGACCAGACGATCAGCCAGATCGCTGCGGCACGCGGCACGGATGAGGTCGACACGCTGCTCGATCTGGCACTCGAGGCCGATCTCGATTGCCAATTCGGCATTCCAATCATGAACACGGACGAGACCGTGGTCGCGCAGTTGCTGCGCCACGACGCCGGACTGATCGCGCTGTCCGACGCCGGCGCGCACGTCGACACACTCGCCGATCAAGGCTTCACCACGACGCTACTGGCGCATTGGGCGCGTGATCGCGGCGCGCTGACGGTGGAAGATGCGGTGCGACGCGTCACCACCGTGCCCGCGACCCTCTACGGACTCGGCGCGCGCGGGCAGTTACGTCCAGGCTGGGCCGCCGACCTGGTGCTGTTCGACCTGGCCCGCCTCGGCGTCCAGCGCACCGAGCTGGTGCACGATCTTCCCGGCGGAGCCGCGCGGCTCATACAGCGGCCGCTCGGCATCGAGCACGTGCTGGTCAACGGCGAGCTGCTCGTCGAGCACGGTGCGCAGACCGAAGCACGCAGCGGCCAGGTGTTGCGCTGCGCGTGAATTGCGGGCGATTCAATCTTGAAAATCCCCTAGGGTGAACACTATGACGAAGCGGGCCGTGCAGCAGATGATCCATCCGGTCGAGTGGCGCAACGGCGCCGTGGTGCTCCTCGATCAACGCTTGCTGCCGTTGCAGGAGGTCTATCGCGTCTATCGCGACCACCGCGACGTCGCCGCCGCGATCAAGGACATGGTGGTGCGCGGAGCGCCGGCCATCGGCGTCGCCGCCGGCATGGGCATTGCCCTGGGCATGAATCAGGCGAGCGACGCAGAGCTGCCGCGCGCCTTCGAGCGCATTTGCCGGCGCTTCGCGGCGACACGCCCCACCGCAGTGAATCTGTTCTGGGCGATCGAGCGCATGCGCCGGACGTTCACGCGTGCGCGCGGCCGCAGCGCGGAAGTGATACGCGAGATCCTGCGCCAGGAGGCGCTGGCGATCTACCACGAGGACATCGCGTGCAATCGCGCCATGGGCGTCCATGGCGCCGCGTTGCTGAAGGCGCGCTCGACGGTGCTGACGCATTGCAATGCCGGCGCCCTGGCGACCGCAGGATACGGCACCGCGCTGGGCGTCATCCGCGCCGCGCAGGAAGCCGGCAAACAAATCTCCGTCATCGCCACTGAGACGCGGCCGTTCCTGCAAGGGGCGCGCTTGACGGCGTGGGAGCTGAAGAAGGACCGCGTGCCGGTGACGTTGATCACCGACAGCATGGTCGCCCACGTCATGAAACGCGGCGCGATCGCCGCGGTGATCGTCGGCACCGATCGCACCGCGGCGAACGGCGACGTCGCCAACAAAATCGGCACCTACGGCGTCGCCGTGCTGGCGGCGCGGCACCGCATTCCGTTCTATGTCGCGGCGCCGACGTCGACGATCGACCTGCGCTGCAAGGACGGCGATGCGATCCCGATCGAAGAGCGCGCCGCCCACGAGGTGACGCATCTCGGCGACAAGCAGATCGCGCCGAGCGGCATCAAGGTGATGAACCCGGCCTTCGACGTCACGCCGGCGGCGCTGGTGACGGCGATCATCACCGAGCGCGGCATCGCGCGCGCCCCGTACACCAAGTCGCTGGCGCGCCTGGTGCGCGGCGAACCCCGCGACGTGCGGCGGCGCGCGAGCCGTTCGTAAGGCGGCGGACCAGCGCCGCGCCGCCGTCGCGGCGTCGCAGGGCTGAGCCCGGTACGGCTTTCTGCTTACTGCCACACCACCTGGCGCAGGTCGGCTTGGCCGGCGCGCTCTTTGCCGTGGCGGTCGACCTGCCGATTCTGCGCATCGACGAACACCAGCTTCGGTTCCCAGTCGCGTGCTTCGTCCTCGGTCATCCAGCCGAAGGTGGCGATGATGACCAGATCGCCGGCGCGCGCTTTGTGGGCGGCGGCGCCGTTGATGCAAACGACGCCCGATCCGGGTTGGCCGCGCAGCGCATAGGTGCGGAAGCGCTCGCCGTTGGTGACGTTCCAGATCTCGACTTCTTGGTTGGGGATGATGTCGGCGCGATCGAGCAGGTCGGCGTCGATGGTCACACTGCCTTCGTAGTGCAGATCGGCGCCGGTGACGGTGGCCCGATGGATCTTGCTGCGCAGCATGTTGCGGTGCATGGGAATCCCCCTTCTCGCGTCAGCTCGATGTGGCGGCGAGCACAGTGTTGTCAATCAAGCGCGTCTTGCCGATGAACACGGCCAGGGCGAGCAGCGCCGGACGCTGCACGGTGTCGATTGGCTCGAGGTCGTCCGCATCGACCAGCTCGGCGTAGTCGACGCGCGCCAGCGGCTCGTCGTCGAGCACGACGCAGACGCGCGCCAACACCTCGCTGGCGCGGCGCACGCCGGACTCGACCGCGGCGCGGCCCACCGCGATGGCGCGCGACAGACAACGCGCCGCCGCGCGTTCGGCGGCGGACAAATAGGCGTTGCGCGAGCTCATCGCCAGGCCGTCCGCCTCGCGCACGATCGGCATGCCGACGATCTCGATGCCGGTATCGAGATCGGCCGCCATGCGGCGGATGACGGCCAGCTGCTGATAGTCCTTCTCGCCGAACACCGCGACGTGCGGGCGCACGGCATTGAACAGCTTGGTGACCACCGTCGTGACGCCGCGGAAGTGACCGGGACGTGACTGGCCACAGAGCCCCGCGCTGACGCGCGTCACGCTCACCTCGGTTTGAAATTGCTGGGGATACATCGCCGCGGCCGTCGGCAGGTAGAGAACGTCCACCCCTGCTGCAGCCAATGCGCTGCGGTCGCGCTCCAGGTCGCGCGGATAGGCGGCGAGGTCTTCGTGGGCGCCGAACTGCATCGGATTGACGAAGATCGACGCGACGCAGGTGTCGGCGCGCGCGCGCGCGCCGGCCACCAGGCTGAGGTGGCCGTCATGCAGATAGCCCATGGTCGGCACCAAGCCGATGCGGCGGCCGCCGGCGCGCGTGGCATCGGACCACTCGCGCATCGCCGCCGGTGTGGTGAGCTCGCGCATCGCGCTCAGCCCTTGGCAGCTTCCTTTACAGCAGGGACGGTGGCGAGCCCTTGGAAGCTGTGCGCCAAGGTCGGGAATGCATTGCCGCGCACCTCGCCGGCGTACGCCTCGACCGCGCCGCGCGCCGCCGACCACAGGTCGGCATAGCGCTTGGCGAAGCGCGGCGAGACGCGCTCGCTCAAGCCGAGCACGTCGTGCAGCACGAGGATCTGCCCGTCGCAGTGCGGTCCGGCGCCGATGCCGATGGTCGGAATGGCAAGGCGTTCGGTGATCTCCGCCGCCAGGTCGAGCGGGATGCCCTCCAGCACGATGGCGAAGGCGCCGGCGTCTTCGACCGCCAGCGCATCGTCGACCAAGCGCTCGCGTTGCCCCGGCGCCTGGCCGCGACGGCGACCCTGCACCTTGTGGCCGCCCATGCGATGCACCGACTGCGGCGTCAGGCCGATGTGCCCCATCACCGGAATGTCGACCGACGCGATGCGCGCGATCGTCTCGGCGACGGCCGCGCCACCTTCGAGCTTCACCGCCTCGGCGGCGCCTTCTTTGATCAGACGACCGGCATTGGCGACCGCGTCGACTGGGCTCACCTGGTACGACAGAAACGGCAGGTCGGCGACCAGCAAGGCGCGCCGGCGGCCGCGCGCCACCATGCGTGTGTGGTAGACCATCTCATCCATGGTCACCGGTAGGGTGTTGTCATATCCCTGCACGACCATGCCGACCGAGTCGCCGACCAGAAGAAGGTCGACACCCGCCTCGTCGGCGATGCGTGCGAAAGGGAAATCGTACGCCGTCAGGGCGACGATCGGCCGGCCGCTGGCCTTGGCCTTGACGATCTCGGGTACGGTAACTTTCTGCTCCATCGGAAAGCCCTCCGAGACCGAGTGCCGGAGGGCTGCTTCGAGAGCAGGGTCGGTGCGGTCGGCGTGTCGCGGTTCCGTTTCAAGCGTGGTGAGTCGGGAGCAAGTTCCCGCTCGGCTCGAATCGGGGCGTGACGACGATCAGCCCGAGGATGCCTTCCGTCTCGGTCCAGTTTATCTGGATCCAAGCGGTATGTAGTGCTGTACGCCTTGTCCCATCTCGTGGATCTCGCGCATGAGATCCGCGGTCTCTTCGGAGTGCGCGACGAAGTCGATCTCCGAACAGTTCACCACGAGTAGGGGAGTCTCCTCATAGTGGAAGAAAAAGTCCTTGTACGCTTCTGCGACGCGCCGGACGTATTCCGGCGTGACATGCCGTTCATAGTCTCGCGAACGTTTCCTTAAGCGAGCCATAAGGACATCTGGTCGCGCTTGCAAGTACACCACCAGGTCCGGCTTGGGGATGCGGGCGCCGAGCATATGGAAGAGCTGCCGGTAGAGTGCGAGCTCATCCGAGTCGAGATTGATCTGCGCAAAGATGTGGTCCTTGGCGAACAGGTAGTCGGCTACCAAGCTTTGGCGGAACAGTTCTTGTTGTGCAAGTTCCTGTTGCTGGCGGAAGCGCGTCAGCAGGAAGAACATCTGCGCTTGGAAGGCGTGCTTGTCGGGATCGTCGTAGAAGCGGCGCAGGAAGGGATTGTCATCGACCTGTTCCAACACCGTACGCGCCTGCCATTCGTCGGCGATGAGGCGCGCCAGAGTGGTCTTCCCGACTCCGATGGGGCCCTCGACGACGATGTAGCGTGTCTTGGTCAGGGCGCTCTCCCGCAGGCGAGGGGCGAGTAGCATGAGGGTCGGAACGAGTCCAGATTGCGACGCGATGCGCGCGCTGGCGGGACGCGTGCTGACCGTCGGCGTGCCCGGCGCGCAGCTCGACGGCGCGACGCGGCGGGCGTTGATCGCGCTCGCGCCGGGCGGCGTCGTGCTGTTCCGGCGCAATGTCGAAACTGTCGCGCAGCTGCGGCGCTTGGTCGCGGCGCTGCACGCGCTGCCGTCGCGCCCGCGCGTCGCGATCGATCACGAAGGCGGACGCGTCCAGCGACTCGTCGCACCGTTCACCCACTTTCCCGCTGCCGCCGACGTCGGCCGCGCTGGCGTCGCGGCGGCACGCGCCGTCGGCCAGGCGATGGGCCGCGAGCTTTCGGCGATCGGCATCGACATCAACTATGCGCCGGTCCTCGACGTGCCGCGGGCCGGCGGCAGCGATGCGATTGGCGAGCGCGGCTTTGCCGCCGAGCCGCACCGCGCTGCGGCGCTGGCTGTGGCATTCCTGCGCGGCCTGCAGCGCGGCGGCGTCTTGCCCTGCGGCAAGCACTTCCCCGGGCACGGCGCGGCGACGGCGGATTCGCACCTGACCCTGCCGGTCGTTCGACGCAGCCGGCGCGCCCTGGCGCGCACCGAGATGGCGCCGTTTCGCGCCGCCATCGCCGCCGGAGTGCCACTGCTGATGACCGCACACGTGCGCTATCCGGCGCTCGATGCGCGCCGCTGCGCGACCTTGTCGCCGGCGATTCTCGGCGACCTGCTGCGCAGCGCGCTTGGCTTCCGCGGCATCGTAGTCAGCGACGACCTGGCCATGCGCGCGATCAGCGATCACCGCGACGTGCCCAACGCCGCACAGGCGGCACTGGCCGCCGGGGTCGACTGGTTGCTCGTTTGCCACGACCTCGCCACGGCGCAGCGCGCCGCCGACCGATTGGTCGCCGCAGCACTGCGCTGCACCCGCTTCGCGACGCGACTGCGCGATGCCGCCACGCGCGTGGCCGCCCTGCCCGCTCGCAGTGCAACGCGGCCGGCCCTGCGACTGCCGGTGGCCGCGCACGCGGCACTCGCCGACCGCATTGCCGCCGTGGCAGCCGCGGCACGGGCTTGCTAGGGCTGCACGTGGTGAAGAAGGACACTTCGAACGACCGCGACATCGCGGTCAACCGCCGCGCGCGGCACGACTTCCACATCGACGAGACGTTCGAAGCCGGCGTCGCGTTGATGGGCAGCGAGGTCAAGGCGCTGCGCGCCGGCAAAGCCAATTTGAAGGACAGTTACGGCCGCATCGAGAACGGCGAGGTGTGGCTGTGGAACGCCCACATCAGCCCGTACAGCCCGGCATCGCAGTTCGGCCACGAGCCGACGCGCACGCGCAAGCTGCTGCTGCATCGCGACGAGATCTCGCGACTACACGGAAAGGTGAAGGAAAAGGGGCTGACGCTGATCCCCCTGCGGCTGTACTTCAAGAACGGCCGCGCCAAGATCGAGCTCGGTCTGGCGCGCGGCAAGAAGCAACACGACAAGCGCGACTCGATCCGCGAGCGCGAGGTGCGGCGCGAGATCGACCGCGAGCTCTCCAAGCGACACCGTCACTGAGGTAACAGGAGGATCTTCCCATGGCCGGCCCAGACCGCATCAGTCAGGCGCTCGATAGCGACATCGCCATCACCCACCAGCGCTTCGTGCAAGCCATGGAGGCGCGCCTGCCGACCCTCGAGCTGGCGTCGAAGGAACGCTACTTCGCGGTGCTGACCATCCTCGTCGGCAAGCTGGAGAGCGGCGAGAAGACGATGCGTGAGGTGCTGGTCGAGATGATGGCCGAGGCCGGCCGCCATATAATGGAAGAGATGAGCGCCGGCCGCTGACGCGCTTACGGCGTGTCGGTCGGCACCGGGGTCGTGGTGTTCTCGGTCGTGGGCGTGGCCGGGACGTCGCCGGGGAAGACGAGATCGCCGGTGCCGCAGGCCGTCAGGGCGCCAATGACGCACATGAAGAGCAGCGCGGCGGCGATCAGATGAACTAGCTCTCGGCGCGTCTTGGCGGCAGTCATGCGTGCGGGCTCGCCGCGCCATCGCCGAACACGGCGACGATTGCGGTTTGAATTGGGGTTCCTGTCACAACGATCTCCGTTCCGTCAACAAAGGCATTCAGCTCGCTGCGAATGCCGAACTCGCCCGGCAAGTAGATGCCGGGCTCGATCGAAAAACACGTGCCCGGCAGCAGGCGGCGCGCATCCGGGGTCTCGAATCCGTCGATGTTGGCGCCGTTGCCGTGCACCTCGACGCCGATCGAATGTCCGGTGCGGTGCACGAAGTACTCGCCGTAGCCCGCCGCATCGATGACCGCGCGCACCGCCGCATCGACGTCACAGCCGCGCGCCGGGGCCGCGGCCGCCGAGGCGCGGCGCGCGGCATCGACGCCCGCGTCGCGCGCGCGCCGGACGATATCGAACACCGCCGCGTAGCGGTCGGGGACGGTGGCGCCGACGTAGCCGGTCCAGGTGATGTCGGCGTAGACGCCGCTCGGCTCCTTGGCCCACAGGTCGATCAGAACGAATTCGCCCGCCTCGATGGCGCGCCCGTGCGCCGGCGTCTCGTAGTGCGGATCGGCGCTGTTGGCGCCGGCGGCGACGATGGGCGGGTGATGCGTCACCAAGCCACGCGCGGTGAACTGCTCGAGCAGAAAGCGCTGCACGCCGCCCTCGTCGCAACGCCGGCCGCGGCGCTGGCAGCTGGCGATTTCGGCGAATGCCGCGGTGACGGCGTCGCGCACGCCGGCCGCGGCGCGGAGGTGGCTGGCATACTGCGCCGGCGTCCAGACCGCTTCGAAGCGCTGCACGAGATCAGCCGAGCTGCACACCTCGACGCCGCAGCGCCGCACCAGCTCGATGGTCCCGGCATCGACGCGCGAGACGTAGGGCACGGCATTGAGCGGCGAGTACTGCATTGCCACCCTGCCGGATCCCTGCAACAGCGACGCCAGGCCGGCGTGCAAGTCCTGCCAGGTGCGATAGACGGTCGCCGTGCCGGGCAGCCCACCCAACGCCTCCGGCTCGACAGCCGACACCAGCGCGCGTGGCTCGCCGCTTTGCGGAATGAGGTAGAACCAGCGCCGCGTCGCCAGCCGCTCGCCGAGGCCGAGCACGCGAGCAGCGATCGGATCGCTGCCGCGAAAGTCGTAAAAGAGCCACGCATCGAGACCCTCTTCACGAAGCGCGTCGCGCATGGCGCTGAGGTCGGCGGCGAGCATCTTCCGTCGACGCTATCGGATGCCCTCTATTCGGTCTACGCCATACGGACGTGGGGGTTTGCCGACCAAGCCGCCTCACTGAGCAGGGCGCAACGGTCGGCGTACGCTGTTGGCTGTCAGGCAGAACCCCAAACAGCCGGCAGCCCGACGGCCCGCGGCGTTCATCCGCTGCGGCGCGAGCTGGCCGCGCAGGCTCCGCCCGCCCGAGACCGACACTAGGGACAACGCAGTGCCCGGTCAGACCAGGCTAGCTCAGCGCCACGGTCCGCGTTACGCTCCCGCCGATTCGAGCCCGCCCATGGCAGCAGCGTTCATCCCACGACTGGTCAATCCACCGTTCGGCGACCCTGGCCTCTATGTCGGTCTGCGCCACCAGGGACGCGCCATGCAGTTCGACCTCGGCCGGCTCGATCGACTGTCGGTCGGGGCGTTGGTGAAGCTGTCGCATGTCTTCGTCTCGCACACGCACATGGACCACTTCATCGGTTTCGATCATTTGCTGCGTATGTGCTTAGCGCGCGACATTCATATCGACCTGTTCGGCCCGCCGGGCATCACCGACAACGTACGCGGCAAGCTGGCCGGCTACACCTGGAACCTGATCGACAGCTACCCGTTCCGCCTCACCGTGCATGAGGTTGGCAGCGAGCGCATCGACGCCGTGCATCTGCCGGCGCGCACCGCCTTTCGCGCCGAGCCGCTGCCCAGCCGCGCCTTCGACGGCACCCTGGTCGACACGCCCGAGCTCAGCGTGACGACCGCACACCTCGACCATCGCATCCCGTGTTTGGGGTTCGCGCTGACCGAGAAGACGCGCCTCAATGTCCGCGCCGATGCGCTCCACGCGCTCGGCGTGCCGCCCGGGCGGTGGCTCAATCAGCTGAAGGACGCGGTACGCGACGGTGCGCCGGATGACACGACGTTGACGGCGGAGTGGCGCGAGAGCGGTGCCCGGCAAACGCGTGAGTTGCGCGTCGGGGCGCTGCGCGATCGGCTGCTCGTCGAGACGCGCGGCCAGAAGCTCGCCTACGTCGTCGACACCTTGTTCAGCCGCGCCAACCTGGAACGCATCGGCATGCTGGCGCGCGGCGCTGACGTATTCTTTTGCGAGTCGCTGTTCCTCGACGCCGACCGCGACCAGGCCAGCAAGCGCTATCATCTCACCGCCCGCCAAGCCGGCACGTTGGCGCGCGTTGCGGACGTGGCGCGTCTGGAGACCTTCCACTTCTCGTCGCGCTACGAGCGCGACCCGGCGCCGCTGCGCGCCGAAGCCCAGGCCACCTTCCGCGGCGAGTTGCCGGCCGACGAGCCGGGCTAACGACGCGTCCATGCGGCTCGACGACACGGCGCGCGCCTTCCTCGACGGCCATCAGGTCGGCCATCTGGCCACCAGCGACGCCGGCGGCGCGCCGCATGTCGTGCCGGTCTGTTACGCCCGCATCGGCGATCGCCTCTACTTCGTCGCCGACGACAAGCCGAAGCGGCATGGACCACGCGCCTTGAAACGCTTGGCCAACATCGCTGTCAATCCGCGGGTCGCGCTGGTGGTCGACGACTACGACGCTGCCTGGCGCCACCTCGCCTACCTGCTCGTGCATGCCGATGCCGCTGCAATCGACGAGCCGCTCGAGTACGACGCGGCGCTCGCCGCGTTGCGGGCGCGTTACGCGCCGTATCGCGCCATGCCGCTGGCCATCGACACGCACCCGATGGTGCGCCTGCAGCCGCGCCGCTGGCATCTCTGGATGCCGCACGCGGACACCGCCTAGGCCAGTTGCCTTGCGCCGCGGCATCGGATGTATTCGACGCATGCGGTATTGCCGAACGCGGCGGTTGGGAATGGTGGTGGGAGTTGGCGCCGCTCTCGCCTGTGTGCTCGGCACGAGCGCGTGCTTCCGCCGCGTCGTCAAAGCGCCGCCGGCGCCTGCGGCGGTTGCCGCATCCGACTTCACCGCACACGCCTTGCCCATCTATCGCCTGGTCGCCAATCCACGCCTAATCGACGCGCCGTCGCGGCTCGTCGTGTTGCAGGTGCGGCTCGAGGGCAACGGCGACTCCGGCTATGCGTTTTCGGCGCAGGACATCGACATCGTGCTGCCGGACGGTTCGCATGCGCGCGTGTTCGACCGTGCCCGCGCCTTCGAGCTGTTGCGACGCACGGCGATCGCCGAAGCGGATCTGGCCTATTTGCAGCGCCCCGGCTACGTGCCGGGCGGGATTGCGGTGTACTCACGCCAACCGCTGGCGGAGATGGTGGCCGGCAAGCTGCTCGGCGACGGCCTGTTCGACGCGGCCAATCCGCTGCAGGGTTTCGTGATCGTCGACACCGGCGCAGAGCGCAGCACGCTCGACGGCACGGTGGTGCAGGTCGTCGCACACCGGCTGACCGATTCGGCGCCGAGCCGCGTCGCCTATCAACTTGCGACGGCGGCGCACGCCCCGAGCGCGGCCCCCTGACGCATGTCCGAGTCCGACGACCAGCGTGTCCGCTGGCTGACCGACGTCCTGCGCCGCGCCTTCGAACCGTTGCATCTGAGCGTCGAGGACGAAAGTCATCTGCACCGCGGCCATGCCGGGGCGGCCGGCGGCGGCGGGCATTTTCGCGTTTGCATCGTCGCGGCGGCCTTCCGCGGACAAAACCGGGTGGCGCGCCAGCGCGCCGTCTATGCGCAGCTCGGCGACGCCATGCGCTCGAGCATTCACGCTTTGGCGTTGCGCACCCTGACGCCGGAGGAGTGGGAGGCGCAATCGCGCGCCTGACGCCACGCGACGGCTGGCTGACTCACGCCGGCGTACGGCTGCACTACCTCGACTGGGGCGACCCGGCGCATCCCGCGGCAGTTTTTCTGCACGGCGGCTCAGCCCATGCCCACTGGTGGGATTTCACCCTGCCGGGGCTGGTCGATCGCTACCGCTGCGTTGCGCTCGATTTGCGCGGTCACGGCGAGAGCAGCCGTCCCGACGACGGCAACTACGCGCTGGCCGCGCACGCCGACGACGTGGGCGCCACGATCGATGCGCTCGATCTGCAGCGGCCCGCATTGATCGGTCACTCGTTCGGTGGATTCGTCGCCATGGTCGTCGCCGGCCGCAACGCGCCGCGGCTCGCGGCGCTGGCCATCGTCGACAGCCGTGCGCGTATCGGCGTGCGCAGCGCGCGCATGCTCGAAGCGTTGCGCAAGCTGCCGCACCCGCGCTGGCCCGATGCCGCGGAAGCCATCGCGCGCTTTCGCTTGCTGCCCGCCGCCACCGCGGCCACTCCGGAGGTCATGGCGTACGTGGCCGAGCGCGCGGTGCAGCAAGCAGGCGACAACACCTGGACACTCAAATTCGATCGCCGCGCCTTGGCCGGCGCTCCGGCGCAAGATCTCGCGCCGCATCTGGCCGCGGCCCGCTGCCCGGTGCTGGCGGTGCGCGGCGCGCACAGCGATGTCGTCGACGCCGCCGCGCTCGACGAGTTTCGCGCCGCCGTGCCGGACGTCGAAATCGCCGAGATCGCCGGCGCCTATCACCACGTCATGCTCGATCAGCCGGCCGCCCTGGCGCAGGTACTCGGCGGCTTCCTCGATCGACATCGCTGATCGCTGCGATCCGGCGCGCCCGCGCTACCAACGGCTGCGGGCATGCGGTATCGCTCGCGCTCATGGCCTATCGCAGCGATGTCGTGCAGGTGCGTGACGTGCGCACGCATCTGCAGCGGGGCGGGCGCGGCAGCCCGCTGCTGGTGCTGCATCCCGAGTTCACCGCGCACACCTGGGCGCCGTATCACGATGCGCTGGCGGCGCGCTTTCACGTGCTGGCGCCCGACCATCCGGGCTTCGGCTCCAGCCAGCGGCCGGCATGGCTCGAGAGCATTGACGACCTCGTTTTCCACTACGTCGATCTGCTCGATCACTTGGAGATCGCACGCGTCTCGATCGTCGGGACATCGCTCGGCGGCTGGATCGGCGCGGCCTTTGCCGTCGCGCATCCGGAGCGCGTCGAGCGCTTGGTGCTCGCCGCGCCGGCCGGCATCAAGGTTGACGGCGTCGCGCGCTACGACTACTTCGCCAATCCGGTCGAGGATGTGCTGGTGCACCTGTTCCACGATCCGACCCGCGCCGCGCAGATTCTGCCGACCGAGTACGGCGCCGAGGTGCTGGTGCGCGGCTACCACGAGCTGACGACCTTGGCGCGCTTGTCGTGGAATCCCTACCTCTACGACCCGACGCTGACGCGGCGTTTGGCACGCATCAACGCGCCGACGCTGATCGTCTGGGGCGCCGAGGATCGCGTCTTGCCGCCGCCGCATGCCGACGCATGGGTCGCGCGCGTGCCGCACGCGATGCTGAAGATCCTGCCCGCGTGCGGCCATTTGGTACCTTTCGAGCAGGCGGGCGCCTTCGCCGCGTTGGCGATCGAGTTCCTCGGCGCATGATGCAGTTCTTTTATTTTCATCTCATGCCGTGGCCGCATCTGCCGCGCGACTTCGAGCAGGCCTACGACTCGGCCTGGGTGACGCTGCCCAATCAACTGTACGACCCGAAGCGCGGCCACCGCCTGTACAACGAGTACCTCGATGAGCTGGAGCACGCCGAGCGCCTCGGCTTCGACGGCGTGTGCGTCAACGAGCATCATCAGAACGCCTACGGCACCATGCCGTCGCCGAACTTGATGGCCGCCGCGCTGGCGCGGCGCACGACGCGCGCCAAGCTCGCCATCCTCGGCAACGCCATCGGCCTGCGCGATCACCCGCTGCGCGTCGCGGAAGAGATCGCCATGCTCGACGTGCTGTCCGGCGGACGCGTCATCTCCGGCTTCGTGCGCGGCATCGGTTGCGAGCACCTCTCGCTGGGCATCAACCCGACGCATTCGCGCGAGCGCTTCTACGAGGCGCATGACTTGATCCTGCGCGCCTGGACCGAGCCCGGACCGTTCACCTTCGAGGGCGATCACTTTCGCGTCCGCTATGCCAACATCTGGCCGCGCCCGCTGCAGCAGCCGCATCCGCCGGTGTGGCTGCCGTCGCAGGGCAGCCCGGAGACGATCGCGTTCGGTGCGCGCCATCGCTACCCGTTCGTCAGCGTCTTCACGCCGTACGCCAACGCGCGCCGGCTGTTGCGCGAGTATCAGGACGAGGCCGAGCGGCAGGGCTACCGCGCCACGCCGCAACAGCTCGGCTTCGCCGTGCCGCTGTACGTCGGGCGCAGCGACGCCGAGGCGCGGCGCGACGCCAAGCCGCATCTGCTGTGGCTGTTTCGCCGCGGCCTCAAGATCCCGCCGCACTTTCTCGCGCCGCCGGGCTATCTCAGCGAGGACACGTTGCGCCGCTTTCTGCTCGCCGACATCAAGCCGCCGAGCGAGCTCAGCTTCGAAGAGCTCGAGCGCGACGGCTACATCCTCGTCGGCAGCGCGGCGACGGTGCGCGATCGGCTGAAGGAGATCCAGCGCGAGCTCAACATCGGGCTGTTCGTCGGCGGCGGCCGCATCGGCGATATGTCGCACGACAAGGCGATGCGCTCGGCCGAATTGTTCGCGCGCGAGGTCATGCCGCATTTTCGCCGCCGGCCGCCGGCGGCGCGCAAAGCCGTGCGATGAGCGACTACATCGACGAGCCGGCGCGGCGCACGCCGGTGCGCGCGCGCACGCAAGTATTGGTGGTCGGCGGCGGCAGCGCCGGCGTCGCCGCAGCCGTCGCCGCGGCGCGCAGCGGCGCCGACACGCTACTCATCGAGCGCAGCGGCGGACTCGGCGGACTGGCCACCGGCGGCTTGATCATTCTGCTGCTGACGCTCGACGCCGGCACCGGCGAGCCGGTGATCGCCGGCCTGTGTCAGGAGCTGATCGACCGCATCGCCCAACGCGGCGGCGCGTTTCATCCGCCGCGCAGCGAGTGGGGGACGGGCGGCGACGCGCGTATCGAGCATTATCGCCGCTGGGGATTGGTGTGGGGGGCGGGTCCGCATCGCGTGCGCTACTCCGTCGCCTACGATCCCGAGGAAGCGCGCTTCGCCATGAACGAGATGGTCGAATCGAGCGGCGCGCGCCTGCTGCTGCACAGCTGGGCGTGCGAGCCGATCGTCGATGGCAGTCGCGTCGCGGGCGTGGCCTTTCACAGCAAGTCGGGGCGCTTCGCCGTGCTCGCCGACGTCGTCATCGATGCCAGCGGCGACGGCGATATCGGCGCCGCCGCCGGCGTCCCGTTCGAGAGCGAGCGCGTGTTGCCCTGGCTGTGGTTTCGCATGGGCGGCGTCGATGACGTCGACGCCGTGCTCGACGCCGGCGGCTGGTGCTTTCGCACCACGGGCGACGGACAAGTGTTGCTGCCGTGGGGCGCCACGGTGCGCATCATGCGCAAGATCGACGCCACCGATCCCGCCGACCTCACCTACGCCGAGCTGGAGTGCCGCAAGATGGTGATGCAGGAAGTCGACCGTCTGCGCGCCAAGGTGCCGCAGTTCCGCCGCGCCCACCTGTGCGACATCGCGACCCAGATCGGCATCACCGAAAGCCGGCGGCTGCTTGGCGAGTACGTGCTGCGCCGCGAGGACGCCGACCAACCGTTCGACGACGCGATCGGCAGCACCGGTCATTGGACGCGTTACGGCACGCGTTACTGGATTCCATATCGCGCCTTGCAGGCGCGCGGCCTCGACAACCTGCTCGCCGCGGGTCGCTGCATCTCGGTCGATCATCGCGTGCACCACGCGACCAAGGAGATCCCGGCTTGCATGGTCAGCGGCCAGGCCGCGGGGAGCGCGGCGGCGCTGGCGGCGCGCGCCGGCGTCGGGCCGAAACAGATCGACGTCGCCGCGCTGCAAGCCGCCTTGCGGCAGGCCGGCGCGATCGTGTAGGCGCGGGCGGTGTCCCGGATCGAGAGCAAGCTCAAGCCGAGCGACCCGACCTTTCAGGCCAACCGCCAGCGCATGCAGGGACTCGTCGACGAGCTGCGCGAGCGCGTGGCATGGGCGCAGGCCGGCGGGCCCGACGAGGCAAAGCGCCGCCACAGCGAGCGCGGCAAGCTGCTGCCGCGCGAGCGCGTCGAAGCGCTGCTCGATCCGGGTACCGCATTCCTCGAGCTCTCGCCGCTGGCAGCGTTCGGTCTATACGGCGGCGACGCGCCAGCGGCCGGCATCATCACCGGCATCGGCACCATCCAAGGGCGGCAAGCGGTCATTGTCGCCAACGATGCGACGGTGAAAGGCGGCACGTACTTCCCGCTGACGGTGAAGAAGCATCTGCGCGCGCAAGAAGTCGCGCTGGAGAACCACCTGCCGTGCGTCTATCTGGTCGACTCCGGCGGCGCCTTCCTGCCCCTGCAGGCGGAGATTTTCCCTGACCGCGAGCACTTCGGGCGCATTTTCTACAACCAGGCCCGCCTGTCGGCGCTCGGCGCATCGCAGGTCGCCGTCGTCATGGGCTCGTGCACGGCGGGCGGCGCATACGTGCCGGCGATGTCCGATGAAACCGTCATCGTGCGCAGCACCGGCACCATCTTCCTCGGCGGTCCGCCGCTGGTGAAGGCGGCGACGGGAGAAGAAGTCACCGCCGAAGAGCTCGGCGGCGGTGACGTGCACACGCGCATCTCCGGCGTCGCCGATCACCTCGCCGCCGACGATCGCGACGCAATCGCGATCACGCGCCGCATCTTCGCCAACCTCGGGCGCAGCGCACCGCCGTCACTGGAGCCGGATGCGCCGGAGGATCCGACGTACGACCCGCGCGAGATCCACGGCGTCATCCCCGCCGATCCGCGCACGCCGTACGACATTCGCGAGCTGATCGCCCGCGTCGTCGACGCCAGCCGCCTGCACGAGTTCAAGCCGCTGTACGCGCAAACACTCGTCACCGGCTTCGCCCGCATCCATGGGTATCCGGTCGGCATCGTCGCCAACAACGGCGTTCTGTTCTCCGAGTCGGCGCTCAAGGGCACGCACTTCATCGAGCTGTGTTGCCAGCGGCGCGTGCCGCTGCTGTTTCTGCAGAACATCACCGGCTTCATGGTCGGCAAGCGCTACGAGCACGGCGGCATCGCCAAGGACGGCGCCAAGATGGTGCACGCCGTCGCCACCGCGGCGGTGCCGAAGATCACGGTGCTGGTCGGCGCGTCGAACGGCGCCGGCAACTACGGCATGTGCGGCCGCGCCTATTCGCCGCGCTTCCTGTTCACCTGGCCGAACTCGCGCATCTCGGTGATGGGCGGTGAGCAGGCGGCGAGCACCTTGCTGACCGTCAAGCAGCAGCAGCTCGCGGCGCGTGGCGAAGGCTTGTCGGACGAGGAGCAGGCGCGCTTCACCGCACCGATCCGCGCCAAATACGAAGAAGAGGGCAGCCCATACTACGCCAGCGCGCGGCTGTGGGACGACGGCGTCATCGAACCGAGCCAGACGCGCGACGTGCTCGGCCTGGCGCTCGCCGCCTGCGCCAACGCGCCGATTCCGCGCACGCGTGTCGGCGTCTATCGCATGTGACGGCGGTCATCCGAAGTCGCTGACCCCAATGCAACGCATTTTAATCGCCAACCGCGGCGAGATCGCCGTGCGCATCGCGCGCGCCTGTCGCGAGCGCGGTCTGACACCGTTGGCAATCTACTCGGAGGCGGACGCGACCGCGCCACACGTGCGCGCCGCCGACGCGGCCGCGTGTGTCGGTCCGCCGCCGAGCCGTGAGAGCTATCTGAACATCGCCGCGGTGCTCGATGCGGCGCGCGCACTGGGCGCCGATGCGGTGCATCCCGGCTACGGCTTTTTGGCCGAGAACGCCGAATTCGCCGAGGCGGTCGGCAAGGCCGGCCTGATCTTCATCGGGCCGCCCGTCGAAGCGATCCGTGTCATGGGCGACAAGACACGCGCGCGGCAAACGGTTGCGGCGGCCGGCGTGCCAGTCGTGCCGGCGGTCGAGGACCTGCCGGTGGACGCCGCCGCCGCCGAGCGCGCCGCCGACGCGCTCGGCTATCCCGTGTTGATCAAGGCGGCGGCCGGCGGCGGGGGCAAAGGCATGCGCGTCGTGCGCAACGCGGCCGAGTTTCGCGCGGCGCGCGAAGCGGCAACGCGCGAGGCGCTGGCAGCGTTCAACGACGAACGCGTCTTCCTCGAGCGCTACTTCGAACGCGCGCGACACATCGAGGTCCAGGTGTTGGCGGACGCGCATGGCGCCATCGTCCATCTCGGCGAGCGCGAGTGCTCGATCCAGCGCCGCCATCAGAAGATCGTCGAGGAGACGCCGTCGCCCGGCGTCTCCCCTGCCCTGCGCGACGCGCTGACCACTGCCGCCGTCGCCGCGGCACGCAGCGTCGCGTACGTCAGCGCCGGCACCGTCGAATTCCTCGTCACCGATGCGGACGAGCCGTACTTCCTGGAGATGAACACCCGCTTGCAGGTCGAGCACCCGATCACCGAATGGGTGACCGGCGTCGATCTGGTGCACGCGCAGTTGCGCATCGCCGCCGGCGAGCCGCTGTGGCTCACGCCAGCGTCCCTGACGCCGCGCGGTCATGCCATCGAGTGCCGCGTCTACGCCGAGGATCCGGCGCAGCAGTTCCTGCCCAGCCCGGGGCGTGTCGTGCTGCTGCGCGAGCCGCAAGGGCCTGGCATTCGCGTCGATTCCGGCATCGCCGCAGGCGGCGACGTGACCGTCTACTACGACCCGATGCTGTCGAAGCTGTCGGTGTGGGCGGCGGACCGCGACGCGGCGCGCCGCCGCTTGATCGCCGCGCTGCGCTCCTACGCGGTCGTCGGCGTGACCACCAACATCGCGTTCCTCATCGACGTGCTCGAGCATCCGGCATTCGTCTCCGGCGCGACGCACACGCACTTCATCGGCGAGCATCTGGCGAGTTGGTGTGCCGCCGACGGCAACGTTGAGCTGGCCGCCATCGCCGCGGCGCTGCATACAGCCCTGGCACCGGCGGCGACGGCGGCCCGCGGCGGCCAGCACCCGCCGGCGACGCCGTGGCAGACACTCGGCGCCTGGCGGCTCGGCGGAGCGGGCTGATGCAGCTCAACTACCGCAGCGGCTCGCACGCGCTGCCCGTCACCGTACGCCGCGAAGCTGGCGGCGAATTCACCGTCACCACCGGCGCGGGAGCGCAGACGATCGCGGCGACGTTGCTCGATACGCAAACGATTCAGCTCGTCATCGACGGACGCCCGGTCCTCGCGTACGTCGTCCGTCTCGGTGACGCACGTCACGTCTGGATCGACGGCCAAGTCTACGTATTGACGCCGGAGTCGAGCGCTGCCGTTGAACACGCCGGCGCACTGGCCCCGCCGCAAATCGTCGCGCCAATGCCCGGCAAGGTGCTGCAGGTGCTCGTCGAAGTCGGCCAGCAGGTCGCGGAGGGCGATGGTTTGGTCATCGTCGAAGCGATGAAGATGGAGCATCGCATCATCGCGGCCGCCGCCGCGACGGTGCGCGCCGTGCACATTGGCGCGGGCCAAATGGTCGATGGCGGTGCGATCCTCGTCGAGCTCGAATATGGGACACCCGCCTAGACTAGGGTCCCGAGTCTGAAGTTGGCCGCTTCTATCGGTGGCTATCGGCGGTCCTGGTTAGGCGCCCCGACGCAGGAACATCGGGAATATTCCGATGAGGAGCAACGCCGCCAGGGACGCCAAGAGCCACCGGATAAGTGGCGAACTGCAGACTCGGGACACTAGTCAGCCAGCGCGTCTCCGACTTTCAAAGTGAGCTGCGCCGCCGCTTCGGCCGCCGCCAGCTTTTGTGTTCCAACTCGCAGCCGGCCGATGCGCAGCGCCCCACCGCCGGCGCCCACGGTAAGACCGTCGGGACCGATCGCACCGACGATGCCCGGTGCCGTCCCAGGCGCATCGCTGCGGCGCGCATCGTAGAGTCGCATCTTCGCGCCAGCGCGCAGCACGAAAGCGCCCGGCTGCGGATCGCAGCCGCGGATTTGATTGTAGACGTCGGCGACCGGACGCCGCCAATCGACCTGGGCGTGCTCATCGCGGCAGAGGGGATCGTAGGTCGCGCGCGCCTCGTCTTGCGGCTGACGTGGCGCCGTGCCGGCGGCGACCTGATCGACGGCATCCAACGTCGCGTCGATGCCGAGCTGAAAGAGCGTGTTGTAATAGAGCGTCGCGCCGGTGTCGTCGGGCGCGATGACCGCCTCGCGCTGCAGCAGCAGCGGCCCGGTGTCGATGCCGGGATCGACCCAGAACAGGCTGACGCCGGTGCGCGTCTCACCCTTGATGATTTGCCAGGGGATCGCGCTGCCGCCGCGGTAGCGCGGCAACAGCGAGGGGTGAAAGCAAATGCTGCCGAGCCGCGGCGCCGCGAACACTGCCGGCGGAATGATCTGCGTCACGTAGGCCAGCACGCCGAGATCCGCCGCGTACGCGGCGACTTCTTCGGCAATCGCCGCGCCCTTGAGCGTTGCATGCTGATGCACGGAGATTCCGAAGAGCTGCGCACGCGCCTTGACCGGGTCCGGCTTCGCACCGGCATCGGGTGGGCAATACACCGCGGCGATCTCGTGGCCGCGGGCGCGCAGGCCGTCGAGTACCTGCTCCGCGAACGCGGCTTGTCCGAACAGCACAATGCGCATGCGATGATCTCCAATTCTCTATGCGGGCGCGTCGGACGGCGACGCGAGCAGCGCGCCGACCGCATCGGTCAGGCGCGCGGCGACCAACCGCGCCGCGGCATCGGTGCGCAGTAGGCGATTGTTGATCTCCAGCTCGACGTAGCGCGCGCCGTGACGGGTCCCGTGCGAGCGGGCGCTGAAGATCAAGCCATCGAGGCCCGAGTACGGCTCGTTCAAGCGCACGGCAAAACCGCTCGCGGCGGCGCGCGCCGCGAGCCCATGCGCGACCTCATCGAATGCGTCGAACAAAACGCCGATGTCGAACGGCCGCTCGCGCCCGTGCAGCGCGGGCGTGAACGAGTGCACGCTCAGCAGCAGCGCGCCGGGATGTTGCGTCAGCGCCGCGTCGACCGCGACGTGGAACGGATCGTAAAAGCGCGCCAGGCGGGCGGCGCGCTCGGCGGCATCGACGGCGCGGTTGCCGGGAACCGCGATGCCGCAGCTGACGGACGGGATCAAGTCGGCGTCCGGCAGGTCGCGATTGCAGTCCACCAGCAAGCGCGACGCGCCGCTCAATACGGCAGCGGCGTCCAGTTGCCGCGCCAACTCCTCCACCACCGCCGCGGCACCGATATCCCAGCCGATGTGATCGGCGCGCTGCGCGGCGCTCAAGCCGAGATCGGCATACTCCGCCGGCATCGCCGCCGTGGCGTGCTCACACGTGATGACGAGGTTGGCGCCGTGCCGCGGCGCGGGCCGGGTGACGGCGGCAAAGCTCACGACGCGAGATGCTTGGCGAAGAAGGCCTTCAGCTTGCCCCACGCGTCGGTCGCGGCATCGGCGCGATACGACTCCCGCTCATCGCAGAAGAATCCGTGCGGAGCGCCCGGATACAGCTTCACCTCGGCCTGCTTGCCGAGGTCGGCGAGCGTCCGCTCGATGTGCGCGACTTCATCGTTGGGGATGAACGGATCCTGATCGCCGAAGAACAACAGGAGCGGGCAGCTGATCTTGCTTGCCTGATCGAGCAAGCCACCGATGCCGCCGCCGTAGAACGGCGCCGCGGCTTTGATCGCGGACTGCGTGCAAGCGCTGAGGAAGCTGATGCGACCGCCCATGCAGAACCCGGTGATGCCGATGCGATCGATACGCACGCCGGGATCAGCCTGTAACAACGCCAGCGCGGCGGAAATGTCGGCGACGATCTGTGCGTCGGTCAGCGTGGTCATCAACCGAATGGCGTCGGGCAGACTGTCGTAGCCGACGACGTTGTTCGGCTGGCGGTAATACATGTCTGGCGCGAGCGCGACGTAGCCCTCGGCGGCGATGCGCTCGGTGACTCGCTTGATGTGTCCGTTGAGGCCGAACGCCTCCATGATCACCAGCACGCCCGGATGTTTTCCGCCTCCGGTAGGGCGCGCCAGGTGACCGGTCATCCGGCCGTCGGCGGTGGTGATCTGCACTGCGCTCGAAGAAATATCCATGTCGGCGTCCTCCAGATCCGAAAATCGCGCTCATCACTAACGGGTTGCTCGCCGCCAGCGCAACCCGCGCGGCGGTTGACAGGGATCCGGGTGGCTGGGTAGCTAAAACGCCTTTTCCGCAAACCCGGGAGGCCAGGGTGCGTCGCGAGAAAACCAACTACATCATCCAATCGGTGTCGCATGCGCTCGACGTGCTCGAGCAGTTCGTCGGCGAGCACGACGAGTTGGGCGTCACCGAGCTCAGCAAGCGATTGAAACTGCACAAGAATAACGTCTTCCGCTTGCTCGCGACGCTGGAGTCGCGCGGCTACATCGAACAGAACAAGGCGACCGAAAACTACCGCCTGGGGATCCGCTGCCTGCAGCTTGGGCAGACGTACGTGACGCAGATGGGGTTGCTGCGCCAAGCGCACCCGATCATCGAATCGCTCGCGAGCTCTGCTAATGAGACGGCGTTCGTCGCAGTGCTGCGAAAGGCCAGCGTCGTCCCGCTCGATGCGGTGGAGGCGAATCGGCCGATTCGGCTGACGTCGCGCGTCGGCGAGGCGTTGCCGCTGCACTGCACGGCGGCCGGCAAGGTGCAGCTGGCATTCATCTCCGATGCGGATTTGCGCGAAGCGCTGACCGCCGGGCTCGCCAAGTTCACCGAGCAGACCATCACCGATCAACACGCACTGCATCAGCAGCTCAAGCGCATCGCCGATGACGGATATTCGCTCGAGCTCGGCGAGCATATTGGCGACGTGCACTCGATCGCCGTGCCGATTCGCGACTACACGCGCAACGTCGTCGGCAGCCTGGCAGTGTCCGGACCCGCACATCGCATGGGAGCCGAGCGCATCGAAAAAGAG
>Ga0265314_10001415_pt1 | contig 26895 bp, 25 predicted proteins | sample 4126metaG_FD_203106 | JGI IMG/M metagenome (GOLD analysis project Ga0265314, IMG submission 203106) | Rhizosphere microbial communities from Carex aquatilis grown in University of Washington, Seatle, WA, United States - 4-1-26 metaG | ecosystem: Host-associated > Plants > Roots > Rhizosphere >... | reverse complement strand
CAGGTTGGTTCCAACCACCGGATCCAGCGCTGCATCGTCGACGAACTGCGACCAGTTCGGCGTCCCCAGCACTATCAAATTGTCCGGATCCACGGCGCGGACCGCGTCGACCACGGCCTGGTGATAGGGCTTGATCTGCAACCAGGTGTAGCGCGCATTTTGTGGACCCGCCGGCTCGTTGTAGGGCTCCCAGATCACGTTAGGATAGGCGCCATACTTCTTCGCCATCTCCGTGAAGAACGCGACCGAGGCTTCCTGCTGATTCACGGCCACCTCGGTGTGCCAATCGACGATCACGTAGACGCCTAGGTCGATGGCGTGGTGGATGATGGTCTCGACCTTGTTCATCATGACGTCTGGACTCGACAGGTACCCCTCCCCCTGCTCCGTACCCATGGAGGCTCGAATCACCGACAGCTTCCAGTTGTCGCGCATGTATTGCAGTGCCGGCTTGCTCTCGGCGAAAGGGCTGGTCTCCCAGACGAGCGATTGACTGCTGACGCCTTTGAGCTGGATGGGCGTTCCGTACTGATCCACGAGTTGACGACGCCCGGAGGACGCTGCAGCGTCGGGGCCGAGACTGCTGCCATCGACGCCCGGGCTTCCACTATCGACGCCCTGATTGCCGCTGTCGACGCCGGCGCTGCCGCCATCGACGCCTGTGGCGCCTCCGTCAACGACCGGATCGCCGCCATCTTGGGCCGGAGCGCCTGCATCGACGACCGGACCGACGGTATCGGCGACAGGAACCACTGCCACTCGAAGCTGACCATGAAGCGCCACTGGGGATCCAGCCGGTGCGCTTCCTGGAGAAGGTCCTGTCCAGGTTTCGGATTCCGGGGTGGCGGCACAAGCCAGGAACAAGCAAACCGCCGCGGAAGCGACCAAGACCATCGACGTACTACGACTTCTCATCATGAGCCTCTTGAGTTGTGATTGGACCCTCTCACGACGCCGCTGCGTCGTGGGGAATTGGAGAAAGAACCCCGCAAGACCCCAAAATGGGTATCGGAAGTTCGCGGCGCCGACTGTTCGCCTTCGAGCTAACTCTCGAGCGGCTGCGCGTCTTCGGAGATGAGGTTCGGAATGTCGTCGACCACGGAATAGGCCAAGCGGCAGGCGTGACACAAAAGCGAACTTCCGTCGGCCTTGAGTTCCAGGCGGCCTTTGCACTTCGGGCAAGCGATGATCTCCAGCAACTTCGGATCGAGCGACATGGCAGCGTTTATACAACGGTCTTGGGAGGGCGAACATCGCCATGTGCCGGCCATCCATGAACCGGTGCGGTTGCATCGGCGTCGCCGTCGGCCAGCGTCGGCGCGGCACCTGCGACCCTCGCTGAAGATGCTTCCGGAATCGGCCGATAGGTGATCTGTGCGCGTGCTCTTCATACCGGCTTGCCTGGCCCTGTGGGCAGGATGCGGCTCTGTACTGTCTTCAGGGGAAGCAACACCAGCGCCTGGGTCTGAGTTGCCGGCGGGAATGCGCGGCCTGCGTGTGCGGGTCGCAGAGGAGGTCGCCATCGTGGTCGATGGCAAGGCCGACCCAGGACTTCCCGACCAGCTCAAGACCGCGCTGCAGGCTGAGCTCGGGCGACTTGGGCTCACCGTCGTCCGCAGCAACGACAAAACATCCGACCTCACGCTTCGCATCGAAACCAGGGTGACTGGCGCCGTCAACTATCTCCGCGGACGCGTCGGATTGACCGCCGAAAAGGGCGGTGTGGCGGTGGCGACGGCATCCACCGATGTCGAGCTTCACAGCGACGGCGAATTCTCCACCACGATGACGCGAAAAGCGGCCGTCGCTCTGCTGCGCTCCCAAGCGCTCGCCGAATTCGCCGAAAGAAAGGTCCCAGGCCGGGAGATCGTTCGCGAAAAGCCGCAGGTCATTCCCATCGTGCAACCCCTGACAGCGCCCAGGAGCGCATCCAGCGAAGCCAAGACCCACTCCAATCGAGGGACCAGCTTGTATAATCTCGGACGCTTCTCGGACGCCCTATCCGAATACGAAGCGGCGTACTTGGCGGTCCAGGATCCGCCCTTCCTGTTCAACATCGCGCAGTGTCACCGCAAGATGGGCAACAACAAAGAGGCCCTGGATTCCTATCGCAGCTACCTGCGCGTCGCTCCGGCTGCTCCCAATCGCGCGGAAGTGCAAAAACGCATCTCGGAGCTGGAACGCCAGGTCCACGCCGCCCGATGACTATTCGGTGCGCTTGAACTGAAATGGCATGGGGGCGCCCTGCGCCCGGTCCCAGTCGACCTCGACGGAGGTCACGCGGGCTCCCCAGGGTCCCCGGTTCAAGTACGCTAGAAAGAGGTTGAGTTTGGTTTCAGGCCCTTCGGCCAGTGCCTCGACGCTGCCATCGACACGATTGCGCACCCAGCCCGCCAGCCCCAGCCGCCTTGCCTCGTCCATGGTCGTGGCGCGATACCCCACGCCTTGCACGCGACCATGCACCACGGCGTGAAGGCGACGTTCGATTGAACTATCCGCAGTCGCCACGACAGGAAGAGCTATTCGCGTTGGCAAAGGCGGGCTTCGCCCGCCGGAGCCAGAGCGCGGGAGGGTTTGGGAACCCTCTCAGGGTTCCCATGTCAAAGAGCACCTTCTGTCACTGCGAAGCTAACCAGGCTGTTGGGCACGACCGGCAGCTCCTCGAAACGCGCGACCACGCGATTCTTCGAGTCGAGAATTTGCGCCTTGGAGAGCACCGCGTACTCGACCGGCCCCTCGGTCGGCGCGCAGGCGGCGATGGTACCTACAATCTTCGCCCCCGAATCGAATTCGAAGGTGACGCGATGGCTGACCATGTCGCGGATGGTTGCGTAGTCTGACATTGCGTGAAATCTTCCAGGCTGAAGCCGAAGAGTCAACTGCTGGAAGATCCTTGGCACCGCCCTCGCCCTGATAAGATAGAACGCAATGCGGTTTCGCTGGGCTTGTATCACCCTCTGCGCCGCCCAATTCTGGGGCTGCGGGAACCCACAGCCCGTCCTGACCGGCGTGGAACCAAGTCAAGCCTACAGCGATGCTGACGTTCAGATAACCCTCATCGGCGCCAACTTCCTGCCCGCGACGACCCTGGACCCAGCATCGGGCAGCCGCGTCGCCGTGCTCGACGGATTCCACGTACGCATCGGCAAGGCAACTTCGTGGGCGGAATTGACCAACCTGGCTTGGCAGTCGACGGGCCAAATGACGGCAATCTTGCCGGGCGATTTGGCGGATACCCTTCCCCGTGGATATCTGGATGCCGAGCTCTGGGATCCGCGCGGGCAGCGAGCCGTCGTGCAGAACGCGTTCGGCGAATTCGGCCGCGACCTGACGCCCCCCATCGCCCTATTCACCAGCCCCTCGGCAGACACACCCGTTGGACCAGGCACGTCCCTGCTCGGGAACATTCATGCCTCCGATACGCCGCCCGGAGGGCTCGCCTCGATCGCCTGGACCTATTCCGAAAACGACGTCGAGCTCTATCATGGGGAATGCGACTTCGATGAACACCCCGTCGAAGCCGATTGCCCGTTCCAAGTCTGGGTCAGCCAGAGCTTGAAAGGGAGCGAACTGGTTCGTATCACCGCCATCGCGACCGACAACTCCCAGAACCACAACAGCTGCACGGCAACGCTCTCGTTCACTGTCCATGCGCTGCCGACGGTCAGTTCGGTCTACCCCACCAGCGGCGGCACTGCGGGCGGCACCGATGTGGTGATCACCGGCAGCGGCTTCCTTGCTGGTAGCCAAGCGATCGTGGATGGCCTGAAGTTGTTTCCCGAGGGCGGAATCGTGGTCAACGAAACCACCCTGAGCGGGCACGTCCCAGCGCATGCCGCGGGTTCCGCATCGATCGTCGTCCAAACGCCGCTGGGTAATGCCAGCGGCAACGTCCGCTTCGACTATCAGGCGCCCCCGCTTGTCGAAGATATCACGCCGAACACTGGCGCTGCGACGGGTGGCACCGCGGTGGCACTGACCGGAGAAGGTTTCACCGCCGGCACGCAAATCTACTTTGGTTCGACCTTGGACTACGCGGTTCCTCTCACGGAGCTCTTCCTTCAAAGCGACACCACGATCATCGGCCGCGCGCCCGCGGGCAGCGGGCAAACCTGGGTGTGGGCCTTCGACGAAGGGCTAGGATATTCGCGCAGCCCGACCCCCTTCACTTGGAGATCGCCGTGAAGCTTCTGCCCAAGCTCGCCCTGCTTTCCATCGGCGTGGCCGCCGTGCCGCTGGCCATCGCGGGCTATTCCTCGATCCGGGTCAGCCAATCCGCCCTGCGCGACGCCATCGAAGGCCACGAAGTCCTGCTCGCCCGGCAGATCTCCGAATATGTTTCGAGCCAGCTCGGCAATCTACGCGCCACCATGGCGGTGGAAACCCGCATTCTCGACCTGACCCGCGTCGGGGCCAACTTGCCGTCGGACGAGGCCTTGCGCAAATTCCTCCACCTCGTCTATCACCAAAGCGACGACTTCAGCATCGTCGCCATGCTGGACAAGAACGGGAAGCCGGTCGCACCTTCCGCCTTCCAATCCGCGGCACCACGCAACGATACTTTCGGCGCCCACGAAATCGTCGGGGCCGAGGATGCGATCAATCTGCCTCGGCTGGTCCCGGTCGAGCAGACCTTGCGCGAGGGATCGGCGGTGGGGCCCATCGTCAGGGCGGGAGAGGCGGGCACGCCGCACGTGGTGCTCGCGGTTCGCTACGAGGGTCCGGGCGAAAACGGAACGCGGGTCATCGCTGCCGCCGTCTCTTTGCGCCGCATCGCCGACCACTTGTCATCCCTGTCGACCAACGATCTCGATATCATCCTGCTCGACCGCGAAGCGCGCGTGGTGGTGTCCGGCCGATCGGTGGGACCGCCTTCCTTCGAATTCAAGCGTTTCGCCCACGGGGCCGAACATAGACTGTCGGAAAATTGGTTCGTCGCCGAATACGAAAGTGGCGGGCACAGGGTGATCGGCGCGTACGTCCCCGCGCCTACCTTCATGATGGGGGTGGTCGTCGAGCGCTGGCTGGAGGCGGCCCTGCGCCCGGCGCGCGTTTTGGGGTGGACCACCGCCTACTGGGTCGGCGTGGCCGCGTTCGTGGCCGCCCTGGTCGGCGCCGCGCTTGCCCGCTCGCTCTCGGGCCGCGTGGGCTCGCTCCTGCGTGGCTCGCAGGACATCGCCCAAGGCAAGCTCGACATGCGCCTCGAAGTCTCGTCCAACGACGAACTCGGCGAGCTGGCCAAGTCGTTCAACGCCATGGCCAGTTCGCTGGATGCCGCCCGCGGCGAAATCACCCAGCAGACCCGGCAGATCATGGATTGGAACGAGAGTCTGGAAAGACGGGTCGAGGACAAAACCAAGGAACTACGCGAAGCCCAGGATCTGCTCTTGCGCTCGCGCGCGCTGGCCGCCATCGGCTCGCTGGGCGCGGGCGTGGCCCACGAGATCAACAATCCGCTGACCGGCGTGCTCGGGCTGGCGCAGCTTGCGCTCACCGATCTGCCTAAGGATCATCCCGCGCACGCCATGGTCCAGGACATCGAAGATCAGGCCCTGCGCATTCAAGGCATCGTGTCGAACCTGCTCCGCTTCTCGCAACGCCAGGGCGGCGAAGGTTTCCGCATCCTCAACATCGCCAACATCCTCGACGACGCGCTCGAGCTGTGCGGAGCGCAGAACCTGGCCAGCGCCAAGGTCCACGTGGTCAAGCACGTGGCCAGCGCAAGCCCACCCGTGCGCGGCAACGCCCTGCAACTGCAAGCCGCCTTCATCCAACTGATCCAAAACGCGGTGGCGGCCATGGACAACGGCGGCACGCTGACCCTGGATACCACCCTGCCCGAGGAGAAATTGTTTCGCGTGCGCATCTCGGACACAGGCCGGGGCATCAAGCCCGAACACCTCTCGCGCATCTTCGATCCGTTCTTCACCACCAAGGCGCAACGAACCGACACCGGCATCGGACTCTCGGTGGTGCACAAGATCGTCGAGGACCACGGCGGCACCATCCGCGTGGAAAGCGTGGTGGCGAGCGGAACCACCTTTTGGATCACCTTGCCCATCGACGTGGGAGCCAGCCACCTCGCATGACTGCCCAAAGCCATCGCTCGGCCACCCGCTTCCCCATCGTGGTCCTGATACTAGTCGGCGCCGTGTTGGCCGTCGCGACGGCCTTGTCGCGGCGTTTTTTCGAGAACCGCAAGCCGGAGATGCCGGCTGGACTTTCGCTGGCGGCGCCTGTGACGCCGGAGAGCAACCTGCATCTCTTTCGCGTGACCGCTTTGCAAGGCGATGTCGAAGCCTTGCAGAACGGCCAGTGGTACGTCGTACGTGCCGGACACCTGCTTTCCACCAAGGACGTCATCCGCACGAAACTGGGCGCGCGGGCGCTGCTCAGGCGCGGCAGCGTGGAACTCGAGCTGCGCGACAACATGGACTTGCGCCTGGATGATCTGGAAAAGGAAACCGCCAGCGTGGGACTGCTCCGAGGCAAGGTGTTGGCCAGCGTGGGTGGGGGCAAAGAGCACGTCGAAATCACCGCCGCAAACACCAAGACCTCGAACGTCGGCGCGTCTCGCTTCGTGGTCTCGCTTTCGCCCTCGGGCAAGGTCAACGTGGCGACGTCCGAGGGTGCGGCACGGTTTGTCGGCAAAGGCAAAGCGGTCGTCGTGCCCGGCGGCAGCGCCAGTACGGCCCTGCCCGATCAAGCACCGACCGATCCCGAGCCGATCCCGGAGGAGATCTTGCTCTCGGTGATCTGGCCGGAAGACGACCGTCTGGACGGCCAGGCGCGAATCAAGGGCAAGGCGCAGGCTTCCTCGAAAGTGAACGTGAACGGCGTCGAAACCGACGTTGGGCCAGACGGCACCTTCCGCGCCACCATTCCCCTCAAGATCGGTAGAAACCATGTCCAGATCGACGCCGAGGACATTGTTGGTCGCACGAAGAGCGTCGACAGGGTTGTCATCCGCGCCGCCAAGGCCCCGCCCCTGGTGCCTGAAGAGCAGGAATTGTGGAACCCATGAGCGCAACCGCGGTCTCTCCTGCGTCTACGCTCTCCGTGGTCGCATCGTTCGCGCTGCTCCTGTGCCCCGCCAGCAGCTTGGGCGCAGAGCCAGCCGTGAGCACGACGCCTCCACCGGCCGAAGCGTCGCAAAGGCCGCACCCGACGGTGACCCTCACCCTGGCCGATGCCTCGCCGGTCATCGGTGTCACCGGCGAAACCGCGCTTCGTATCGAGGTCAGCGATGCGCCCAGCGATCCCATGCCGATGCCACGCGTGCTGTGCAGTGTTGGCCAAATCGAGGACCTCGGGCGGGAGGGGCCGGCGAGCTTCACCGCGCGCTACATTCTGCCCGCTGGCCGATTTCCTCAGCCCGCCATCATCGTCGCCGAGTTTGCCACTCTCGCACGACCTCTGCGCGGGATGACCACCATCCGGCTGCGCGCCGCCACCACGCCATCTCTGCGCACCGATCCTGGCGCGCAGGTCTCCTTGCGCGTCGGCGATCGCGAGTACGGTCCACAGACCGCGCCAGCGGACGGCATCGTGCGCATCCCCGTCGTGGTTCCGCCTGGCGTCGAGTTCGCCAACGCTCGCTCGGTCAACCAGCATGGCAAGGCTACCGAACAGATGCTGGACTTGCAGGTTCCTTATTCCCAGCGCGTCCTCTTCGCAGCGCCGGAGGTTCTAGTCGCGGGCACGGTTGCCGAGGTCGCGGTCTACGCCGTGGATCCTTCGGGCCGACCGGCCAACGGGAGCAACCTCATCATGCGCGCCGCGGACGCCAACGTGTACCCGCTCGGCAGCAGCACCCCAGGCGAGGCGCGCTTCCTGGTTCGCGCGCCCACGATTTTGCGACAACGGAGCCTGCGCCTCGATGCCCAGCTCAAAGGCCAAAGCACGACCCGCTTGGCGATTCGAATCGCGCTCGTGCCTGCGCCCGCCACTGGCCTGACCCTAGAACCCGAGGCACCCTACCTCGGGCGCGGGCCGGGGGCATCCCTGCGCGTCTTCCTGGGTGCCGAGGATGCCTTCGGCAATCCCGTCGATCCCGGTCGAACGGATGTGCTGGTCGACGGCCAGGCTGCCCCGGTCAGGGCCGAAGTGGGCGGCGAGCCCATGGTTGTCGTCACGACCCCTCCGCCTACCGATGGCCAGCAAGAAGTGGTCGTGGAAGGCGTCCTGGACATGGGCCATGCCGTGCGCAGGATCCCCATCGGCCTTCGGCAGCGCGCTCTGCCGCGCGAACGCCCAGATCCGCATCCCTTACCGCGCTACACGTTGACCCCGCGCCTTGGGCTGCTGTGGAACCTCGGCGACGCGGTTGGCACGACGCTGTTTGTCGATGCCCTCGCCTTTCCCAGCGTCCGTCACCCCAATTTTGGTATGGGCCTTTCTTTCGGACTTGTGCAGTCCTGGTTTGCCACGGAGGATGCCGTCGGCATCACGCGCGCCTCGCTTACCACCCTGCCGATCCTATGTCGCGTTCACTATCGAGCACGCATGGGCCGGACCTTCTTGGGGCTGGGCGCCGGCGCTGGCTTCGCCATGTCTTGGGCCCGCACCCATACCTATGGCGACACCATCGTTGGCAAGAGCTACGGCGCCGCAGGAGAAGCGAGCTTGGAAACCGGCATCCGCCTGAGCAACGGCCACCTTGTCGCTTCCCTGCGCTATCTGGCCATCTACCTCGACAAGTTCTCGAGTGGCGATCGCATCCAGGGCAACGCCGCCGGCGCCATGATCGACGTCGGCTACCGACTCGGCTTCTAGCGCGAGACAAAGACCGGAACGTAGAGGCTCAGCACGACGGCGGCGATGGCCAGCCCGAGCAACACGACGACCGCGGTATGGGCAACCGTGGTGAGCGTGCCAACCCTCTCGGCTGCCTGGCGTTCGCAATCGTCCGCCAGCGCAAGTAGGAACGTCCCCAGCTCGCCCCGCCGCTCGGCCGACTGAACCGCGTTGATGTCGCGCCGGCGCAGCAGTCCGTCCTCGACCATGGCCTCGATGTAAGGTTTTCCCGCCTCGATCTTCTGGACCGTCAGCGCGACCGACTTGGCCATGAACGGATAGGTCGTGGTTTGGGCCGCGATCGCCATCGCCTCGCCCAGCTGCGCTCCTGACCGCATCAGGATGCCAACCGTGCGCATGAAGCAGGCCTGCGCCGTCGCCCGCATCGCCGCGGCCACCAGGGGCAGCCTCAGCGCAACCTGGTCCAGAATTGTGCGCACCCTTGCATGGCGAGGCAGAAGCTGCAGCGCCAGGAAACTCAGAAAACCGAGCATGCCCAGGACCGGCCAAGCCACGCGAAGGACGCCGGCGACCTGGATGGCGATGCGATCTGCGAGGGTCAGCGCCACGTGCTGGGAAGCCCCCACCTCGGGCAGCACCTCCTTGACCAGAAACGACAAGGCCACGGCGGCGATGAAGACCGCCAAGAGAACAAGGGACAGGACGTTCAAGGGCTTTGCCACCGCACTGTGCATGGCTCGGCGCAGGCGCCCCACGCGTTCAAGGTAGTCGGCCGCATGGGCCAAGGCACCCTTGAGATTGCGCTCCTGCTCGCCGAACTCCACTAGGCGAACAACCGCGACGTCAAAGGCCGGCTGTTCCGCCAGCGCGCGCGCCAGCGAACATCCCTGCGCTACCTGCCCCTGCACCGCCTTGCAAGCCGCACGCAGTCGCCGGTTCTTGGTTTCCCCGGCCAGCGCGGCCAGGCACTTCTCGGCCGGCAACCCGGCCTTGGCTTTCACCGAAAATCGTCGAACAAAGCGCAGCTCCGCCTCCATCCCCACGCTGAAGGAAACCACCGACTGAGCTGGTTTGTTCGCGGCGACCACAGTGTCCACGGGAGCCCTCGCTGTGCGCCACCATATTGCGCTCTATCGGGGATTCTCGCTAGCGATCCAACCAGCTACACCAGCGACGAGCTCTCGCGAGACGGCTCTAGCCTGCCGTGATGTAGCCCTCGGCCGCCAGCAGCTCGGCGGTCAGGACCGCACCGCCGGCGGCGCCGCGGACCGTGTTGTGCGACAGGCACACGAACTTGTAGTCGTAGATGGTGTCGCGGCGCAGGCGGCCGATGGTGATGCCCATGCCGCCGCCGGCGTCCCTGTCGAGCTTGGTCTGCGGCCGGTTGTCCTCGGTGAAATAGGTCAGGTATGGCACCGGCGCGCTTGGCAGTTTGAGCTGCTGCGGACGGCCCGAGGCCTTCTTCCAGCAGTCTAGGATCTGCTCTTGCGTGGGCTTCTTCTCGAAGCGCACGAAGACCGCGGCCATGTGGCCGTCGCTGGCGGGCACGCGAATACACTGGGCCGAGATGCGCGGCGAGGTCGCGGCGACGATCTTGCCGCCGAGGAGCTTGCCCCAGATCTTCATCGGCTCTTCTTCCGACTTTTGCTCCTCGCCCTTGATGAAGGGAATCACGTTGTCGACCATCTCGGGCCAGGTTTCGAAGGTCTTGCCCGCGCCCGAAATCGCCTGGTAGGTGCAAACGAAAATGTCCTTCGGACCGAACGCCATCAGCGGATCGATGGCCGGCACATAGCTTTGCAGCGAGCAGTTGGGCTTGACCGCGATGAAGCCGCGCTTGGTCCCGAGCCGCTTGCGCTGATCGGCGATGACGGCGGCATGGTCGGCGTTGATCTCGGGGATCATCATGGGCACGTCGGCGGTCCCGCGATGGGCCGAGTTGTTCGACACCACGGGAATCTCGCGCTTGGCGTAGTCCTCTTCCAGCTTCCTGGTGTCTTCCTTGGGCATGTCCACGGCGCAGAACACGAAGTCGACGTGCTTGGCGACTTCGTCGATGGCCGAGGCATTCAGCACGATCATGTTTGCAAACGCCACCGGGATCGGCGCCTTCATGGCCCAGCGTCCGGCCACCGCGTCCTTGTAGGTCTTGCCCGCCGAGTTCGCGCTCGCGGCCAAGGTCGTCACCTTGAACCACGGGTGATTCTCAAGCAGCGCCAAAAACCTCTGGCCCACCATGCCTGTCGCCCCCAACACCCCAACGCGTAGTGTACCGGTCATCTTCCTCTCCTTGTTCTGTTTGGTCCCGTGAAAGTTGAACCTGCATATATAGCAGGATGCGAGCGGCCAGGAACCCACGATCTGGGAGGAACTTCACCGACTCTCGGGGTTTTCGCTATACTCGACTTGAATGGCCATGAATCCCGACGTTCGCTGGAAACAGCGCTTTTCCAACTTCGACCGGGCCTTCGTCCTTCTGCGCGAGGCTCTCGAACGGGGCCCGGCCGCGCTGTCCGCTCTTGAGAAGGAAGGCGTGATCCAGCGTTTCGAATACACCTACGAGCTGGCCTGGAAGGTGCTCAAGGACTACCTCGAGTCCGAGGGAGCGGTGATCTCCCCCATCACCCCCCGACAGGTCATCAAGGATGCGTTCGCGGCCAAGCTGGTCGCAGACGGCCAGTCCTGGATCGACATGCTGGATCACCGCAATCTCCTCTCCCACACCTACGACGCCAGCGTGTTTGAAGCTGCGGTAGACGCCATTGCCAAGCGCTACCTTCCGGCACTGTCAGCCATGCACGCGTGGTTTGTGCAGAAGGCGATCGGATGAACAACCCTGCCTTGCATTCAGCGGAGATCGACATGCTTCGCGCCGTGTTCGCGCGTCATCCGGAAATCACCGAGGTGAAGCTCTTTGGATCACGCGCCAAGGGAACCCAGCGGCCCGAGTCGGACCTGGATCTTGCGCTGTGGGGCGATGTCGACGCACTGGCTGCCGAAGCCATCGCCGCCGAACTCGACGACTTGCCCTTGCCCTACCACTACGACGTGACACCATTCACATCGATCAAACTACAATCGCTGCGCGATCACATTGAACGCGTGGGGATCACGATCTTCCCTGTCACTCGCGCGTGAGCTGCGGGGACATTCCGCGCTGCCGAACCGCCTCGTAGAGCAAGATCGCGCCAGCAACCGAGGCGTTGAGCGAGGCCACGTGGCCGCGCTGAGGGATCTGGACCAGCGACGAGCAGCGGCGGGCCACGGCGGTACGCAAGCCGCGGCCTTCGCCGCCGATGATGAGCGCGACCGGTCCGCGCAGGTCGGCCTGGTCGAGCTGAATCGCGCCTTCGGCGGCACCGCCCCACACCGCGATGCCTTGCTCGCGCAGCCAGTCGATGGTGCCCAGCAGGTTGTGCACACGGGCGATGCGCATGCGCTCGCTGGCGCCAGCCGAAGCCTTCACCACGGAACCGGTGACCGGCGCGGCGTGCTTGTCGGGCACGATCACACCGTGCGCGCCCAACACCTCGGCGCTGCGGACCAGGGCACCGAAGTTTTGCGGATCGGTGATGCAGTCGAGGATCAGCAAGAGCGCGGGTTCGTTCGCTGCCGTGGCCGCGGCCAGCATCTCGTCGATACGCGCGTACTGGAATTCGCCTGCGACCGCTGCCATTCCTTGATGATTGGGCGAGGCCGCCAGATCGGCGACCAGGGCGCGCGGGCGGAACTCAACCGTGATGCCGCGATCCTTGGCCACGGCGACGGCCGCCTCGATCTCTTTCGAGCGGTAGCCGTCGGCGACGTACACGATGACGACCTCGCGCGGCCGGGCCCGGCACAGCTCCTCGATGGGACGAACCCCGAAAACCACGCGCGACATGATGATCTCCCGACGACGCTACCCGGCCGCCAAAGCGGACTCGACCTCTCCGACCAACGCCGCGAATGCCGCCGCCGGACTTTGGGCATCGCGAATGGGACGACCCACCACGAGATAGTCGGCGCCTGCCGCAATGGCGCTGGCCGGGGTCGCCACGCGCTTCTGGTCGCCGAGCGCGGCGCCCGCAGGGCGCACTCCCGGAACCACAAGTGCCAGCGAGCTGCTGACCGCCCGCACGTCGGCCACTTCTTGCGGCGAGCACACGATGCCCTTGGCGCCGGCCTTTTCGGCCAGTTTCGCCCGCCGTACGACTGCTTCGCGCATGGTGCCCGCGATGCCATCGGCGCGCAGATCCTCCTCGGACAAGCTGGTCAACACGGTGACACCGAGAATGCCGGGCTTACCTTTTGCGACCTCGACCGCCCTGCTCATCATCTCGAAACCACCTGCCGTGTGTACGGTCAGCAATTCGGCGCCCAGACTGGCTGCGGAAGCCACGGCGCGCGCCACGGTCTCGGGGATGTCGTGCAGCTTGAGATCAAGAAAAACCTTGCCACCGCGCTTCTGCACCGCCTCGACGGCAGCTGCTCCCTCGGCCACGAAGAGCTCAAGGCCAACCTTGTAGAAACGCGGCTGCCCTTCCAGGCGATCAAGAAATGTGGAGAGCCCCGCCATGTCCGGCACGTCGAGCGCTACGATCACGCGCTCGGCGGCGACGATGGCTTTGCGCTCGCTCACCGGGCGCCCCCTGCGCGCTCGGCGAGAATCTTCTCGCTGACCATAGCGACGACATCCTCGATCTTCACCTTCACGACCTCTGTCCCGCGCCGCGCTTTTAATTCGACCACGCCCTCGGCCACGCCCTTCTTGCCCACCGCGATCCGATAGGGCAGACCGATCAGATCCGCGTCCTTGAATTTCACGCCCGGCCGCTCGTCTCGGTCGTCGAAGAGCACCTCGATGCCGGCCTTTTCAAGCTCGGTGTACAGGCGCTCGGCGACCTCGGTGACCTGCGCGTCGCCCACTTGCAGCGACACCAGCGCGACCTCGAAGGGCGCGATGGCCACGGGCCACACGATGCCGTCCTTGTCGTGGTTCTGCTCGATGGCTGCGGCGGCGATGCGTGTAACCCCGATGCCGTAGCAGCCCATGATCATCGGTTTTTCCTTGCCGTCGCCGTCGAGAAAGTTGCACTTCATGGGCGCCGAATACTTGGTGCCCAGGAAGAATACCTGGCCGACCTCGACACCGCGATAGCCGGAGAAATGGCCTTTCTCGCAGCGCGGGCAAGCATCGCCGGCGGCCGCGTCGCGGAAGTCGCCGCACACCGTGGGCGTGTAGTCGCGCTTGGCGACGACGTTCTTGTAGTGTGCGTCCGCCGCGTTGGCGCCACACACGAACGACGGCAGCGCGCAGACTTCCAGGTCGCAATAAATGGGAATCTTGAGGCCAACGGGCCCCGCGAATCCCACCGGCGCGCCGGTGGATTCTTCCACGACCTTGTCGCCCGCGAGCACCAACTCGCGCGCTTTGAGTTCGCGCTTGAACTTGATCTCGTTCAAGTTGCGGTCGCCCCGCACCAGCACCGCCACGGGTTTGCCGTCGGCAACGTAGATCAAGGTCTTGACCAGATCCGCCGCTTTGAGCCCGAGGAACGCCGACACTTCTTCGATGGTCTTCTTGCCCGGCGTTGCAATCTTCTCGATGGCAGTGGCCGACGGCGTACCGCCCTCCGGCGGGCGAGCCTTTGCCTCTTCCACGTTGGCCGCGTAGGAGCAGGAATCGCAGGCCAGCAGCGCATCCTCGCCGGTCTCGGTCAGGACCTGGAATTCGTGCGACAGCGATCCGCCGATGGCGCCGGTGTCCGCTTCCACGGCCCGGAACGCCAGCCCGCAACGATTGAAGATGCGCGTGTACGTGTCGTACATGTTCTGGTACTCGCGCTTGGCGTCCTCGTCGCTGGCGTGGAAGGAATAGGAATCCTTCATGATGAATTCACGCCCGCGCATGAGGCCGGCGCGCGCGCGCAGCTCGTCGCGGAACTTGGATTGGATTTGGTAGAGATTCAGTGGCAATTGCCGGTAGCTGCGCACGTCGCCGCGCACGAGATCCACCATGACTTCTTCGTGCGTGGGCCCGATGACAAAGTCCGCGCCTTTGCGATCCTTGAAGCGCAAAAGCTGCTCGCCGTACTGATCCCAGCGGCCGGATTCTTGCCATAGCTCGGCCGGTATAACGGCAGGCAGGAAAACTTCCTGTGCGCCCGCGCGATTCATTTCCTCGCGGATAATTCTGGATATCTTCTGGATGACCCGCCAGCCAAGCGGCAGAAACGAGTACACGCCGGCCGCCACCTTGCGCAGGTAGCCGCCTCGTACCATCAAGATATGCGAGGGAATTTCGGCCTCGGCGGGGGCCTCTTTGAGCGTCGGAATCAGGTATTTTGAAAGTCGCATGGCGAAGGGCTTCTAGCACAGCAGGCGGCGTCTGCGTTGACTGCCGAATCTTGCTGTTGCCGCAGGTCGAAACACGGGTGGGCCAACGCTTGGCGTTGGTCGATTTTTCTGGGCGAAGCGGACGAAAATCGTGGAGACTAGTTTTTGCGGGAATGGGCTCTCATTCACGATGGTTCTTGCAGATGAGAGGTACGAGGCGAGGCACAAGTCTCCCCCGACATTGAAACGGTAGGAGGTAACGATGCAGATACGTCACATCCGTCCGGGCTCGCTCGAGTGGCAAGATGCAAAGGGTGAGGAGATCAACCAGGGGGTCGAGCGTCTGACTCCGGAAGAAATCATTCACCTGCGCAAACTGTCCGAAGACCGCCGCAGCACACGTCAGACCGAAAAGCGCGAACAAGCAGAACTGCAGTAGCATGTGAGTGTCGCCTGGCTCGGCCAAGCGGCCAGTTGACGTCCGGCCGCTGCGAATGGGCCGGCTAGTGAAAAGGCAAGGGGCAGGAAAGGAGCGAGGCTGGATAGCACCTTGCCTCGGTTTCACGTTCACTGCGCCGCAGGTGACCCTTGGGTTGCCTGCGGCGCATTCATCATGCGCTCGCTACGGGAGGGAAGGGATCTAGGCGCCTGTATCTGGCATCTGCGCCATGTAGCGCACGACAAGCATGCCATCCCGTGCCGCATCCGGCATCGGAGCCACGTACTTGGCGATGATGATGCCTGCCTCGCCACCGGCCTCGCTGGCCGCTGCGTCTAGGGGCGTAGGCCCCATGTACTTCATGCCTGCCTCCGGGTACCTCAGGTCAGGCTGGCCATCCAGCGGTGCAAAGACATCCGCGGCCGCATCCGCGAGGCCACTATCGACGGCGTCCGGCCCTGGCGCCAGGTCAAAGGCAACGGCTTGGTCGACTGGGGCAGCCACGTCCTGACCGTTCGGGGGCACATCCGCTGCCGAAACCTCTGGCCCCAGAACGGACACATCTTCACGATTCACGTCGCTCTTGACCATGGCCGCGTCGGACGGGATGGGCCCCATGTAGAGCGATCCCTCGGTCTTGCACGCACCCGCCGAGAGCCCAATACCTACGGCCGCCGGCATAATCATGTTGCGCATCCTTGCCTTGAGGAACCGGAAAACTCGCAGACGCATCTCTTGTTCTCGCATGGACCCGACCTCCGCAATGGCTGCATGAGATGATCGACCATTGGGCTCGGCCGAGGCAAAGGAAAAATGACGGATTGTCGGGCTGCGTGGCCCCGCACACATCGGTCCGCATGCCCACCACCTGTGCTAGAAAGCCAGCACCGCACGTGATGAAATGAGATGTTTCTGGTCGCGAATCCTCGTCCCAATTCTCGGCGCCACCGTGCCTGCCTTCGCCGCCGAATCACCCCCGGCAGCGGACGCCAGCCCCGACGCACCGAGTGGAGCCGAAGCATCCGTCACGCCCACGTCGCCAAGGGAGTTCGCCCCCCCACCCATCGACTACCCACCCGTGCAAAGTTTGGGAACGCGCACTTCGCTCTACGTCGACCACACCTTTGAAACGTCCAACGATCTGTCTACCTTCTGGTGGGTCAAGGGACGTGGCCGCAACTACCGAGTGGCGGTGGGCGGCCTGTACCAACTGGGCGGCCTCCGTCTGAATGCCGAGGTTCCGGCTCAGTACACGCAGCTCTTCATCGACTCGTTGATGGGACAGCAACCCACGGCTGCCGACCAAAACAAGGCGTCCCTCTCGCTTGGCGATATTGCCACCGGAGCAGCCTATGTCTGGGATCTCCCGATCGAGTCCGCGAAGACGTTCCTGGGCCTGGGTGTGCGTGTTCGCTGGCCCACCCACACCACAAAGTATCGTTTCGGCTTGCTCGGTGGCGGGGTCCTGGAGTTTGGATTCCCCTATTACCTGCACCTTGCGCCCGCCGTTCTTCTTTCTACCCACCTCGGGCCACTCTCCATCACCCTCAATGAGGGCGCCCTTGCGATGCTGTCAAGAGACGTATGGCTCGGGGACGTCCTGCAACAGATTCCCAACCTCTACTTCTGGGAGTCCCACGCCACCGCGGATCTCACTGCCACTGACTGGCTGGATTTTTCGATCGAGTTCCTAAGCTGCGTGCAGCTCAATCATGTCTACGTCTCGAACATGACCAATCTGAACGGCACCCATGCCTTCTTCATCAATCCTGGGATAACCTTCGATATTGGTAGCTACCGACTGGCCATCGCCGGCCGCGTCGGCCTCCCCGGTCACAGCGCTCGCGACTTCGGCGTTATCACGTTCTCGGGCTCGTTCGCAATCGTGGCCCGGCTGTCCTATGTGTTCTAGCCTGAGAAACCCTGCTACAATTCGCCGGACATGAAGTGGCTTCTGCCAACGGTTCTTGTGCTCTCGCTCATGTCTGGCTGTAGCTCGGACCGTAGTTCCCCGAGTCCTCGCGACGCCTCGGCGTCGGATGCACAGAGTGGCTTTTCATTGCCGGACGTACCGCCAGGATGTCCTCCCGCCGCCGGCAACGAGATAGGCATCGGCAACCCGTGCACGCGCTCGGGAAACGAATGCACAGGCAATCTGAAGTGCTCCTGCCAAGACTGGTACGGCTACGCCATGCCGGCAACCATGCCCTGCTTCTGCACCAACGTCACTTTCGGAACCAGCTGCTTGCCCTGCGGAACCAATGCCCCCTGCTGCACCTATGCCGTTACGAGCACCATCACTGTTAGCGCCTGCTTCCCAGCTGTCTGCGCGCCCAGCAACCAGTGCCCATCCATCACGCCATAGCGCGAGCCTAGAAACAGGCCGCATAGGTGCCGACGCCGCAGATGCAGGCATTGGCACCGCCGCCGATGCAAACCGACATGATCGAGGCGCAGCGGCCACCAGCTGCCGCCCCCTTTGGGCAAGCGGTCGGGCCTTGGCTCGTGTCGGTAGGGCAAGCGTACATGCCACCGAAGCAAGCGCACGCTCCGCCTAGGCTGGGAAGCAAGCAGCCGGGCGTATCTGTCGAGCACGGAGCGCCAAGCTTGGCGTCGGGCCCGCAGATGACTTGCCCAAGCAGATTGTCCCGCGGAGCATCGAGAATGCCTCCCAGAATGCCGCTGTCGCCGAGGAGCGCGGAAAGGCCGCCGTCGGGCAAACGAAGGAAGACCACCCTACCTCCTGCCCCACCCGAACCGCTGGACGAGCCAGACTCTCCGCCCGAACCTGGCGGAGGTAGCAACGCCACCCGGCCCCCGCACGCCGCCGCAAGGATCGCCGAAGCGACAACGACTTGCACAAGAGTTCTCTTCCCCATGTCCTTGCAGGCTCTTCTAGCGGAGAAAACCGAAAAAACACGCTACGTTTCCGGGGCTGATTTTGCGGAGAGGGGGAGATTCGAACTCCCGATACAGGTTTAAGCCCGTATAACGGTTTAGCAAACCGCCGCCTTCGGCCTCTCGGCCACCTCTCCAAAGAAGCTTGGTACTTACTTGAGATCGCGACAGATCTCAAGTCCAGGTTTAGCGCGCAGGCGCAGGCGGGCTTCGCCCGCCGGAACTCGTCGCGGGAGATTTCAAGAACCCTCCCAGGGTTCTTGAATAAGTCGCGTGAGTGCAGGCGGGCTTCGCCCGCCGGAACTCGTCGCGGGAGATTTCAAGAACCCTCCCAGGGTTCTTGAAAAAAATGAGGAGGAGAAGGGGTTCGAACCCTTGGTGCCTTTAGAGCACTACAGTTTTCAAGACTGTCGCCTTCGACCACTCGGCCACTCCTCCGAGCAGCGCTGTTTTTACAACATTTGCGCGAAAGGCGCTTGTGGTTGATTAGGGGCGCGTCCGGCGGGCGGACGTGGAAAGCGGCGCCTCTGACGCGCCTGGAGACGGCGGGGTCGCGCTGGCCACCGGGATACGCGATTCGGGGCCACGGCGCTCGCCACCTCGGCGATCCACGGCAACGCGCCAGTCGACCGCGACGGACGGTTCCTTCAGGAATTCGCCGGGGTCGTCAAGCGCCAGCGCGGTGCGGAGGACTTCGTCCATGTGCCCGACGGGCACGAGGCGCAGCGTCTTCAGTACGCGCTTGGGGATATCGCGCAAGTCCTTGGCGTTGTCCTTGGGGAACAGTACCGTCGAAATGCCACCACGATGAGCGGCCAGAATTTTTTCCTTGAGGCCGCCGATAGGCAGCACCCGGCCGCGCAGGGTGATTTCGCCGGTCATGGCCACATCGCGCCGGACCTTGGTGCGCAGCAGGGCCGACACCATGCCGGTGCAGATGGTGATCCCAGCCGACGGACCATCCTTGGGGATCGCGCCCTCGGGCAGGTGCACGTGGATGTCCGCGCGCGAATAGAAGTCGCGGTCAATGCCCAACGACGGTGCACGCGAACGGATGTAGCTGATGGCCGCCTGGGCCGACTCCTGCATCACGTCGCCGAGTTGGCCGGTGAGCACCAGCTTGCCCTTGCCCGAGACGATGGAAACCTCGGTGACAAGCAAGTCGCCGCCGTGCGAGGTAACGGCCAAGCCGTTGGTGACGCCGACTTCGTCGCTGATCTGTTGCTGGCCCACGCGAAACCGGGCTGGCCCGAGATACTTCACCAGGCGCTTGGGTGTGACCTTCCATGCCGTGGTGGTCCGGTCGGCCAGGAATTCGCGGGCGATCTTCCGGCAGACCGAGGCGATCTCGCGTTCGAGGCTGCGCACGCCAGCTTCCTTGGTGTAGCCCTGGATGAGAGCGCGCAAGGTTTCTTCGGGCAGGGCAATGTCCAAGTCGCCGAGACCGTGGTCGCGTTTCTGCTTGGGAATGAGGTACTGGCCGGCGATGGCCAGTTTCTCGAACTCGGTGTAGCCAGGGATCTGGACGATCTCCATACGATCTTGCAGCGGCACCGGAATGCCCTGCATGTAGTTCGCCGTGGTGATGAACATGACGTCGGACAGGTCGTAGTCGAGGTCGAGATAATGGTCGCAGAAACTGTTGTTCTGCTCGGGATCCAGAACTTCCAGTAGGGCCGCAGCGGGGTCGCCGCGGAAGTCGGCGGACATCTTGTCGACCTCGTCGAGCAGGAACACGGGGTTGGTGCTGCCCGCCTTCTTGAGCGACTGGATGATCTTCCCCGGCAGCGCCCCGATGTACGTGCGCCGGTGACCGCGAATCTCGGCCTCGTCGCGCACCCCGCCCAGGGCCAGGCGAACGAAATTGCGCCCGGTGGCGGTGGCGATCGATCGCGCCAGCGAGGTCTTGCCCACTCCGGGCGGGCCAACCAGACACAAGATGGGCCCCTTCTGCTTCTTCACCAGGGCCTGCACGGCCAGGTATTCCAGGATGCGCTCTTTGACCTTGGGCAGGCCGAAGTGGTCCTGGTCGAGCACGCGCTCGGCCGCGGCGACGTCGAGCCGGTCCTCGGTGCGCACCGACCAGGGCAAAGCCAGGATCCAGTCGATGTAGCCACGCACCACCGCAGCCTCGGCCGACATGGGCGCCATCATGCGCAGCTTCTTGATCTCTTTCTTGACCTTGGCGGCGGCTTCGGCCGAGAGCAAGACCTTCGCGGCCTTTTCCTCAAGTTCGGAAAGCTCGTTCTTGAGCTCGTCGCGCTCGCTCGGCTCCTTGGGCGCGGCCAGCGAGGGATCGCCCACCAAGGGCTCTTCGCGGCGCTTGTCCTGCGAGCGGCGCGGCCGGCCACGCAATTTGCGCTCGGCCTGCAAGACCTCAATCTCGGATCGCAGCAGCTCGGCAAGGCGCAAGAGACGGTCAAGCGGACGGGGCATTTCCAGCAGGGCTTGCTTGCTGGCCAGCTTGAGTTGCAGCTGGCCCGCGATGGTGTCCGCCAGCTCGCCCGGAGATTCGATGGTGTGGACCGACTCGATCAGCTCGGGCGCCAGACCCTTGCTGAGCTTGATGAAGCTTTCGAAGGCCGCCAGCACTGCCCTCCCAGCGGCGGTGGTTTCGGCCGAGCGCTCGTCGATTTCTCTCGTGGTCTCGACCTCGACAGCATAGAAGCCTTCGCTCTCGACGAAATTGCGAATCACCGCCCGCTGCTTGCCCTCGACCAGCACCTTCACGGTGCCGTCGGGCAGACGCAACACCTGAATCAACGTGGCCAGCGTTCCGACCTGAAAGATGTCTTCGGGCGTGGGCTCTGGAATCTCTGGCCAGCGCTGGGCGGAAAGGAAAATCTCTTGGTTTTCCCCACGCGCCGTGGCCTCGCCCAGCGCACCCAGCGATTTTTCGCGGCCTACGAAGAGTGGGACCACCATATGCGGAAAGATCACAATGTCCCGCAGGGGCAGAAGTGGTACGCGCTTCAAGATGGGTTCGTCTTCGCGATGATCGGGCACGGCCCGGATCGTATCAACGGCTGTGAAGGACAGCTAATTTCCGATCATTTCACGCGGCTGACGCCGGATCCGGATTTTTTCACCACAGAGAGCGCAGAGACCGGAGAAGAAAGGGTTTCCGGATTCCGGATCCGAACCCCTGCTTCCTCCGACAGCTCTGCGCTCTCTGTGGTGGAAATTCCCCGACCGCTAGTACGCCGTGCGTCCCGCCGATTCCCCTTGCTCGGGCGAAATCGGCAGGTTGGGGGCGTCGGGGGCCATCACGAAATAGGCCAGGGCCAGCAGCAGCAGCGCGGACAGCCAGAAAAGCCGCCGACGCGCCACCCGGCTCACGACGCCTTCTCGCCTCCGGCGGCGGTCGCGCTCTTCTGAAACAGCATCAGTGGCTGCGCGCCGTTTTGGATGGTCTCTTCGCTGATGACAACCTCTTTAATGGGTGGCTGGGCGGTCGGGATGTCGAACATCATTTCCAGCATGGTCTGTTCGAGGATCGCACGCAGCCCGCGCGCGCCGGCCTTGTGCTTCTGCGCGTCCTGCGCGACCGCCGACAGCGCGCCCTTGGTAAAGCGCAGCTTCACGCCGTCCATGTCGAACAGGCGCTGGTACTGCCTGGTCAGCGCGTTCTTTGGCTTGGTCAGGATGTCGATGAGACTGGCCTCGTCAAGCTCGTGCAGAGGCGCGATGACCGGCATACGCCCCACGAATTCCGGGATCATCCCGTATTTCAGCAGATCCTCGGGCTGCACCTCGCGCAAGAGTTCCCACACCCGGCGCTCTTTCTTCGACTGGATCTTGGCCCCGAAACCAATCTGCTTCTGGCCCACGCGCTGCTCGATGATGTCCTCCAGCCCGACGAACGCGCCGCCGCAGATGAAGAGGATGTGCGTGGTATCGACCTGCAAGAACTCCTGCTGTGGGTGCTTGCGCCCGCCCTTGGGCGGCACGTTGCAGACCGTCCCTTCCAAGATCTTGAGTAGCGCCTGCTGCACACCTTCGCCCGACACGTCGCGGGTGATGGACGGGTTTTCACCCTTGCGCGCGATTTTGTCGATCTCGTCGATGTAGACGATGCCGCGCTCGGCTTTTTCGATGTCGTGGTCGGCGTTCTGCAACAGGCTGACGATGATGTTCTCGACGTCTTCGCCAACGTAACCGGCTTCGGTCAGGTTGGTGGCGTCGGCGATGGCGAAAGGAACATTGAGAATCTTGGCCAGGGTCTGCGCCAAGAGCGTCTTGCCCGAGCCGGTCGGTCCGAGCAGCAGGATGTTCGACTTGCCCAGTTCCACGTCGTCGGCGCCCACCTTGGCGTCGATTCGCTTGTAGTGGTTGTGGATAGCGACCGAGAGGATCTTCTTCGCGCGATCTTGCCCGATGACGTAGTCATCCAGGATGGTCTTGATGTCGGCCGGCTTGGGAACCGCGGCCAGGCCGAAATTCTCGCCATCCTTCTCGATTTCCTCGGCGATGATGTCGTTGCACAGGCCAATGCACTCGTCGCAGATGTAAACCGTGGGTCCGGCGATGAGTTTCTTGACCTCTTTCTGGCCTTTTCCGCAGAAAGAACACGAGAGGCTGGGTTGGTCTTCACGTCTGGCCGGTGACACGGATCTAAACTAGCACCAGGCTGGCATCCCCGCCACCGGCGACTGCGCTTGCTGCCCCTACTTGTCTTTGCTCTGCGCCTTGTTCACGATGACTTCGTCGACGATGCCGTATTCCTTGGCCTCGGCGGCGCTCATGAAGTAGTCGCGCTCGGTATCGTTCTTGATGCGCTCGATAGCCTGGCCGGTGTGCTTGACCAAAAGCTGGTTCAGGGCGTCGCGCGTGCGCAGGATCTCACGCGCATGGATGTCCACGTCGGTGGCCTGGCCGGAAAAACCGCCGAGCGGCTGGTGAATCAGGATGCGCGAGTGAGGCAAGCTGTAGCGCTTGCCCTTGGCCCCTGCGGCGAGCAGGAAGGCGCCCATGGACGCCGCCTGCCCCATACAGAACGTGGCCACGTCGGGACGCACGTACTGCATCGTATCGTAGATGGCCATGCCCGCCGTAACCATGCCGCCCGGCGAGTTGATGTAGAGCATGATGTCCTTGTCCGGATCCTCGGATTCGAGGAAAAGCAGCTGCGCGATGACGATGTTCGCAATCTGATCGTCCACGGCGGTGCCCAGGAAAACGATGCGATCCTTGAGCAGGCGCGAGAAAATATCCCAGCCGCGCTCGCCGCGATGGGTCTGCTCGATGACCGTGGGAATGATCATGTTGCTGATCATGGGCGCGCCTTCAGATGCTGTGGTTTGCAAATCTCGCATGGATGTCATTTCCTTTTTCCGCGCTTGCCCGCCTCTGCAGCGGCCTCTTCGGGTGTAACGATCAGCCGCTCTTGGCCAGTCTGATCGGGCGTGATGATCAGGCTGTCTGGATCTTCGTCGACGATCTTAGCCTGGGACAGCAACATATCAACCGTCTTCTCGTAGACGATCTGCGACTTGACGCCCACGATGCGACCGCTGTGTTCGAGTTCGGCGCGCAGTTTCTTCGAGCTTTCCCCGCGGGCAGCGGCAATCTCGGCGATGCGCTTCTGCACATCGCCCTCGCTGGCCTCGATACCCTCGCGCTCGCCGATGGCGTGGACCAGGATGTTGCCCTTGGCCTCTGCCTCGGCATCCGCGCGCACTTCCTTGAGCATCTCGGTCTCGTTGAAACCGCCGGCCTCGACGTCGATACCCATCATCATCAGCTGGGACTTGGTGCGCATGACCATGTCCTCGGCGTAGCGATCGACCAACGACGGCGCCACCTCGAAGGGATTGACCTTGACGATGTCCTTGACCAGGGCAACCGACATCTCGCGCTTGATGCGCTGATTTTCCGCCTCGACCAGTTTCTCGCGCACCTTGGTGCGCAGGTCGGCCAGGGTATCGGCCTCGCCGCTGTCCTTGGCCAACTCGTCATCGAGCGCGGGCACCTTGCGGCTGCGCACCTCCTTGATGGAGACGCGAAGGCTGACTTCCTTGCCGGCCAGGCTCTTGACCGGCGACTCGGCGGGCACCTGGTACTTGATTTCCAGTGCCTGCGCGTCCACGGGAACGCCCCGCAGCCGCTCGGCCAAACCCGGAACGCCACCGGCGTTCTCGTCGTTGAGGTCGACCTGGATGGTGCGGGTCTTGATCTTGTGGTCGCCGATCTTGCCGTGAACGTCCACGGTCAAGACGTCATCGGCGGCGGTTTCCTTGCGATCCTCCACCGGCTTGAACTCGGTGAAGCGGCGCTGGTAGCCCTCCAACGCCTTGTCGATCTGCTCGTCGGTGACCTTGGCCGGCCTGCGCGACACGCGCACGCCCGCATAGTCCTTGGGCGTAACCTGCGAACGAATCTCGACGCGCGCGGAGAATTTGAGAGCTTCGCCCGCCTTCATCTCGAGCTTGTCGATGGTGGGCGGCGCGATGGGCGCGATCTGCTTTTCCTGCACGGCCTGGGTGATGGACAGCTCGACGACCTCGCGCGCGACGTCGTCTTCGACCCGGCTTTTGTAGAGTTTTTCGACGACCTGCCTCGGCACCTTGCCGGGCCGGAAGCCCTTGAGCCGGACCTCGCGTCGAAGCTTGTCGTAGGCCTTGTCGAGCTTGGCGGCCACGTCGGGCCACGGCACTTCGAAGTCGACCCGTTTTTCCACCGGAGAGATGTCTTCAATCGTTATCTGCATGGCGAGCGCCCAAGAATAGAGAGCAAGCTCACCACGTCAACCCGAAACGTCGAATTTCTCGCTGCGCAACAATTAGCGCCCTGAGGCGGAATTGCCGCTTGCCTTGTCGAAGGGTTGTTGCCACCATACGAAACTTCGTATGGCTGCCGGAAAATTCACACTCGCAGACAGGTTGGGTGCCAAGTCCTTGCCTTGCCGCGTGCCAGGTTGCACGCGGACTTGGCTCCAACTATCCAGCAAAGCGTTCGGACTCGGACAAGGGGCGTCCGAGGGCGATGCATCTACCGAAGGCATGTGCGAACCGTGTCGGGAGAAATCTCGCCGTTTGCAGGACGCCCAGCGCAGATGCGATCGTCCGGGCTGCACCGGAACGTGGACCTGGACGGCCGCGGCCCAGCTCGAAGCTTTTGCCACGGATCGTCCGGCGCCCAAGCACCTGTGCACCGATTGCCAGTCGCTGCTCGACACCCTTGCGGACAAGGAGATCGCTTGCACAGTGCCGGGGTGCACCCGAACCGCGGTGCTGACCCGGCAGCAACAGCTCATCGCGCACGGCCAGCCCGACGCCGAGCCAGAACCCGCCAAACCCGGCGCGGTGACCCTGGCGGGAACGATGTGCGAGCCCTGCTCGCAGGTTTCGCGCCGGATCAAAGACCGAGAGGTCAGTTGCGGCATCAACGGTTGCTCGCGCAAGTGGATCTGGAAAGCCGACGACCAGATCGTCGCATTCGCCGCCGGCAAACCCAATGAGCCGCCGCGCCGGATGTGCGACTCCTGCCGGGCGTCGTTCGGCAAGCTCGGCGACCGCGAGGTGCGCTGCCGCACCTCGGGCTGCAAGAACACCTGGACCTGGTCGCGTTTCGACCAGCTCGATGCGTGCGTGGCCGACAAGGCGCCGCCCAAGGCGCCCTCGCACATGTGCAAGCGCTGCTTCGATCTGTGGAATACGCTCAAGGACGTCGAGCGCCCGTGCCGCCGATCGAGCTGCAAGGGAACCTGGATGGACAAGCGTGGCGCGCAACTCGCGCGTGCCGTGCGTGGCAAGACCGGCGATCCCTACCCGCACCTGTGCACGAATTGCGAAAAGGAGCTGGGCGATCTGGAAGATCGAGAGATCCAGTGCCGGACCGAACACTGTCCGGGTACCTTCACCTGGACCAAAGAGCAGCAGCTCGCCGCCGGTGTGCGGCCCAAGTTGAAAGAGCCCGAGGCCGCGCAGAGCGAGCCCGCCGCGGGCGAAGCGCAAATCGCAGACGTCGAAGCCCCGGTGACCGTCGCGGGTTCGGAGACAGAAACCGTCGCAGTTGCCGCCGATGTGGCTGCGGTAGAGCCGCAGGGCGAACCCGCCACGGGCGAAGTTCTGGCCGCGACCGCCGAGGAAACGACGCCAGCGGTGTCGCCGACTGACGGCAAAGGCAAGCGCAACAAGCGCAAGCGCAGGCGCGAGGTCCAGCCACCGATACGGCGCTGTGCCGCCTGTGCGGAGTTTCTGGCCAACCGCAAGACCCAGGAAATCCCCTGCATGCAATGCGGAACGCCGATCTTCTGGCCGCCCGAGAGCCAGCTGCAAACCCACCTTGGCAACTGGGCCGCGCCATCGATCTGCGGCGCGTGCAAGTTGATTCAGGTGACGGCAGCGCGCGATGCCGCCCGTGAAATCCTCCGCCATCAGCACCCCCAGCCGGTGGAGCAGCCACCTGCTGCACCGGAAGCGCCCACCCCGGAACCTTCGGTCGAAGGCTGAGGTTCATCCCATCCGTTACCGGCGCCTCCC
>Ga0265314_10001413_pt1 | contig 26902 bp, 20 predicted proteins | sample 4126metaG_FD_203106 | JGI IMG/M metagenome (GOLD analysis project Ga0265314, IMG submission 203106) | Rhizosphere microbial communities from Carex aquatilis grown in University of Washington, Seatle, WA, United States - 4-1-26 metaG | ecosystem: Host-associated > Plants > Roots > Rhizosphere >... | reverse complement strand
TCCGGACACCGGCGGTCCCAAGGCGCACATGGCCATAACGCTCGATCAGGTGATCGCGAAAGTCATCAGCCAGGACACTCCGCTTCCCTCTCTCGAAGTCTCCTCGGAGACGATCGCTCAGCAGGCGGCGGGCGGAGGCGGCAACTACACCACTCTTTCGTTCCGCGACGCAGAATCGCCGCTGCCCATGGAATCCAATCCGCGGAAAGTCTTCCTGCAGTTGTTCGGTGAAGGCGACACGCCGCAGGAGCGCGCCTCCATCAGCAACCAGACCAACAGCATTCTGGACCTGATCCTGGACCGCACGAAGAAGCTTCAGGGCGAACTGGGAAGCAGTGACCGTGCCACTCTCGATGGATACCTCGAAAGTGTTCGCGAAATCGAGCGGCGCGCGCAAAAGGCCGGCGGAAAGGATCTTTCGGCCTTCAAGATTCCCGAAGCTCCCATCGGCGAACTGGAGGACTTCGGCGAGCAAGTGAAGTTGATGTTTGACCTGCTTGCTCTCGCGTATCAGGCCGATCTGACCCGTGTGGCTTCCTACATCATGGTCGCCGAAGGCACCAACCGGACCTACAACCATATCGGCGTTCCGGATGCCTTCCATCCCGTCTCCCATCACGCCAACGATCTGGAGCGAATCAACAAGCTGGTCAAGATCCAGACCTGGCACGTGACGAAGTTCGCCGAGTTTCTCGCCAAAATGGCGGCCACGCCGGATGGACAGGGCTCCTTGCTCGACCACTCCATCTTCATGTACGGGTCGAACATGAGCAATAGCGACCTGCACAACAACTATCCGGAGCCGAACATCGTGGTGGGCGGCGGCAACGGCAAGATGAAGCTCGGCGGCCAGCACATCCTGCTGCCGGAGCGCACGCCGATCGCGAATCTCCACCTAACGCTGCTGCAGAAGGCCGGCATCGAGCGCGATAAGTTCGGCGACAGCACCGGCACGATCGCAGCCTTATAGGAGTCCAATGGATCGCCGAGAATTTTTCAAAGGCGCGGCGGCTGGCGCGGTCGCTCTCTGGGCCTCCCCTCGGATTCTCAAGGGGCAAGCGGCCAACTTGGTAGTGATAGGAGGGACTCCGAATCTTGTAGCCTGCGGCACCGATGATGGATGGATTCTGGTGGATAGCGGCGCCCCGCAGCCCGCGGACCGAGTGGCGACCGCACTGCTGAGTAAGGGCGCCAATCCGAAAGTGCGAACCGTCTTCAACACCCACTATCACATCGATCAGACCGGCAACAACGAACTGTTCGCCGCGGCTGGGGCGAAAATCATCGCGCACCAGCGCACCGCCGAATGGATGTCGTCAGACTACTGGGTTCCGGCTGAGGACCGCTACGAGAAAGCCCGTCCGAAAGCCGCGCGCCCCACCGAGACGTTTCTCACCACCGGTTCCATGAAGGCCGGCGCGGAACAGATCGAATACGGCTATCTGACTCTGGCTCACACCAACGGCGACATCTACGTCTTCTTCAAGACCTCGAATGTTCTTGTGGTGGGCGATGTCGCATCGCCGCTACGCGATCCGGAGCTCGATTGGTTCACTGGAGCCTGGATCGGCGGACGCGTGGACGCGATGGATACGCTGCTCGCGCTCGCGAATGATCAGACCAGGATCGTGCCCGCGTATGGTCCCGTCATGACCAAAGCTCAATTTAAGGCGGAGCGCGACTTGATGGAAGAGGTTCGGGCGCGCCTTTTCAAACAGGTTCGCGAAGGCGACGGTCCCAAGGACATGCTGGAGGGCGGCGTCATGAAGGGCCTCGCCCGAACGTGGAAGGATCCGTACAAATTCCTGTATGACGCGGCCAAGGGCTGCTGGGCTCACCATGACAAAATGGATCCCAATGTCGTATGAAGCAGTCAGAAGACAGAAGTCAGGAGTCAGAATGAAACGCTTCGTTCTTGCCAGTTTCTGCTTGATACCCGCCGCTCTAGTGGTGCTGGCGCAGGCGCCCAAGAATCTTGCCGATCTCATTCAATCAGGGAACCGCAAGGCGGCACTCGATAAGATTCGCGCGGGCGCGGACGTGAACGAGCCACAGCCCGATGGCACCCGCCCGGTGCACTGGGCGGTTTACCGCGTCGACTATGAGCTGCTCGACGCGCTGATCGCCAAGAAGTCGAAAGTGGATGTCAGCAACGAGTTCGGATCCACGCCGCTTGCCGAAGCCGTCAAGCTGGCCGACGCCAGGATGGTGAAATCCCTGCTAAACGCGGGCGCCTCGCCCGAAAGCCCCAATCTGGATGGCGAGACAGCGTTGATGGTGGCGATTAAGACCGGAGAATTCCCGATCGTCGACATGCTGATCAAAGCCGGCGCCAATGTCAACGTGAGCGAGAAGTTTCACAATCAGACGCCCTTGATGTACGCTGCCGATGCGCCCAAAAATGCGGGCCAGATGGTCAAGCTGCTGCTTTCGAAAGATGCCAGCCTCACACCCCGGGCGCTGTATAGCGACTGGCCGAGCCAGATCACCTCGGAGCCCCGTGCGCAGTATCGCCCGGTGGGAGGACTGACCGCATTGCTGTATGCGGCACGCGGCGGCTGCCTTGACTGCGTCGAAGCCATGATCGGGGCCGGCGCCAATGTGAATACGCCAACTCCGGAAGGCGTGACGCCGTTGATGATGGCCCTGGATAACGATCATTTCGACGTCGCCAAGCTCTTGCTCGACCGGGGAGCCAATCCGAACGTCTGGGACTGGTGGGGCCGCACGGCTCTGTACATCGCTGTCGATAGAAAAGAATCCGCTGGCGGTGGAGCGGGTGGTGGTCGTGGAGGCGCTGGACGCGGCGGGCGCGGCGGAGCTCGCGCAGTGACTGGCGAAGCGGGACAGGTTTCGCCCATGGACATCATCAACACCCTGCTGGCCGCGAATGTGGATCCCAATCCGCAGCTCAATATGCATCGCCCCAGCCGAGGAGGCAACAGCGGGCGTTTCATCGAGAACCTTCGAAGCACAGGCGCCACGCCCTTATCGCGCGCGGCCGAGGGCGGCGATGTCGAAGTGGCGCGCCTCCTGCTGGCTAAGGGCGCCAATCCCAACATCAACGACATGGGTTTGACGCCATTCCTGCTTGCGGCCGGCGTTGGACCTGGTAACCGCGGTGGCACGGGCCTTGCGGCACAAGGCGCCGCTGGAGGCGCCGCCAATACCGCGCTCATGGACTTGCTGCTTGAGCACGGGGCCGATATAAACGCGCAGGTCAGCGGCACCAAGACTTACTCCATGCGTGTTTCCCGAGCTCCGTCGGCGAACGAAAGCCTGTCGGCTCTCCACGTAGCCGTGCAAGCAGGCAAGACGGACCTTGTTCGCTACCTGCTTCAGAAAGGCGCCAATCCCGAACTCGCCGATGCGACCGGCCGCAAGCCGATCGACATGCTGACCGCTACTCCGCCGCCGGCCTTCGCTGGGGGCAATACGCCGCCTGCGGCATCTGCGGGAGCACCTCCCGCTGCCACGGAGCGCCCCGGAGCTGGCGCGCCCCGGAGTGGACCTGGAGGCGGCGCCGACGCGTCTGCCGCAGCCGAGATTCGCACCCTTTTGCAGAACGCGGCCAAGAACAAGTAGCCGGAGCAGGCGGTGAGGAACGCCTCTACTACGGAATCCTAAAATTAATATTGATTTTGACGCTGCTCGGGACCGGCTTGCCATACTTCAAAGCGGGCTTGAAGCGCCACTTCAGCACCGCTTCGATGGCCTTCTGATCCAGTCCTTTGTCGAGAGATCGTATCACCTTCGCCTCGGTGGGGATGCCTTTCTCATCGACCTCGACCTGCAGGTATACGGCACCTTCGATCTTCGCGTTGCGCGCATCATCGGTGTACTCGGGTTGCACCGTGTGAGTTGGAACCGGCACAGAGCGCTGGGGGATTTCCTGAACGCTCCCTTGCCCGAATACGACTCCAGCCACAAGCGCGAGCACGACTAAATTTTCGCGAATTGGCATTGGAGATAGCAGCTTATTTCTGAGGTGCGGGGCCCTTGCCCGGTCCTGCTCCCCGACCTGGACCAGCCGCCTGCAACAGATGCGTCATCGTGTGGACGTAACGCAGCTTCCCGTCTTCCACCCGGAAGAGGTGCGTGTCGGGCGCTCCGCTGCCGCCGTTAGGACCGCCGGCGCCAAATGTGCAGAAAGCCACCACGGCTCCCATCGTCTCATCGACCACGAAGTGCCGGTTCGCGATGTTCACGCCGCTCGGTACGCCGACGTCGCAGGAGTCATCCGCGGCTCCCTTCCCCGTATACATGCCGCCGCCCTCGGTGCGATTGCAGGGATAACCCCACGGCACCAGGTCTTTTTTCCCTTCCAGAAACGCATCCAAATAGGCGTTGGCCGCGGCCTCCAGGGTCGCGCGGGTGTCGCGCTTGGCGGCGGGGATCGCACCCCAACCCTCCGCGGTCGCGTACTTCACGTAGTTCTCGGCATTGAACAACCAGTAACCCGTGGTGGTCCAGATCATTTCGATTTCGGCGATCAGCCCGTGATTCACGCGGAGCCGCGTGCCCAGCGCATACGGTGCGCCCTTGTCCGAAACGATGATTTCGGTGTACGTCTGGCACGTTGAGGTGTCCAGCAGACTGCGATTGTGGTCGATCTTCATCGGCTTCTTGATCAAGCCCTCATCGATGTTCATCGGCTTAAAGTTCTCGACGTAACCCAGCCCCTTCGCCAGAGGCAGGCCGGAGAAGTCGCCCTTGGTTTGAGCGGCGATGTAAAGATCGGTTGCGGCTTTGAGGCCTTCTCGCGTGCAGGAGACATCCGCGGCGACGCTGACCGCCGGCGCCAAAAGTGCTCCTGAGAGCACAATCCAACTCAAAACGACACGATTCATAGAACGCCTCCCATTTGCTGTTTTCAACCTACCCGCTTATCAGAATCAGGGTACTCCAAATTCCGCAGCCGCGAGCGGTATACTCCGGGGATGCGCTCCACAATTCCATGGAAGACTTCCAGTCTGTTAAGGATGGTCGCGAGCCTTGTTGCCGGGTTTGCGTCCGCTCAAACCACGACCGTCACGACTCCTGTGGTCCAGTTACAGAACCTCGCGCACACCACCGAAAGTCTCGATAAGACAGTGCCGTTTTACCGCGATGTGCTGGATTTACCGATGAACGGCACCGGCGATCCCCTGAATCAGAAACCGCAGAAGCTCGACGAGGACATGTCGAAGTTCACAGCCACGAAAGGCATGAGCTTCCGAGCGGCGACGTTCCGCATTCCGAACGCACCCTTCGGGTTTGAGTTGACGGAATTCACGGGCGGATCACGCAAGCCAGTGCGTCCCAACATCCAGGACCCCGGAGCGGCCACGCTGGCTCTACAGGTGAGGGATATCGATAAGGTTCTGGCGAAAGTAAGGGCCTCGGGCGCGGCCGTAGTGACGATCGGCGGGGTTCCCTTGAATCCCACCGGAAATCCGAAGAGCAAGCTTCGCGAGATCGTGGTTCGCGATCCTGACGGCTTCTTTGTGGAATTGCAGCAGCCTGAACCGTCATCCGCCTCCGCCGCGAACACCAATAGCGATATTCTGGGCGCCTCAGTACAGTTCTCTATCGACGACTCAGCGAAGACCATCGCCTTCTTGCGCGATGCGATCGGGTTCATTTCACGCCCGACGGGCGCGCTGGCGACGAATCCAGTGGTAGCGAACCTCATCGGACTGCCGGGAGCGCAATGGCGCATCACGCACGGAGGCATTCCAGGTACGAGTCTCGACTTCGGGCTGATCGAGTATGCCAGCGTGCCGCGCGTTAAGGTCGCCGCAGGCGCGGAAGATCCTGGATCGCCCGCTTTCACCATGATCGTACGCGATATTTACGCTGCGGTCACTCAATGGACTAAGGCCGGCGGCACCGTGGCGACTACCGGCGGCAAACCGATCGTGCGCGCGAACGGCGCGGGCAATGTGTTCGTCCGTGACGTCAACGGACTCATGTGGGAACTCATTCAGCGGGCTACACAATAGCCCGGTTCCCTGGTAAGCGAATCGCTTCCGGTTTTCCCCGACGTTCGATCAGACCTTCCAGCGCTCGCGCGGGGTAAGGGGTCATTGTCCCGGATTTCCGTCCCGGATTTCCGCCGGATTTCCGAAACGTCACCGGTACGAGAGGCCAACAAATACAATCTGCAACTTGAATAGATCCAAGAGAAGTCCGCAGCGCGTCTCAAAATCCGATTCTACGGAGAACCGTTCATATATCGAGGCGAAACGCTCTTTCAATGTTTCGATTGACATCTGATCCCACGCGGTCATCGTCGAGGTAGACATCAGGTGGTACGAACCGCTGAAATACCAGAAGCTTTCCATCCCCCCAAGGATCGAATCACACCTGTAATTGACCTCTTTCTGATCGCTTGGATCTATAGGTTCGCCGGTGGAATAGATGTCCCTGCCTTGCAAATAATAATGGAACTCGACCGCTAGTCCGATCAGACCACGGAGATGTTCGAGTTTCGTTTCGGGGAGATGCTCTCGCCCGGACACCACCATAGAGTCTTGCATCGCGTGTACTTGCTCAATAAGGATGTTCATCACAGGCAATCCGGGGCAATCCGGGACAGCGACGTCTTAACTGGTGTCTCTAAAAAGCCGTCTTTGGGCGACACGAAAAGCCGCGTGGCTCCTATCGAAAGAGGTCGAGGATTTCCTTGGGAAGCTGTTCCTGCGGCTTATCCCATCCGACTTCGAAATACTTTTCCCAGTCCTTGGCCCATGGACGGCCGTAGTAATCGACGTAGCGAGGGTCGGCAGCGGTCAGTTGCGTCGGCCTGCCATCGGTGTTTTGGATGTTGCTCAGGCACTCGATGTAGCTGTACCGGCGATTGGGATCGTCCGGAGTGGCTCGCCGGGCGAAGCGATAGCTGGCGCGGACCGGCGCGACGAAGGCGTCCGAATCGTAAAAGATCGCTTCGTGATCCAGGCCGATAAACTTGCCCTGGGCATCGTAGGCCGGCTTGAAGGTTTCCACGGTCTGCATCTTGTCGCTGGTCTCAAACATGCCGTGAGTCAGCGTCCACGGTTGAATATTCGCGGTCCAGGTAACTAGCGTCGTTCCGTCCCAGAATCCGATCGTTTCCCCGTACCACTGGGGAACCTTCTGCACATGTTGCTCCTTGCCGACCATCACCTGGCGCAGGAAATTATCCGCGATGCCGGATATGAATTGGACATTCCAGGTGGTCATGGTGAGCTGGAAATTTCCGGCCTGCGAAGGCTGCGCCCACCAGCGGATGAATCCTTCCGGATAACAGAACGACGCGTTCCACTGCGGTGCGTTAGTCACCGACTCGTGATAGATCAACTGCACCATGCGCTTCTGATACTCCGGCGTGAGTAAGGAAAGAACCGTGGGAGCCTGGCTCACTCCCCAGATCCAATCGGAACCATGGTCGGCTTGGTAATCGCGCGCATAGTATCCGTCCCAATCAGGCACCGTTGCCTTGGTGTACACCGTGGGGCCGCCCTTCGCTTTTGCCGCGGCCATCAAGGCCTCATAGTGTTCCTTGGCGGTCTTATAAGGGTACGGGCTCAGGATGCTTTCGCGCTTCAGGTCGACGTTACAGTCCCCCCAGGATGCCGAGCCGGGCGGATTGGGGCCGATTCGCTGCTCATTCCACATCTCGGTGAGCCGCTGCGGGACGTTGCAGCGGTAGTAACGCTTGTCCAACCAATTGGCCTGATCCTTATAGAAGTTTTTCGAGGTGAACAAATCGATGGGCAGCGGCTCGACTCCCGCCGGCGGCCCAAGAATCACCGGCGGAGGACGGCGTCCACCCTGCTTACCCTGGGCTGGCGGTACAGGTGGCTGCTGCGCAAAGACCTGGGTGATGAGCGCGATCAGTGCCGTGAACGTGAACAGAAGAACAGGTAATTTAGGTCTCATTTGGCGTGGCTCCTAGCGATTCGTTTCATGATACATCGGAGCCACAGTCCTTATTCAATAACCCCGTCCTCCTTCGCGGCCTCGTGAGCCCTCTTGTCGTTGGGATACCAGTAGCGCAGATGGCAGCTCTCGCAAGCCTTGTCGATGCCGTCGAGCCCGAGAAGTAAAGCGTCTTTATCCTTTGCATCCACCGCCTTCATCGCCACGGAGGCCGCGTCCTGGAGTTTCTGTGCCCGGCGAAGGAAGGTCGAACTATCGGTGTCCAGAAATTTTTGAATCTCCTCCGGCTGGCTTTCCACCTCGGGATTTTTCGACCGATCCCTGGGCCGTGCGGCCCTGCGGCCCGGCAGGAGCTCCGGCGCTCTAAGCAGGACCATGAGGCGCTCCCGGACGTTCTCCCATTCCGCGTCGGTGTGCGGCGCAATTTCCCTGATTCCGCGCCGGTCCTCGATCGTCTGAACCGACTGGAACAGGAAATCTGCATTGGGATCCACCATGGAGTGCATGATGTCCTTGACGGTGGCGGGCCCGCGCGCCGCGACAACAACACCCGTCCACAGAAGCAGCGAAAGGCCGGCCGCGAGCTTCTGCCTGCCCGCATCGTCATTTACAGTTCGCCTGAATAGGAGGTAGTTTGCGGCGATCAGCGCGAGCAGTGCGATCTTGGTCCAGAACCAGGGATTGCTGGAATACTGCCCGGCGTGGGCGGCGAACAGCACGGCGCCACTGGCCGCGGCGAGGCCAAAAGCGATCCGCTTCGGCACCCGCAATCCGTCCGTTACATCTCGCACAGAAAAGCCGCGCATCCCCAGACCGAGCCAGCGAAGATCGGTCAACACCACCATGCCGCCTAGGAGCACAAGTGTCACGATGTGGACTGACAGGAGGACCGGATAGGAGTACGCTGTCGAGCCAATGAATCCGATGAAGATCCCGCCGAACGGCACCAGCGTCCACAGCCCGAGCGAAATGCACGCCACGATCTTACTTCCACGTGAATCCGATGCGACCGCCTTCCGCACCATCGTGAAATAGAAAGCGATCGCCAGCACCAGGAACAGCATCTTGAAACGAAAGGCGTGGTTGACGTAGTACATCTCCGGATCGATCGAAAACAGTAGAAGTCCAGAAAAAATCGCTAGCGCGAGCCCGCCCAGCGTCCACGGCGTCACGTTCTTCCAGAGCTTCCCGGCGCTGTTCTGAGTCAGCCCGATGCCCAGCAGGCGAAGGTTTACAAGCGCGGCAGTCCCGACACCGCACGCGATCCCCAGGATGTGAACGCACTCCAGCATTGGGAATGCCGAACTATATTCGTTGAGCGGGTTTAGAATCAGCACGGAGCGTGGCCTCTATTCTGTCATCCCACAACATCATCCTCAAGTGTTCTAACCAGCGGGTCGTCTGAGTTATACTCTCTATCGGATTGGCGGCGAAAACGAGGATCTCAGCTATGCGCTTGAAGTGGATGATCATTGGCGTCTGTTGCATCGGCGTGCCCGCACTTTTCGCGCAGGCAAAGCCCGCCCAGACGACCAAAGCCGGAGCCGATTGGCCGATGTATAACCGCGACCTGGCCAGTACGCGTTACTCTCCGCTAACGCAGATCAACACCGCGAACGTAGCGAAGTTGACGCAGGCCTGGGCTTACCGGCTACAGCCGGAAGACAAACCCCTGACGTCGTCCAGCCCTGCCGAAATCTTTCAGGAAATCACGCCCATCGTGGTCAATGGTGTGCTGTACACCACGGCAGGAAACCGCGTGGTGGCGCTGGATCCGGAAACGGGAAAAGAGCTCTGGCGTTACGAACTGAAGACCGGCCTCGCCTCCCAGCGCGGGTTGGCCTACTGGCCCGGAGATCGCAACAATCCGCCGCGAGTCATCTTCACCACCGGGCACAAGATGGTGGGGCTGAATGCGAACACCGGCAAAATCGATCCAGGCTTCGGAAAGGAAGGCGAGGTCGATCTGGAGGTGGCCTACGCGGGTGCTCCCACCATTTACAAGAACATCATTCTGCTCGGGACCAATTTCTATGGGCCCGGCGAGCGGCATATCAATCCGGCGCTGGACCAGGCCGGCGGCCAGCGCGGAGATACGCACGCCTACGACGCTCGAACGGGCAAGCAGATATGGGAGTTCCACACGATTCCTCGGCCGGGTGAAGTGGGCAACGACACCTGGGCAAACGACAGTTGGAAAAATCGCACCGGCAACAACGTCTGGTCGTTCGCTCTGACCGTGGACGAACAGCGCGGCATCCTCTATTTGCCGGTCAGCGAACCGGGCGCGAACTTTTATGGCGGCGATCGCCCCGGCAATAATCTGTTCGGCGATTCCGTGGTTGCCCTGGATGCTGAAACCGGAAAGATGAAATGGTTTTTCCAAACCGTCCATCATGAGCTCTGGGACTACAACCTGCCTCCGGCCCCGGGATTGGTCGACATCGTGAAGGACGGCAAGAAGATCCCGGCGCTGGCGCAGGTCGGCAAGATCGGGTACATGTTCATCCTCGACCGCACCACCGGTAAGCCGGTGTTCGGTGTCGAGGAGCGTCCGGTCGCTCAAGGCGACGTACCTGGCGAGCACTATTCGCCCACGCAGCCCATTCCCGTGAAGCCGCCCCCCATCGCGCGCGTGAGCTTCACCAGGGACGATCTGGTGACCGCGGCGGACACCACTCCGGAGCACGCCAAGGCTTGCCAGGAATGGTACGACAAGTGGCAGCCTTACAACGCGGGTCCTTACACGCCCTGGCCGTATCACGCCGAAGGCGCCGATACCAAGCCGGCCATCACCTTTCCCGGTCTGGACGGGGGCGTGAACTGGGGCGGCACGGCGACCGATCCGAAGCTGGGCTACGTCTTTCTCGCGACGAAAGACAGTCCGGGGACCGGATGGCTGCAAAAGAATCCTAAGTACACGCCGGGAAACACGGAAGGGCTGGTGGAATACGTGCGCGCCTCACCGCAAGGTTTCGGCTTCAACGCGCCACTCAAGGACGCGAGTGGCCGCACCGTGGCCAACCTGCCCTGCTTCCGGCCGCCGTGGGGCCGTCTGATCGCGGTCAACGCGAACACCGGCGACTTTGCCTGGCAGGTTCCTCTCGGACTCGTGGAAAGCTTGCCCGAGGGCAAGCAACTGGCCGGATCGGCAAACAGCGCCGGACCTATTGTTACGGCCGGAGGCCTGGTATTTGTCGGAGCAACCCGAGACGCCCGGCTGCGCGCGTTCGACTCCAAAACCGGCAAGGAATTGTGGGTCACCAAACTGCCCTACACTTCGACGGCAGTGCCCATCACCTTTCAAGGTAAGAACGGCAAACAATACGTCGCGATTATCGCGGCCAGTGGAGCCCCCCAAAATGGCGCTCCTAAAGACAGCCAATCGCTCGTTGTGTTTGCTTTGCCGTAGGAGGCAGATCAGACTGGCTGGCTCCCGATCGCCGAAGGTGCCGTCGGTACCAGTGAACACTGCTTGACTAGTTAGGGTCTATTTAGTGTAGAATGCCTACACAATGGGTCCAGACCCCGTTTCCCGCGTCGAGCTACTGCAAGGCACGCTCGACCTCCTCATTCTCCGCACCCTGCTTGCCGGACCTACTCACGGCCACGCAATCGCCAAGCACATTCAATGCTCCTCGGAAGATCTGCTTCAAATCGAAACTGGATCACTGTATCCGGCGCTCCATCGACTGGAGGCCAAGGGTTGGATCGAAGCGGACTGGAATTTGTCTGAGAAAGGAAAGCGCGCTAGGTTTTATCGCCTCACACGGCTCGGGCGCAAACAACTCGTAACCGAACGGTCGAAATGGGAAGCGTTCTCGCGCGCCATGCGATTGGTTTTGAATCCAGTCGACGAGGAGGGACCTTGAACGCCCTTGTCCGCAAATTAAGGTGGTTTCTGCGCCGTTCTAACAGGGAAGCTGACCTGCGAGCAGAACTCCAGTTCCACCTGGACGAGGAAGCGGAACAGCGTCAAATAGACGGGTTGGCGCCGCAAGAGGCACGCTTGGCATCCCTGCGTAATTTCGGAAACGTCGCGCTCATTGCAGAGGATACCCGCGCCGTATGGATTCCGGTTTGGCTCGATCAGATTTTTCAGGAACTCTGCTATGGACTCCGCACGCTGCGGCGCGACCGGGCGTTTACTCTGACGGCAATCGTGACGCTGGCGCTCGCCATTGGGTTGAACGTCACGGTGTTTGCCGTCATGAACACGATGCTGTTCCGGGGCTTCCCGCTCGTCCAGAGGAACGACCGGCTGGTTTATATCCAGGAGCAGTATCCATCAGGGACAGGCAACATCACTTACCTCGATTTCGAGGATTGGCGCGCTCAGGCGCACTCGTTCGAGGGAATGGCGTTCGTCGGGGAAAAGAATATTAGTCTCAGCTCTGGGGAGGGACGTTCGGTCGACGCTAGTGCCTTCACCGTGAGCACGAACGCATTCGGGTTGCTTGGAGTTAAGCCGACCCTCGGACGGGATTTTGTGCCAGCGGATGAAGCCTCCGGAGCAGCACCGGTCGTAATCCTCAATCACCGCTTCTGGGAGAGCCAGTTTGGAGGGCGCCCGGATGTTATTGGCACATCCGTTCTTGTAAACAAGGCTCCCGCAACCGTTATCGGCGTGATGCCCGAAGGATTCGGCTTTCCGACGCAATTCGATGTTTGGATGCCATATATGCGCGGCCCTGACGTGAACCGGAGGGCCCCGGAAGACTTCCTGGCCGTTGCACGACTGCGGGACGGCGCAAACCTGCAAGAGGCCCGTGCGGAGCTTGAAACTATCAATCGCCGTCTGGAAACGGCGTATCCGGCGACGAATCGCGGTGTTGTCCCCAAGGTGAATACCTATTCGCAAACCTGGATCGGCCCGGACGCGCCAGTCATTTACGGCTCGCTTTGGGGGGCGGCGTGGTTCGTGTTACTGATCGCCTGCGCCAACCTGGCCAATCTTACGGTGGCGCGAACCGTTGGGCGGTGGAGTGATTTTTCGATCAGGATTGCACTCGGCGCGGGCCGGGGGCGGATGATGCGCCAGATTTTCGTCGAAAGCCTGACGCTTACAAGTGTCGCCGGAGTACTCGGCTGGTGGATCACTAAATGGGGCGTGCACACCTGGGCTGTCGAAACCGCCTCCATTTACCAGATACTCGACTATAAGCTGGACTTCGGCACGCTGGCCTATTTGGTTGCAATCTCCCTTGCTTCGGCGATTTTGTTTTCCCTGGCTCCGATGGGCAAAGTTTTGCAGATCGGTGTAACCAGCGCTCTGAAAAGCGACGCCCCGGGTGTCACGCAGGGTGTGCGTGGCAAACACCTGGCGGCGGTACTGGTTGCAGGCCAGATGGCGCTCGCCATCGTGCTGCTATCGGGCGCAGGCGTCCTGGTTCGGAGTCTCATGAACATTGTAAGCGCCAATACCGGCGTTGGCGATCCCGAACACGTACTGGTTGGGTTGTTAAGTTTGCCGTCCGAAAAATTCCCGAGTCCGGCAGCCACTCTTGCGTATGTCGACCGGTTCGAAGCTAAAGTGAGAGCCATTCCCGGGATTGTAGATGAGTCCGTGGCGAGCAACATTCCCGTGAATTTCGGAAATCAGCGGACGTTTGAGATAGAGGGAAGGCCGAACCCGCCGAACGGCGGAGAGGCTGTCCAGTTCTTGCGCGTCGGACCGGACTACTTCCGAGTGGTGGAAGCGCCCGCGATATCGGGTCGCGACTTCAATGACGGAGATCGCACGGCGACCTTACCGGTTGCCATTGTGAACCAGAGTTTCGCCGCCAGGTACTGGCCTGGGGAACAACCCCTCGGCAAGCGGCTTCGTTACGTCGATCGCAAGAAGCCAGCTGAATGGCTGTCCGTGGTGGGAGTTGTCCCGAATATCATGCAGGGAGACCCCACGCGGCGGCAGTTCAAGCCTCTGGTCTATTTGCCTTACGGGCAAGCACCGACCGTGCTTGGTGTGAATTTTCTCCTGCGAACGGGCGTGCCTCCCGAGCAAGTGGCACAAGCTGTCCGATCCGAGATACAGAAACTGGATCCCGACGTGACGCTGAAAAAATTCACGACCCTCGAAGCCAGCTTCCGGTTTGATCCCGACCGCATGGATCGCGCGCATAGCGAGATGGGGAAGTACGCGGCGGTGGCCCCTATCTTTGCTGTGATGGCGCTTCTCCTGGCGGCTGTCGGCCTCTATGCCGTGATCGCGCATTCCGTAAGTCAGCGCACGAAAGAAATCGGCGTGCGCATGGCGATCGGCGCGGCTGCGGGCCACGTGCAGAAGATGGTCCTTCGCGAGGGCATGTTACCGGTGGCGATTGGTCTCGTGGTTGGCCTCGCGTCATCTCTCGCGGTGAATCGCATTCTGCAATCGCAGTTGGTCGGTGTGTCGCCGTCCGATCCCGTTACAACGGCAGGCGCTCCAGTCGTCTTGATTTTAGCCGCGCTGCTCGCCTGCCTCATTCCGGCACGGCGGGCCATGAACATCGATCCGTCGGTCGCCTTGAGAAATGAATGAATTCGGCTTCAAGGACGCTCTTCCTTCAGTTCGCCCCCGGCATGCGCGCCGTGGCGCATTCTTCAGCGACCTTTAGGAAGTTCAGGGCCTTGGCATTGCCCACGATGTAAGGATTCGGGCTGCCGGGAGCGCGATGAGCCAACATAGGCAGGTTGATCTTGGACCGGTCCCAATCGGTGTGATTGGCCAGGATGATATCCGCGCCCGCCTGCTTCACGATGCCGCTGAAGCGCTGCGCCGACCGGATGTACGTCTGAACGGCCTCGCGGTCGGTATTGAGCCCTACCCCGCCCCAGAGAGCCGCAAGATGTGGCGCCCCATTGTCTTTCACCGGAAACACAACCGAGATCGTGCCCGGCGTGTGACCTGGCGTGATGTAGAGCGTCAGGGTGGTGTCGCCGAGAGTCAGCTTCTGGCCGTCCGTGGCCTCCAGATCGCGCTTGGGCTTCGTTCCGTTGGTTCTCTTATCGAGTACGTCCCAGTCCGCCGGTGACATGATGACTCGCGTACCGTAATGATCCTGGAGGAACTTCGCGCCACCGTCGTGATCGGGGTGAGCATGAGTTACGACGGCGTATTTGATATTCGCCGGATCGAGCCCGAGCTTCTTCATCCCGCCGGCGACCTCTTCTTCGACCGAGTAGTCAAAGATGGTGTCCAGGACGATGATGCCTTCGGACGTCGCAATGGCCCACACGGCGTACTCGGACTGGCCGAAGAAGTACAGGTTGTCGAAGACCTTCACTGGTTCGGCATACCACGTCGATCGATCAGGCGGCCCGGCGGCGCGCCCGCCCGGCGGTGTTCGCTGGCCTCCAGGACCAGGGCCGTAGCACTGAAAGTTCAACAGATTCTGAAAATCGTCCCCTGCGGCGGCTTTCGCGGCAGCGAAGTGTGCATCGGGTGTGTCGTTAGCATTCTGAGCCGCGAGAGTTGACACGAAGGTGGGCGAGACGACTAGCAGCAAGCCCATTGTGATTCTCATAACGCCTCCCATATACAGTTCGATGAGCGGCCGGACAAAAGAAAAAAGGGCGCGGAGGTGAACTCCGCGCCCCTTCAGACTTCGATCGGATTAGAACGAAAAGCGAGCAACCACTGTGCCGGCTCGCTGACCGTTGGTTCCCGATTCCGGAGTGATCGTACCGTAGCCGCCGCTGTACAAACCCGTGTTGGGGCCGGAAGTGAACTTGGTGGGAGCGGTCGCGAAATTCCCCAGGTTAATCGCCGAAGTCAAGCCCGTCGGAAACGGGTATGTCATTCGGTTGAAGATATTCGTGAACTCCGCGCGAATTTGCAGACTGTAACGTTCTTTGATGCGGAAGGTGCGGGCGAAGTTGGCGTTCTCCGAAGGGTAGCGCATGCCCCGGAAGGAGCGAATCGAGGCTTCGTTGTTTGCGAACTGCCCGTTGGGGACGTTCGTAAATGCGAGCGGGTTCAGCACCTGGGTCTTGGTCACGTCAAAACAGTGGCAGTTGATATTGAGCGGGTCAGTGTGGTGGACGCCGCTGTTGTCGGTCCAATCCACCGACCAGGGACTCATGCCGGGAATCAACTGCGCCGGGCCCGGTCCGTAGCCCAGGATGTTGCTGATGGGCGAGCTGCCGGAACTGGTGGGAAGGCCCACCAAAGCCGCGCTCTGGTAATTTAGATACCAGCCCGTACCCCAGCCGGACACCATGTAGCTAAGAATTTTGTTGCTGAAAATACCGGAGTGAAAACGCGGCACCTCGTACTGGGCGCTTATTCGGAGCTGGTGCGGAACGTCATAGGTGCTCAGGTTCTTGCCGAGATCCCGGTTGAACGGATCCTGGCTGCTGGTCAGAGACAGCGTCTTCGAATAGGTGTAATTCGCATTCGCTGTCAGACCGTGGCTGAAGCGCTTGGTAAACGTGGTCTGAAGCCCGTCGTACCAATTCTTCCCGAGGGGGGCGCCCAATGGAGCCATGGCCCCGGAGTATTGCGGGTATGGCACCAGCGACTGGCGTACCGTCTGATTCTGCGGGAAGTTGCTATAGGGGAGGAACTGCGTGAGGCCTACGGCCGCCAGTGCTGACTTCTGCGCCGCGCTAAGGGACGATATGGTTGTATTGAACGCGCTTGAGAGCGTCGCATTGCTGAAGTCCGAGCTATGGACTCCAAGGGCTGCCAGAGTTCCTTGACTCAAGTTGTTTTGCGGAGCCAGGCTGGCGCCGGCTGTCTCCCAAACACCGCGATTGCCGACATACCCGGCCTCAACAAACAGGTTGCGGCCGATTTCGCGCTGCAAATTGACGTTCCATTGCAGCAGGCGCATCGGTCGGCCCACGTTCTGATCGAGGAGCGAAGGCGCGCTGACGACGGCTCCAGGAGCCTGACCCGCGGCCGGATTATTAAGGGTCGGCCATGCGGCTTGTACGCTGGAGGGTATGCCGTTCTGCAGCAGTCCGGCTATCTGCCCGAACGCGGGCGTGCTGGAGAGGGCGGAATTTGACGAATAACCGGTAGCGGAGGAAGCGTCGAGTGAGCCGTAAACCACGCCAACACCGCCGCGAAGGACGGTGCTGCGATCTATCTGGTAAGCGGCGCCTAAACGCGGCCCAACGGCATACGGATAGTTGTGGGAGAACTGGCAATTGCAATTAGCTTCATAAATCAGTGCGCCAGGCCGTCCGGAAGCCGAGGGATTCGGGACGGTGGATGAGAAGTCTCCGTAGCGCCCGAACTGCTCTTTCTGGTAGGTTCCGTAATCCCAGCGCAAGCCGTAGTCCAGAGTCAACTTGCGACTGACTTTCCAGCTGTCTTGCAGATATATGGCGGACTGGTAGTTCTCCGTCCTGAGGTTGATGGGCGCCTGCACGGCGATATTCTGCGCGCCGCCAAGCAGAAACGAAGCCAAACCGAATCCGGCGAAGCCGTTGTTTACAGTTGTACCGTTCAGCGAGGTCTGCGTGGTGTAGTTCGAAACATTCCCAACGGTGGCGAGGGTGCCGCTGGTGCCGCCGCTGCTGGAGAGGCCGCCGCTATACGTAGCGAAGAGGTATTCGCCCGAGGAGTACGTGGCATTGAAATTGGGATACTTCATCTGCCGGATTTCAGCGCCGACCTTGTAGGTATGCGCGCCACGCACGTACGAGGCGGAAGTAACGAACGAGGGACGGCGCTCCCAGAAATGCTGGTCATATTGTGGGCCTAAATTATTCATGCCGCCCTCCCCGGTATTGGTTGTGACACCGGTAGCAATCAGCGGGAGACCGCGGCCAGCAGAGGTTGCGCCCGATAAGCCGAGTGTTTGCTGGATGTTCGTGAACTCTTCGGGTCCCAACAAGAAGTCGGAGTCGTTCCAACCCAACGTGAAGTGAAGCAGGATCCGTGGTGTCGCCGTGTAGTCCAGGTTGAGCCGGTAGGTCCTGGCGGCATTACCGGAAGTTCCAGAGACGGTGATATTATCCGGCAGGTCGTCGGCCCCCGTGCCGGTCCGGGGTGTAGAGGTGCTGGTCTTCTGGAAGTAGAACGCTGCGTGCAACTTAGAGCCTAGATTTTGATCGACTTTGATGGACGGGATGTAGGATCGGCGGCTTCCGTTGTACGACGCCAGATAGTTGGAGCCCGCCTGCGTGGCAGTCGCACCCTGCGGCTGCGGAACCAGCGCCAGGATTTTGGCGGCCACCGGGTCATAGCTTGTCACCGGAATCTTGTTGTTTGGGAAAGGATTGCGAACGAGGGCGCCCCCGCTTGTGAATGTAGAGCTCGGGTCGAAGATTGTGCCGCTCTGGATGGTACGCCCGAGCGGGTCTGTGTAGGCTCCCGACGCCGTGGTCACCAAGCGATTTTCCGTCGTGATGAGGCTGGAAAAATCTCCGTTGCGGTAGGCGGCAGTGGGTACCGTGCCCGGCGTGGTGGTATTGACCAGATTCTGCAAGAACTCTTCGAAGTTGAAGAAGAAGAATGTCTTGTTCGTGCCGTTGTAAATTTTGGGGATCCAGACGGGACCTCCGACTGTGAATCCGAAGTCGTTCTGGTGAATCGCGTTCTTCAGCCCTGTGTAGGGCTGAGCGGCGTTCAGCGCTCTATTGACCAGATAGTCATAGCCGGTTCCGTGCAAAGCGTTGGTGCCGCTCTTGGTGATCACGTTCACCACTGCTCCACCGCCGGCCCCATACTCCGGGGCGAAACTGCTGGTCAGGATGGCGACTTCCTGAACTGCCTCCGTAGATGACTGCGTCTCCATGGTGGCCCCCCCAAGGCGGGAGCTGGTGGGGTTCATGGTCGCGCCATCCAGTCGAGTCGTAAGTGAATTGTTCGGAGTTCCGTTGATGACGGTGACTGTGATGGCGTTGCCGCTCCCCCCTGTGGGGCAAGTAGGGCCATCGCAATACTGCACTCCAGGCAGCAGCCGCGAAGCGGAAAAATAATCGCGGACGCCGTCATTCGTCGCGCCCACCGTGAGAAGCGGCAGGTCGTCCAGTTGCCTCAGCGTGAAGTTGCCAGCCAGCTCGCTGGTTTCGGTCTGCAGCAGGGAAGACTCTGCCGTCACGGTTACAGATTCGGTGGTCTGGCCAACCTGGAGCGCTATGTCCTCGCGCATGGTCTGTTCCGCCGCCAAATGGAATTTGGTGTGCGTGTAGGTCTTAAACCCGGTAACCTTGACGGTTAGGTCATAGTCGCCGATGGGAAGTTGCGACACCGTGTAGTTGCCCGTTTCGGAGCTGGCCGCCGTATAGACTTGCCCGTTGTCCAAATTCTTGAGCGTAACGGGGGTATTGGCAACCACTGCTCCCGTGGCGTCCGTGATTGTTCCGGTGACCGTGGCCAAACTGGTTTGGCCGAAGGCAAGAGTGCTCGACAGCAGCAGTCCGGCGATGAGTGCAATTCGATTCATAGATATCTTCTCCACACACAATTCCGGTCCAAGGTTCATGACCTCAACCGGGCCAGCGGCAACCTCGTTGCCGGCTAATCCACGCCTTACAATTTGAATACGCGAGCTAAACTACTAATGAAGACCCGAAGCTTCCGTAAGTATATGGAAGTGGCATCCGCTTCGTCTAGCCGTTTGCGATGATATCAGGCATCAATGCAATTGATACAGCAATATTAATGAGGTTTAATATCACAGAAACAGTCAATGCTACCATGTACTTGAAGATAGATTGCGAGAACGGAACAGAGGTTGCCGGCAAGGGTACAGCGACCAGAAGGGAAATGATTTTACAAGTCCAGTCGCGGAATCTGGCCATCTTCTTACTTGTCTTGCTTGCCTTTGCCCTGCCCTTTGGCCTGGCCTTGTCCAGACTGCCGTTGGGCTAGCGCGGTTTCGAAGGTCTTCTCGTATTGGTCGACGTGAGCCTTATAACCCTCCGCGTCGACGAAGGGATTCGGATCGCCCGGGCCGCGCTTCCGCAGCTTTTCATACTTCGCGGCCATGCCGTAGAACGACGCGTGCGAACTGACCCACAGCTCGACGGGGAACGTCAAAGCCTTCTTGTACGTCGCCCTGAAGTCGTCGATGATTCCGGGATATTGGTCCAGGGATTGGAGGAACTGGCCGTTCAGGCTGCACTCGATGAACGAATAGTACGATTTGCCGTCTTCCTTAAGCGTGGTGCTCCAGGCGAGGCATCCCCTGGTGTGGCCGGGCATAATATGAGCCGTCAAGGTGGTTCCACCGAGCGTGACTGTCTCGCCGTCGTCCACCAGACGGTCGATCGGGTGCTCTTTGCCGCCGGGACGAAATTCCCGGGTCTTTGCTTCGTCCAGGCGTCCCACCACCACCTGCGCTCCGGTTAGCTCCTTCATCATGGCGTCGCCCTCGACGTGATCGGGATGGGCGTGACCGGCGATCAATATCTTGGTATCGCTGAGCTTAAACCCCAGCTTTTCCACGTTCGCCTTGATGACCGGCACCGACGCCTCGTAGTTGCTGTTCATCAGGATGTTGCCCTGGGGCGTGACGAACAGAAACGAAGCCAGTTCCTTGGTTCCCACGTAATACATGTTGTCCATCACCTTGTGCGGCGGGAACGGATCGTTCCATCCATTGGGCTGGGAAAACGCCGTAAACGGAGAGAGAGCTACAACGGCTAGCAGTAAGAGTTTGCGCATGATCCTAGGGCTCCTCGTGGCCCGATCTCAAACGTGGGCCGCGCGTAAATTCAGGCTTGATCGACGGCTACTTCTTATCGTCTTTTTTGCCGTAGCTGCTACCGGTGTCCAGCTTGCGGCCATCCGGGAACTGGATATCGCTGGAGTTCGCGCGGTAGGCGCCGTCCTTCGACATGTGCCCGTGGACGATGACCTTGGTTCCTTCGGGAAGCGTGTTCCGGGTCCAACCATTCCGCAGCAGGACGCCCGGCGCTCCGCCCTCGACCGACCAGTGTTGGATCTGGCCGTCCGGCCCCTTGACGTCGAGATACAGCCAGGAATGCGGGTTCACAAAATCCATCTTTACGACCGTGCCTTCGAGCGTGACCGGCTTGTTCGCGTCGAACTCGGCAGCGAAGGAGTGGTGGGCTAACGCGGGAATGGCCGCGACGGACATCGCCAACGCGGCTGTTCCCAAAATCGTGATCAGTTTGCTGTTCATTGCGTTCTCTCCCTAAAACTTTTCGGATCCGGAGCGTTTTTCTGCTGCGGCTCCAGGTGCATCAGGTCGCTATACAGAAGCTTGTCCGCGAACGGCACGCACTTGTGTTCGAGTATCTGTGCGTTGTCATCGATCAAGCGGTACAGCGGCATCTCGATGGTCCAAGGCTTCGAAAAAGTCTTCGGATCCTCAAGCGTCGCTTCGTACCGAATGTGAGCGGAATCCAGGGGCGTGAAGCGTTCGGTCACCTTCAACTGATTGCTGTGAAAATTGCCCGCCCGATCCAACTGGGATTTCTCGTTCTGACCGGTGGTGACCACCACAAGCACGTTGCCTTCCCAGGTACCGTCGGACTTGCCCATCCAGGTATCCACGGGTGGTTCTCCGTGGTCGGTCATGTGGATGACCCGATTGGTGGCGTCGAACGGGTAAACCATCAGAAGATCCGCATTGCCGCCACCTTGAAAGATCTGGAACGGCATGTTGTGATAGGTGACGCGCGGAACTCCCAGCATGAAGCACCGGGCTTCGGGGTCGGATGCCGGCCAGGCGGCCCGATTCTTATCGCGTTGTTCGAGCGCTTTCGGCAGGTAGGGGATCTTCCCATCACCTTTAATGACGCTCTTGCCGGCCGGGATCGCGGCGATCGCGCCCAAGCCCCAGAAATCGTCCAGACCTTGCGCCGAATGCGCTTCCAGGTTCCAGTAAGCCGTGTTCAATACCTGCCAGATACCGTTAAGGTTCGGGTGGCCCCCGATGGTCGCCGGCCGTGGCCCTGACTGGGCTTGCGGGGCGTTGCCTTGTTTTGGGGCTTGTTTGGCGGCTTGTTTTGCCTGTTTGGCTTGCGTCGCTTGCGGAGCCTGCTGCCCTTGCGCGACTGACATCAGCGCGGTCGTCAGGACCATCGCGCCAATGAATCCATTTCGCATCTATCTACTCCCTATTGTACGCCGTTGATTTCGCCTCACAGCATAACACGCCTGCCTCCGGCGGTCAGGGCGGATTTGCAGTCTGGATGGATGTTCCCGGCAGGAGTAATGTTATATTGATTTGCGGACCCCAGAGTATATCGGGGAGGAGCTTTACAATGACCAAACGGATTCTGATTCTCGGTGGAATGAGCATCGCGATGGTCTTCGGTCAGAACGCGGGCCGAGGCGGACGCGGAGGCCCCCCGCCGCCCCCACCCGAACCTGGAACCGCGAAGGAACGGCAACTCTGGGCGTACGACGTGAAGCCGGTCCCTAACTACGTGCCGCCGAAGACCCCTTGGGGCGAACCCGACCTGCAAGGCATCTGGCCCATCAACCATCTGATCGCCGTACCTCTTACCCGGCCGAAGCAGTATGGCGACCGGCTCTACCGGACCGACCAGGAATTCGCCGCCTTGACGGCTCGGGCCAAAGGCACCGGACCAGTTCCAGACAGGGACTACCCAGACAGGCTCATGCGGCAACTGTCTCTGATCGTCGATCCAAAGGACGGCCAGTTCCCCGAGCTCACCGAATACGGCAAGAAGCTCCAGGCGGAGATGAAGAGCAGCTACAAACCAGGTCAGACCGTTTTTGATAGCGTCGAGGATTTTTCCGCCTGGGACCATTGCATTACGCGAGGTATGCCCGTTTCGATGGAACCGCGCAACTACAACAACGGCATCCGCATCATGCAGTCCCCCGGCTACGTGACGATTCTGCTCGAAATGGCGCACGAGGCCCGCATCATTCCGACAAACAGCGGACCCACCAAAGGAATGCCCCCGCTGACGTCCGATGTCGAGGAGTATCTGGGCGAATCGCGCGGCCACTGGGAAGGCAATACGCTGGTTGTGGAGACGACCAATTTCAATGGCCTGGTGGGTCACACCAGCGCCGGCGTCCCCGGATCCCCCGGCCCGCTGCAGCCGGAGACCCCGAACATGAAGATCACGGAGCGGTTCACGCGCGTGGCTCCGGATACCATCGAGTTCACGATGAAGGTCGAGGACCCGACGGTTCTGGCGACGGGCTCCTACACCGTGGCGTATCCGATGTTCCTCGACAACAAGTATGAGATGTACGAGTACGCCTGCCACGAAGGCAACACGGCGATTCGGAACTACATCGAAACGTCGCGATACGAGCGCACGCACCCCAAAGACGCGAAGAAGTAATCCCGCACTGTTCCGGCCGCAGAACCACGCGACGCCGAGTGGATATAGAATATCCAGGACGGGTGCGTTCTACCTAAGAGGAGAAGCTGTGTTGAAAAAACTTGCTGTAGTCGCGATCGGCCTGGCGTCGCTGTGTGCGAGCGCCATCGCGCAGGATGCAAAAACTGTAATCGCCAACGCGCAAAAGGCTTTGGGCGATGTGAAATCCATCACCTATTCGGGATCGGCGAAGGATGTAGCCTTCCAGCAGTGTGGATCCAACGCCGCCGATATGAACTGCCGGGGAACACATGATCCCATGCGGCCGATCAACAACTACGTCCGCGTGATCGATCTGACGGCCCCGGCGTCGCGTGCAACCGGAGCGACGAACAATCCCGCGGGCGGCGGCGCAACGCAGCCCATGCCCGGAACGTTCTTTCAGGGCGTCACCGCGCAACAAGCCGACGTTTCGCAACCCTGGGGCAACTCCATCGAGTTCTACCTCACGCCGTGGGGATTCCTGAAGGGCGCTGCGGCAAACAACGCCACCGTGAGCAAGAAGAAAGTCGGTGGCAAGAACTACACCGTCCTGACCTGGAGTCCGGCGGTCAAGGCGGCTTCGGGCAAGAGCTACTCCATCAATGGCTATATAGATGACAAGAACATGGTCGATCGGGTCGAGACCTGGCTGGGTGACAACATCATGGGCGATATGCACATCCTCGCCACCTACTCGGGTTGGAAGGACTTCGGCGGGGTCATGGCTCCTGCGAAGATCGTGCAGACGCGCGGCGGATGGCCTTTCTTCGACGTCGATGTGACGGCGGCGAAGGCGAATCCTCCCGATCTCGCCACGCTGGTTCCTGCACCGCCTGCAGGTCGTGGTGGCGGCGGCGCTCCTGGCGGCGCTCCGGCTCCTTTGGTGGTCACTTCCGAAAAGCTCGGCGACGGTCTCTACAGGCTCACCACCGGACCCGGCAGTTACGATTCGGTGATCGTCGAGTTCAAGGACTACATCATGATGCTGGAGGCCGGACAATCCATTGCCCGCGGTGAAGCGTACATCGCCGCAACCAAGAAGCTGATCCCCAACAAGCCGATCCGTTACGTCATGAACACGCATCCCCACTCCGATCACACCGGAGGGCTGCCGGCGCTGGTGGAAGAAGGCGCCATTATCATCACCCAGAAGAACAACGAAGAATTCCTGGAGAAAGCCCTCAACACTCCCAGAACGCTGCTCGACGATAGTCTCGCGAAGAATCCGAAGAAAGCCAAGATCGAAGCCGTTGCGGAGAAGAAGGTCTACTCGGACGGAACCCGAACGGTGGAGCTGTACCACGTCGCTCCGGTTCCACATTCCAACGGCCTGATGATCGCGTACATCCCCAAGGAGAAGATCATTTTCCAGGGCGACTTCACGGTGACTCCCGGGCAGCCGGCTAACGATCACCTTAAAGCTCTGGTCCCGATTCTCGAGAAACTCAATCTCGACTTCGACCGCTATATAAACGTGCACACCTCGGCTACTCCGCAGACCAAGGCGGATGTGTGGAAAGCCGTAGGGAAATAGACGCGCGGGCTACCTAGCCGCACACCGGTTGGCGGCGTTTCCTGGGCGGTACTTGTTGTGGCAGTTCGAGCACGACTGAGCCAGCACATCGGATGCATCGAGCATCTTATCCCGGTCTTTGGTTAGAGCCGCTTTGTAGGCGACCATGCTCGCTTCCCGGAGTCCGTTCACCAGTTTCTCCCAGTCCGGGTTGGTGAGCGGAACATCCCGGCCGTTGCTGCACTTCCGGCCGGGCGTCATCAGCAGATCCGAGGCGTCCGCTAATGTCAGCGCACTGTTCTCCACAGCCTGCCAGCCTCCGAACACGCCCGTCAGAGGGTCGGTGGATGCGGACGGTTCCGACGCCGATTTAACCGCGGACGGGTCAAACCTCTGGGTAAAGAAGACCACATTCGAATGCGGAAAAAAGAGAGACCGCATGAGCTGATTGAGGTCCGCGGCAGGCGGGGCGGGTGCCTTCGGCGCTGACTGCGCCATCAGGAATCCGGCGCAGAGAACGGCCGCGACAGCCGCACTCATCCAAACACGCATTCCAGCACTCCGTATCCGGCGATTGTGTCCGTCTTGCATCGTTCCCTCCCTGGCTGATCTCCGATCAAACGTGTTCACAATACACACGGTACCAAACGGCCCTGCGCTCACATAGACTGTGGTAATGGATCACGCTATCACTGTTTTGAGCGCTGCATTTGCCGCCGCGGGCCTGATGGCCGTAGCGACGACTCCGGTTCGCGGCCAAGCCTTCGCCGACATGAAGTCCGCCCTTGTCGACTACTCGAAGGCCGACATCCAGCCGCACCGGACCTGCGACGATCTGGGCAAGTTCAAGAATAAGGAGATCGTGCAGATCGCCGCGTCGGCGATGCCCGCTGCCAACGGCGTCCCGTCGCACTGCCGCGTCACGGGTCTGATCGCGCCCGAGATCGCGTTCGAAGTGAGCCTTCCGGAGAAATGGAACGGACGCTTTTACATGATCGGCAACGGCGGCCACGCGGGTGAGGCCTTGGACGACGCCGGCCGGGTCTCGCAACGCAATCAAGCATTGCAACTCGGCTTCGCCTTCGCGCAGACGAACACCGGTCACGATGCGCGCAAGGAACCAGGCGGAACCTTCGTGATGAATAATCCGCAGAAGGCCATCGACTACGCCTGGCGCGCGGTGCACCTCACCGCCACGACCGCCAAGGACATCACCAAGGACTACTATGGCAAGGCTGTTTCGCGCGCCTATTGGAACTCATGTTCGAACGGCGGTCGCCAGGGTCTCATCGAAGCGCAGCGCTTCCCGGACGATTTCGATGGCATCGTTGCGAACGCGCCCTGGTCGGATCAGACCGGCTTCACTATCGGGGCGATGTGGAACCAGAAGGCGTTGAGCCAGGCACCTGTCACGGCGGCGAAACTCGCCCTGGTGGCCGACAAAGTAATGGCCAAGTGCGATGCGATCGACGGTCTGAAAGACGGGCTGATCGACGACCCGCGCAAGTGCAACTTCCATCCAGCGCAAGACGTTCCGGCGTGCGCCGCGGGAACAGATCGCGCGGACTGCCTCACTCCCGCGCAGGCGGAGACGATCGCCAAAATCTATAGCGGTCCCACCAGCAACGGGAAGCCTTTCTTCACCGGTTTCATGCCTGGGAGTGAAGCCCTCATGGCGGGCGGCTTCGGCGCGGCTGGCGGCAGCGGCCCCGTAAGTGGATGGATGAACGTGATCGTCAGCGCGCAGCCCGACGGCAAGCCCGCCGATTTCAACCTGGCGGAAAACACCATGCGCTATCTGGTATTCACTCCGCCGCAGCCGGACTACGATTACAAGACTTTCGATTTTGACCGTGATATTCACCAGTTGGACGCATGGAGCAAGAAGGCGGACGCGAAGAACCCCGATCTCTCGAAGTTCCATAAACGCGGCGGCAAGCTGCTGATGACCCACGGCTGGGCGGACACCATCCTTCAGCCGATGGCGAGCATCACCTACTACGAGCAGGCGGTAGCCAAGAATGGGCCGGCGACGTCGGATTTCTTTCGTCTATTCATGGTGCCCGGCATGGCGCACTGCGGCGGCGGGATCGGCCCGGATCGCCACGACCCGATGACCGCGATGATCAACTGGGTCGAAAAAGACCAAGCCCCCGCTTCGATGGTGGCTAGCCGCGTCGTGGGTAACCAGGTAGTGCGCACGCGTCCGCTGTGTGCCTACCCACAGGTCGC
>Ga0265314_10001411_pt1 | contig 26927 bp, 24 predicted proteins | sample 4126metaG_FD_203106 | JGI IMG/M metagenome (GOLD analysis project Ga0265314, IMG submission 203106) | Rhizosphere microbial communities from Carex aquatilis grown in University of Washington, Seatle, WA, United States - 4-1-26 metaG | ecosystem: Host-associated > Plants > Roots > Rhizosphere >... | reverse complement strand
TGCCGTTACGGTCGGTTTCTTGGGCGGTTATGGTGACCGTCGAACCGTTCTGGTAATTTCCTCCGTAAAGCGAATAGGCGCACGAGCCGCTCGTCGGATTGTTCGACAGCGGGCAGGGCGAACCGAGGAGCGCGCCGTTCGCGTAGAGGCTGATCGAAGCGATGCCGTCGGCGTCGGTGGCGTTCGCGGTAACGATCGTCGATTGGTTGTTCGGCAAATTCGTGGCGTACGGCGAAAGCGAAAGCGAGACGCTGCCGGCGCTGCCGCTCGAATTAGTATTTTGCACCGTCAGGGTCGAGGTTGAGGACGCGGTCACGTTGCCGTAGGTATCGGTCATTTGCGCGTAAACGGAAACGGTCGTTCCGTTGCCATAATCGCTGCCGCTCAAGGTCTTCGAGCAATTGGCGCTCGCTGTGAAGGTCGTGAAACCGCAGTTCTGCGCCAGCGCGCCGTTCACGTAAAGATTAATGCTCGTCAAACCCGAGCCGTTGTAACCGCTCGCGTTCGCCGTCGTCGTTTGTCCGCTCGCGAGCGTCGAGGAATACGGCGAGAGCGAGACCGTGAGCGTCGCCGTCGACGATGCCGAGTTGCTTTGGACCGCCACGCTCGACGTTGCCGAATTGGCCGCGACGCCGTAACGGTCGACCAGCTGCGCGTAAACATTGACGGTCTGCCCGCCAGTATAGCTGGCGGCATAGAGCGTGCCCGAACAGGAGCTCATGCTCGGGTAACCGGAGAGCGGGCAAGATTGGATGAGCGCGCCGTTCGCATATATCCCGATCGAAGCGATCCCGTTCCCGCTGGACGCGGTGGCGGTCACGGTCGTCGATTGATTGCTCGTGAGCGTCGTCGCATACGGCGAGAGGGAAAGCAGCACGTAACTCGAGCCGCTGCCGTTCACCGCTTGCGCCGTCAAGGTCGAAGTGGGAGAAACGGAAATATTGCCGTTGCGATCCGTTGCTTGCGCGTAAACGGGAACCACTTGGCCGTTCAAATAATTGCTGCCGTAAAGCGTGATCGAGCATGAACCGGAGGTCGGGTAGCCGGAGACCGGGCAGGTCTGCAGCTGCGCGCCGTTAACATAAATGCCCATGCTGGCAAGGCCGTTGCCGTTCGAGGCGGTGGCGGTCACCGTCGTCGATTGGCCGCTCGCGAGGGTCGTGGCGTATGGCGAAAGCGAGAGCGTCACTGTTCCCGTATTCGACGAACTGTTCTGTACCGAAAGCGTCGACGTGGTTGAGGTGGCCGTGTTGCCGTAATTGTCGGTTATTTGCGCATAGATCGAAACGTTCGAACCGCTCGCGTAACTCCCGCCGTAGATCGTTGTCACGCACGAATTGCTGGTCGGGTAGTTAGAGACCGGACAAGTTTGCGCCAGCGCGCCATTCACGTAAATGCCCATGCTGCTGATGCCCCCGGCGTCATAGGCGGTTGCCGTCGCGGTCGTCGATTGCCCGCTTGCAATGGTCGATACGTACGGCGAAAGCGCGAGCGCCACCGAACCGGTGACGTTCGTCACATTGTTCTGAACTGAAAGCGTGGTCGTGGCCGAAGTCGCGGTGTTGCCGCCGCGGTCGGTCATCTGCGCATAGATCGACAAGCTTGAACCGTTCGTATAATCGTTGCTGTAGAGGCTCATCAAACAAGTGCTGCTGGCAACGCTGCCGGACACGTTGCAGGTTTTAACGAGCGTGCCGTTCGAACTGACATGGATGCTGATGCTGGAGATGCCGTTATTATCGTTCCCGCTCGCCGTCACGGTCGTCGTCTGGCCGTTTCCCAGCGTTGACGAATATGGCGAAAGCGAAAGCGTAACGGTCCCGGCGCCGCTCGTCGCCGGCGGGTTGGCGTTGTTATTGGTGTTCGTATTGGCGTTTGTTGAAGAATTTGATTGGCCGGCGCGGAACGACCGATCGGCATTAACGTTCGAATCGGCCGAGGCCAGCGAGCTCGGATTATAATCGCCGGCCGAAGAAACCGGACTGCCGACGGTATAATTTATAAAGAAAGCATCGGCGATGTCATCGACGCGCTTATTCCAATTGCTGCCAAAAATGGCAATGGCCGCGCTTTCGGAATTCACCCAGCGCAGAACGCCGCCTTTATCAACGGCGTAAACTTTGGGGTCGGACTGGATCTTCACAAGCTGCGTCCCGGGCCGGTATGTAACATTGCCGCCCAACGGATACGACGCCAAAACCGAATCCGAAACCTTTTGCACCCCTGAAAAATCAGTGTACCAGCTGAAATAAGCCTTGTCGTTGGGAAAAACATACCGCTTGCCGTCGGCGGCCAAATAATAAAGCGCCGTCGAACTGCCCTTAATGACGCTCCCGGAAGCGATCGAAGCCGCCTGCGTGGCGCCCGCCCCGACCGTCGCCGCCAAAACCGCGCCAACCATGAGCGAGAAAAAATATTTGCTTATCTGTTTCATATTTTAAACATCATTATAAAAACATTGATAAATATCTATATTCATTATACTCCCCGCCCGCCAGTCTTACCACGCACGGAAACGCCCGCGCCAAAACAAAGACATCAGGATTATATGATTACGACCGCCGGCCGCAAGTTGGTGCAATAAAAACAAAAACGCCTCGATCAATAACGAGGCGTTTTTGAATCTATGACAATCACTGTTATTTCTGCTTTCCGAACAGCCCGGAGAAGAAGCTCATGATCTTGTTCCACAGTCCGGGTTTGACTGCTTCAACTTCGTTCTTAAGCGCGGCGGCTTGCGGATTCTTGTTGAGCAAATTAGTCAGGCTCCCGCTGCGCGGCGCCGCCCCTTGAGACAAAACGCCGTCGATCACAGCCGTAGCCGTCACGTTCGTTCCGCTAACTGTTCCTTCGACGCGGACCGTGTCGCCAACCGCGATATCGGTGATCGCGATCGTCGTTTGGCCGCCCGCAACCGTTGACCCGGCCGTCGGCGCGGACATTTTCTTGAAGGTCGCGTTTGAAGCGTCGACAGTATAGGTCTTTTCCGTTACCGGCGCGGCGTTGGTATTGGCATTCGCGAGCGCGCCAGGACGGCGCATCTGGCCATATTGCGTCACCACGGTCAAAGTGGTTCCGCTCACCGCCGTAACCTTGCCGACAACCATATTATTGCCATTGAACGTCCCCTGCCCCTGTCCGCCGGCGCCCATGGCCGGCATGACCGTAACCGAAGTCGCGACAACGGCGGAACCTGTAACCGTTCCTTCAACGCGAACGCTGTCGCCGACCACGATGTCGGTGATCGCGATGGTTGTGGGAGTCGGTCTGCTCGGCTGCGCTCCGCTAGTTGGCGGCACGAACGCTCCGACTTTGGAAAAAGTCGCCTTGCTGACATCGACCGTATAGGTCGCCGCCGCAGGAGCGGTTGCCGCCGCGGGATTCACCATGCCGCTCGCGACCGTGATCGTCGTTCCGTTTATCGCCGTTACTTTTCCAACCACGCCCCGACCCGTGCGGGCGCCGGCATTCATGACGCCGGAACCGCGATTAATGTTCTGATTCTGCCACTGACCGCGCGCATGCGCGGCGGCCGGCGCGGTCTGCGCTTGCGCCGCGCCCGCCGAGATGGCGCTCACGAGCACAAGCGAACCCGTCGCTAAAATTGCTGATTTTTTGTTAAGCATATTTTGTAAATTATAAACCCATTATTAAGACGAATGGTCGTCGCTATTATTACTACGCTGCCAACCGCCTCTTTGGTGCGATTCATATTTTTTGCGAATTTTCATCACGCAAGCGACAACCGTATCTCGGCAGGCTCGATACAGAAAAAGACCTCGCGAGGCGAGGTCTTTTTCTGCAGGGGCTGTAGGGATCGAACCTACGACAAGGGTTTTGGAGACCCTCGTGATACCATTTCACCAAGCCCCCGTATGCGGCAACAAGCGAATGATAGCAAAATACCGGCTTGCCTCGCAATAGCAAAAATCAGGCGCAGGGCCTGACTTGCACGACTCAACAAAGAAACTTATTTGGTTTCCTTATGAGGCGTGTGCTTTTTGCACCAGCGGCAATATTTGGCCAGCTCGATGCGGGTCTTCAGTTTCTTGTTTTTGCTGGAATAATAACCGACGCGCTTGCAGACGGTGCATTCCATTTTGATGAGATTGTCTTGGGACATAGGAAGTTGTGATATTACCTTATGGGTTGAATTTTGGCAATAGCCGCCTCGCGGGCTCGAACCGCGGACCTACAGTTTACAAAACTGTTGCTCTGCCAACTGAGCTAAGGCGGCTCATTTGGGCAGGATAGGGATCGAACCTATGAAGGCACAAGGCCAGCAGATTTACAGTCTGCCCCGTTTGACCGCTTCGGTACCTGCCCGAAAATCCCCCGCCCAAGGCGGAGAATATATTTTTACTGGAGCCGACGATCGGGATCGAACCGATGACCTCGTCCTTACCATGGACGCGCTCTACCAACTGAGCTACGTCGGCTTGTTTTAAGCAAAATAAAAAGAGCGACAACGCCTTATTCTTATACCATACCTTGTATTCTTTTATCAAATTCGGCCAGTTTGGCGTTCTCGGGATTGACCGCGGAAAGCTGGGCCAAAGCTTCTTTGGCGCCGGCGCGGTTACCGCCCATTATACACGATTCCAGAAGGAAATCAAGGTATCGAGGGGAGCGCGGACGCAAGGAGGCGGCGTGCTGGAAATAAGTGACGGCGTCGGCGTATTCTTCGCGCGCCATGGCGATCTCGCCCAGGGAGGCGACCACCGAGGCATCGTTCGGCGAAAGACGCGAAGCAAAACGCAAGGTATCGCGCGCCTGATCGTAATTCTTGTTGCGGATGTAAAGGCGTCCGAGCTTTTCGTAAAGTTTCGGGTTCTTCTGTTCGATCGAAAGCGCCTCGATGTATTTTTTCTCGGCCTCGACGAACTTGTCTTCCTTGACGAGCGCGTCGGCTTCGCGGGCAAGGGCGTGCATGCGAGTGGAGGCGGTCAGCGCGTCCCATTGCAGGCGCGCCAAGTGCTCGGAGCGCCGCTCCAATTCAAAGGCGCGGTGCGCCAGTACTCGAAAACGCTCGCGCAGCCATTCCCAAGCGCGCGACGAGGCCTTGAGGAATGGCTTCGACTTGATGGTGAAGCCGCGCACGATCCGCTCGGCAATTATCTCTTCTTTCTTTTTTGCCGACTGGTCGACGGGGATGGTTTTAATGTCGATGAGCGCCACGGTCGGGATCCGGCGAAACAACACAAAACCAATGACGCCGGCGCCAAGGACGATGAGCGCCAAACCAAGGATCAAAAGAATAACGTAGAGCAGGTTCATGAACTTATTTTTGAGCGGCGGCGATCAGCGCGGCAAAAGACGCGCTGCGCTGGGAGGCGCCGCCCACGAGCGCGCCGTCAATGCCGTCCATGGCCAGATATTGGCCGATATTGACCGCGTCAACCGAGCCGCCGTAAATAATGCGGAAGTTCTTTTGCGCGACCGACGGCCCGAAGGCCTCGATCAGCGTGTTCATGATGAGCGCGTGCGCCTCGCGCGCGTCTTCCGGCGCGCAGGCGCGGCCGGTGCCAACCGCCCAAACGGGCTCATAGGCAATGATAATGCTTTGCGTGCCGGCAGCCGCGATCCCGGCGAGGCCCTTGGCCGTTTGATCGGCGATGACATTGCTCCACAAACCGCGGCGACGCGCGTCATCGGTCTCGCCGATGCACATGACCGGCGTCACATTCGCGTCAAGCGCGGCGCGGATCTTGCGATTGACCATTTCGTCGGTCTCGTTCAAATTCTGCCGTCGTTCGGAGTGGCCGATGAGAACATGGCTGCAGCCCAACTCTCTAAGCTGGGACGGCGAGACTTCGCCGGTATAGGCTCCCGATTTCTCCCAAAAACAGTCTTGCGCTCCTAGGGAGAACAACGAACCGCCCAAGGCCGCGCGAACGGCGGAAAGCGCCGGAAACGACGGAAAAACGGCCGCCTTGATCAATCCGGCGTCGATCGGCGCCGCGCTCATCGCTTTGGCCAAAGCCACGGCGTCGTCGGCCGACAAGTTCATCTTCCAGTTGCCGAAAATGAGTTTTTGCATGTGCGTAGAATTATGAGACAGGAATTATGAATTAAGAAGCCCGACGACCAAATACAAATTTTCCAATCCCCTACTTTTGATATCTTAATCTACAATTTCAACAATTTTTCGAACGGCTTGGCGTCCTTGAACGGGCCGATCAGCGCCAGCGAGGCGCGGTTCAACTTGATGACGTCTTTGGCGGCGGCTTGGATGTCGGCAGCCGTGACGGCGTTGATCTCGGCGAATTTCTCATCCGGCGTTTTGACCTCGTTGGTATAAAGCTCCTGTTTGCCGAAGAAGCCGGCCAGGTCCGACGAGTCTTCAAGCTCCAGCACGATGCGCCCGCGGATATTCTCCTTGGCGCGCGTGAGTTCGGCGGCGGTCACGCCATGGTCGCGGATCTTCGCGAGCTCTTTGCAGATGGTCGTGATCGCTTCGTTGATGCGGCTCTTGGTGAGTCCGGCGCGGATCATGAAAACGCCGGTGTCTTCGAACGCGTCGGCGCCGGCGCGGACGAAATAGGCCAGCCCTTTGCGCTCACGAACCTGAATGAAGAGGCGCGAACTCATCGTGCCGCCCAAAATATTGCCGAGCAAAGAGAGGGCGGGCAAACGCTTGTCGAAATACGAATACGCCGGAAAACCGAGCGCCAGTTGGATCTGCTCGGTATCCTTGTATTCGACCGCGACGCGCGGCGCCGTTTGCTTCCCGGCGAACTTCGGAAATTCTTTGGCCGATTTCTTTTTCGGAATGGAGCCGAACAGTTTTTCGATCTTTTGGAGCGCGTCGGAGCCGATGTTCCCGGCCGCGACGACCAGCGTGCGCGACGGAACGTAATAGGCGTTCTTGTAAGCGAGCATCGCCGCGCGCGTGATCGCATCCATGCTCTTCTTGTCGCCGGCAATGTTCCAGCCCAATGATCCGCCGTCGAAAATGGCGCCCTCGATGATGTCCTCGATGTGCATCATCGGGTTGTCCTGGTACATGTGGATCTCCTCCATGATCACCTTGCGCTCCTGCTGCAGCTCCTTGTCCTCGAACTTCGAGCCGTAGAGCATGTCGTGGAGCATGTCCAAGGCGAGCGGGAAATGGCGGCTGTCGATCTTCACGTAATAGCCGGTCGAATCCTTGCCGGTGAAAGCGTTGTACTCGGCCCCCACCCCGTCCAACTCGCGGCTGATGTCGGCGGTGGCCGGGCGGCGCTTGGTTCCCTTGAACATCATGTGTTCGACAAAGTGCGAGACGCCGTTGTATTTCTTCTGCTCGTAGCGCGAACCGACCCGGTACATGACAAAGACCGTCGCCGCTTTGGTGTGCTCATCCGGCACGAGCAAGACGCGCACGCCGTTTTTCAGAGTAACTTTTTGATACATATTTACATGAATCATGAACCATGGAGCATGGACCATTCCGGCGGAGTGGTATGTGGTCCATGGTACGTGGTCCGTTTTTTAATATCGCAATTTCTCTTCCAAATACGCTTCGAGCTCCGCGATGGCGACGCGGTCCTGGGCCATGGTGTCGCGGTCGCGCACCGTCACTTTCTTATCCTCGAGCGAATCAAAATCAAAGGTGATGCAATAAGGCGTGCCAATTTCATCCTGGCGGCGGTAGCGGCGGCCGATCGAAGAAACTTCGTCATAATCGACCATCCAGCGCTTGCGCAATTGCGCGGCCAGTTCTTTGGCGGGAACGGACAGCTCGGGCTTTTTCGAAAGCGGCAGGACTGCAGCCTTGTACGGCGCAATGGCCGGATGCAGGCGCAGAACGACCTCGACTTCCTTGTTGGCCTCGGTCGTGGTCGAGCGGCCGCCGGAAATTTCTTCATAGCCGTTCAGCATGAAGGCAAGGAAAGCGCGATCGACGCCGGCCGACGGTTCGACGACATGCGGCACGATCTTGGCTTTGGTTTCTTCGTCAAAATAGCCCATCTCCTGGCCCGAAGCCTTGATGTGCGCCTTAAGGTCGAAATCGGTGCGGTAAGCGATGCCCTCGAGCTCGTCCCAGCCGTTCTTGCCGAACGGGAACGCGAACTCGACGTCGGTGGTGCCGGCCGAATAGTGCGCCAGCTCTTCCTTCTTATACTCGTAAAAACGGATGTTCTCTTTCTTGATGCCGAGTCCGAGCCACCAGGCCAAACGCGCCTGGCGCCATTCTTCATACTTCGCCATCCCCTCCTCGGGGCGGCAGAAATATTCGATCTCCATCTGTTCGAATTCGCGAACGCGGAAGACGAAGTTTCCCGGCGTGATCTCGTTTCGGAACGACTTGCCGACCTGCGCGACGCCGAACGGCAATTTGCGGCGCGTCGTCTCTTGGATGAGCTGGTAATCGACAAAAATTCCCTGCGCCGTTTCCGGGCGCAAGAATATTTTGGCGTCATCGGTGGCGGCCGGGCCGACCACGGTCTCAAGCATCAGGTTGAACGGCTTGGCCTCGGAGAATTCGCCGTTGCAGTCCGGACACTTCGGTCCGACCTTGTCCTTCCTAAAGCGATGATGGCATTCTTTGCATTCAACCAGCTCGTCGAACATGAATTTGGTATGCCCCGACGCCTCCCAGACCTTGCGGTTCATGAGAATTGCCGCGTCCAAACCGACCATGTCCGGCCGTTCCTGCAAATTCTTCTTGAGCCAGGCTGCCTTGATATTGTTCTTCATGAGCACGCCCAGCGGTCCGTAATCCCAGGTGCCCTGGAGTCCGCCGTAAAGTTCGCTCCCCTGAAAAACAAAGCCGCGCCGTTTGGCGAGCGACACGATCTTTTCCATGATGTTCTCTTGCATAGTATTTTAGGTTCAAGGTTACAGGTTCAAGGTTACAGGTTTAGGCGGTAACCTAACACCTGATACCTTTCACCTGACACCTGCTATATCGTCATCATTTCCTTTTCTTTTTCATCAGCCAATTCCTTTATTTGATCGTTGAAGCCGCCGACCATCGCTTCCAGTTCGTCCTGCAAATGATAGCGCTCGTCCTCGGTCACGTCGCCGTCGTTCATCGCGCTGATGATGAGGCTTTTCACGTCCTCGCGCGTGCCGCGGATCTTTTCGCGCGCTTCTTCCGATTTTTCGCCGACCACTTTCGTAAGCTGGCGGCGCGTCTCTTCGGTCATCTGCGGCATGCTGATCCGCAGCAGCGTGCCTTCGTTCACCGGATTCAAGCCGACGCCGGCGTCGCAGATCCCTTTTTCGATCGCTTTCAGAAGCGACTTGTCCCACGCTTCGACGGTAATGGTCCGCGAATCCGGCACGCCGATTGAAGCCACGCCCTTAACCGGCATTTGCGAGCCGTACGCGTCAACCATGATATTCTCAACGACCGCCGAGTTGGCCCGGCCGGTGCGGATCCCCGACAATTCTTTCCGCAAGTGCTCCATGACAAGCTGGAATTCGTCTTTTCCGGTAAGTAGGATTGGATTCATAATTATTGCTTAATCTGCAAGGTTCCCAAGTAAACGGTGTTCGCGTCTTTGGCGCTCACCATCATCGCCGAGCCGATGCGGGTCGTCGGCAAGCGCTTGGTGGTCCAATTGGCGCCGCCGTTGCTTGATTTATAGAACACGGTCGCCGTCGAGTAGTACAGTTCTTGGCCGTTGGCCGGGTTCATGGCCATGGAATAGATCCGCGCCTGCCCCGGACCGGTCACGAGCGGGATCTTAGCCCATGTAACGCCGCCGTCAAGCGTGCGCAGCAGCCCGTAGCGGCAAACCAGCGCATAGGCGTTCTTTTTCGAAAGGTCCGGCACCAGGTCGTAAAAGTCCTTGGCGCCGTCAAAGAGCGCGAGCCCCGCCGACATGTCGACCCAGGTTGCGCCCGCATCGATCGTTTTCCAAATTCCGTCGGATTTGGTGCCGGCGTAAATTGTGCGCGAATCCGATTGGTCGATGATCATTTTGTTGACCTGGCTATTGAAAGGCTTCGCCGTGATGGTCGCCCAGCTGACGCCGCCGTCGGTCGACTTCACAATGTCGCCCTTCGAGGTTGCGATATAGACGTTATTGGTGTTGAAAAAATCAACGGCGATTGAAGTAAAGGCAACGCCAGTGCGGCTCTCTTCGTAAATTTTCGACCAAGTCCGCGTGCAGTCGGCCGTTTTCACGGCAATGCCGCCGGTAATGGCGTAGACGTTGCATTTGTTTTTGCGGTCCAGCGCGATGCCCGAAATTTTCGCACTGCCCAGATCCTTCGGCTGGCTCCACGATTCGCCGCCGTCGGTGGTGAAAAGCAGCCCGTTCGCATCGGTCGACACATAGACCGTGAGCGGATCGGACGGATCGGAAACAAAGGAGGAGATATTGGCCGTGTTCATCGTGCGCGCGCCGCCGACCGAAAGCACGGCGTTCTTTTGCACCCAGTCCGTGCCCTTGTTGGCGCTGCGCCAAACGCCGCCGTCGGACGTTCCGGCATTGTTGAATTGAATGATACAACCCTGGCCCATGAGCGCCACCGCGAGGAGTACCGGGGCGAACTTTAATAATTTTTTCATAGTTTTCATAAAGATAGTGCGATATGTTCGAAGATAAGTCGCGGATTGACGTTCTCGGCAAGCATTCGTTTTCCAGCGGCGAGACACCGATGCGCTTTAAGAATGCCGGCGATCGATCGCTTGGCGGCGAATGAGCGAAGCGACGGCAGCGCGGTTTGATCGGTCGCGTATCGTTCATTGCCGGTGGCCACCGAAAGCGCGTCGCGCAAAACCGCGACCCAAACGTCGAGAAGCGCGCCAAGCGCCGGGGTTTCGGCTTTCGATGTTATTTCCGAAGCAGCCGCGAGCCGGCTCGCGATCGGCCGGTCGGCGAGCTCCATGAACGCACGCGCCTCTTCGGCGCGCTCGGCGCGCAAGGCGGCATCTTCGGCGTGCTGCACGGCGAGCCCCGGGCGCCCGGCGGAAAAAGCGGCGGAAACTTTGGCCGAGATCGGGTCAAGGCCGCGGCGCGCCAAGCCTTCGGCGACGATGACCGGCGGCACGGTCAAAAAGCGAACCACTTGGCAGCGGCTTTTCACCGTTTCCGGCAAACGATCGAGCGAATGAGCGATGAGAACCAGGAGCGCCTTGCCGGCCGGTTCTTCCAAAGTTTTCAAAAGGGCGTTGGCCGCTTCCTGCGACAATTCATGCGCCCCGGAAATGACGCCGACCTTCCGCCCGCCCCAAAATGACGAGCTGGAAAAATGATCGATAAAGCCGCGGATCGCCTCAATGCCGATATTCTTCTCCCCCTCTGCGCGGGAGAGCACGCGCACGTCCGGCTGTCCGGCCAGCTCCTGCCAGCTGGTGACCGGTCGCTTCAGCTCATCGGCAATGAGCGCCCGCGCCACTGTGTCCTTCCCAAGATGCTCCGGCCCGACCAAAAGAAACGCATGATGCCGCCCATTTTTAAGCGAACGCGCCAAAAAACCGCGCTGCAGCGAATGCCCGATCAATTCTTCGCTTTCCAGGTAAGCCATGGAACGAGTATAGCGGTTTTATTGCCTTGAGGCAAAGGAAAAACACCGTGCCAAACCCGCCCAAAAGAAAAAACCCGCCATCCAATTGGCAGGTTTGCGAGACGGGCAAGAACGATTTAGCTTCCGGCCCTAAAGTCGAAGAGCCCTTCAAGCTGTTTGATTTGGCAGTACGCTCCGCCTTTGAATTCGCCGATCGCGCGTCGGTACTTGGCCGCGAGGTCGGCGGTGGGCGCATACGGCCGCGAAACTTTTTCAGCCGTCTTGGCGTCCAGTTCGACCCGTGCCTGGGTCAAGAAATCTTCCCAGAAGGCTGACTCCGCCTTTGGCATTGCATCGAGCGTTTCTTGAGTCAACGGTTTGCCAATTTGCATTGGCTCGCGAAATCCACATGACATGATCTTTTCCCCTTTCGCCGGCTGTTCCCGCAGCAACGCCTATGGTTGCCGCAGCGCCCCAATTTAAGCACACCGCCACGTCCCGGTCAATACGCTCAACGTGCTAACACGCATAAGCGCAAGCGGTCAGCCGCAAGACAACACGTTTCCGAAAACCACAAATCCTCCACCTCAACATAAATCGCCACATCCGCCACAGAACCTTATCCCGCCTCAACAATGACCCGGCCGGGTCATTGTTGAGGCGGGATAAATAGTCATTGTCGCGCCTCGTAAATCTCGACCCAGCGTTTAATCCCAAGTCTTGAAACCAAGTCTTTCAAGATTGGAGCGACGTTCTTTCGGCTGGACCAAACGCTTCCTTGGACAAATTTGAAGCCCGCGCTTTTCAAGAAACGGCGAAAAATTTTCCGCGCCTCCGACGCCGCTTCCGGAAAGTCGAAAGAAACCAGACATACCTGATCATCAATATAATAATCGCGGCCGCAAATGATTACGGTTTTCATAATTTTGATTTTTCCGTCATTTGTCAATTCGTGAATGACCCGTTCTCCTTCCTTGCGCATTTTAATGAATTTTTGTCGCTTTAAACGCTGGACCGCTTGCCGCTTCATTTTCTCTTCGTACAGCAACTTTACCCTTTCACTTTCATAGCGTTCCGACCGAACATCTTTTCCGATCACCGAGTAGCAATGCGTTCTCATGTACTGCATATCTTCGACCTCATCGATCAGGGCGATCAGAACCTTAGCCGCGACCGATAGCGTAGTTTTGCCAACTCTGATTCCCGTCTTGATAATTTTTCCAGATTGTTCGCTCATATTAATAAACATTATTTTATTCTATCCTCAATTTTTCCCCCGCAAATTCCCCCACCGCTTTCCAACCGCCATAAATCTCACGCCTCAACTTTGACCCGGCCGGGTCACTTTTGAGGCTACAAAATTTAACAAAAGACGCCTCAAGCTTTTTTCGCTCAAGGCGTCATAGTCAGTCAGATCGCAGGGGATTTTCTTTTTTGGACCGTTATGCCGTTATAGACGGTTGGATTAAATTTATTATAGCACAATAAAGAAATATCAGATGCTCACATCTAAAAGCAAAGGCAAATGGTCAGAGACAACGTCTTCAAGAACGGTGAAATCGTTGACCGGAAGATCGGGAGAAATAAAAACGTAGTCGGAAAATTTTATCGGTTTTGTGTATAGACGACTGCGTGTAGAATCAATTTTGTTTTCTACGATTAAATTTTTTAACCGACGATCCAAGATCTTTATGCATTCAGTATCCGGGCGAACATTAAAGTCGCCCAGCAATATTTTGTATCCGTTTCTTGAATTAATAAACTCCATCATTTTTTCCGATTGATAAATGCGTTCCGGCGTATCCTTTTTCTCCGTCCCCCCTTGCCAAAGTCCGTGCAGGTTTCCGATCGAAACTTCTTTCCCGTTGATATCCAAAATGACAAACTGAAAATTTCCCGTAATAGTCTGACCAACGTCTTTGGCAATCGAGCCGTTTAAATCATAAGTTCTAAAACCACCGCTTTTTTTAACTATAATCGATTTTCTGACGAAAATCGCCTGACCGACGTCTGTCATCGAATTAAGTTTCTCTCCGCCTATAAATGATCCTTTGGCCGCCCGATATTCAAAGCTGTCAAAATCAAACAATATCGATGTTAGCTCTGAAAAAATATTTTCCCTTATCTTGAGTTTTCGAGAAAATACTGGACTATGACCAAATACCATTTCCTGGAAACAAAAAACGTCTATGTCATCGCGCATCTTTGAGATAAAACAAATCAACGAATCAAATTCTTTCCCGCCCCAAATATTTAGCGACATTATTTTCATAAATATATGCTAAATGTTTACAGCAGATTGGTCAAAACATTCCACGTCGCCTCGGCGGCGCGAGGCCAGGTGAACTGTTTTGATCGGGTCAGACCTTTTTCGATCAGGGGGGTGCGGAAGATGTCGAAGGTTATTTGATCCATGGCCTGTGCCCATTTTTCGGGGTCGGTGGGGCGGACTTGCAGTGCGGCGTCGGCGGCGGCCTCATAGGCGGCGCCGTGGTCGGCGGTGATCACCGGGACGGACATCGACATGGCTTCGATCACGGGCAGGCCGAAGCCTTCGACGGGACACGGGTGGAGCAGCGCTGTTGCGTTCCGCAACAGGGTGTACATTTCTTTGTCGGGAAGCGGGCCTTTGAATTCGATACTCTCCCCGGCTCCGCTTGCTTCGGCGTGCGCTTTTATTTCCTCAAAGCCGTATGACGGGCGGCCGACAATGATGAATTTATAACCCGGGTGGGTGGTTAGGAATTTCGCGAAGCCGTCAATGGCGACTTCGAGATTCTTTTTCTTGTCGACGCGGCCGACGAAGATGAAGTAAGGATTTTTTACGGAATCATAACCCCTCCTACCCCCCCTTACCTTAAGGGGAGGGAGCGATGCTTCATTGGATACGTCCCCTCCCTTAGTGTAAGGGATAGTAGGGTGGGTTAGCGGCTCGTCGATTCTCACACCCAACGGAATCACTGCGATATTTGCAGGCTTGCAGGCGGCGAGTTGGGTTTTGGTGTATTCGGACGGGACGATCACGGCGCTGGCGCGTTTACAGGTGTCGAGGAGCGTTTTGATTTGTCTGGCGCGATCGTCGGGCGCGTAAAGTTCGGGGTATTCCAAAAACGAGGCGTCGTGGATGGTGACGACGGATTTTTTCGGCGCGAAGAACGGCAAACGGTAGCCGGGAACGAATAAAACGTCCGGGGCGTGACGCCACATTTCCCATGACAGGCGCAGTGCGGTCCAGCCGTATTTTGGCGGCCAGTTTAAAACCTTGTTGCGCCATTGGTCGCTCCACGGGCCAAGTTCTGTAGGCAACGGTTCGTACGAATACAAAACAACTTCCGCGTTTAACGGAAGAGTATCGCGCATGGCGCGGATTATTTCGAACGAATAGCGTTCGACGCCGGTTTTCAATTTTGCCTCGGCGCGCGAGGCGTCGATACCAATGAGCATGGGCTGAATGTCGAATGACTAATGTCGAATGTCTAAACTTTTTGTCATCCCGAAGAGCCGCGCGATGAGGGATCTCAAAGTCTCAATTTCAGCCTCGAGATTCCTCGCCTTGGACAAAACGACCGTACAGGCTCGGAATGACAAAGGGGGTTAGCGCGTCGCCAAGATCGAGCGCTTGTAGCTCTCCAAATTCTCGAGCGCGATGCCGGTGCCTTTGACCACGCAATACAAAGAGTCGTCGGCGACATATGCCGGAATGCCGATGGCTTGGGCGAAGAGCTGGTCGATGTTGCGGAGCAAGGACGAACCGCCGGAGAGCATCATGCCTTTTTCCATGACGTCGGCGCAGAGTTCGGGCGGCGTGTGGTGCATGACCTCTTTGATGCGGGCGACGATCCCCTCGAGCTCGTCGGAGATGGCGTCGGTGACGTCGTCGGAAGTGACGGTGATGACCTTGGGCAAACCCGAGACCATGTCGCGGCCTTTGACTTCCATGGTCATCTTGTTTTCCATGTAGAGCGCCGACCCGATCCCTATTTTGATGTCTTCGGCGGTGCGCTCCCCTATTGCGAGGCCGTACTTGCGGCGGATGTGTTCGGAAATGGCCAGGTCGAATTTATTGCCGCCAATGCGGACCGAGTCGGAGGCAACGATGCCGCCCAATGAGATAACGGCAATTTCGGCGGTGCCGCCGCCGATGTCGATGATCATGTGGCCCGAAGCCGAACCAATGGGAATGTCGGCGCCGATCGCGGCCACGATCGGCTCTTTGATGATGTACGCGGCGCGCGCGCCGGCGGCGATGGTCGCGTCGATGACTGCGCGGCGCTCGGTGGACGTGATGCCGCCGGGAACGGCGACCATGACCTCGGGGCGGAACAAGCGGAAACCGCCGACGGCTTTGTTGATGAAGTAGCGCAGCATGGCTTCGGTCGTCTTGTAGTCGGCGATCACGCCGTCTTTGAGCGGTCGCACGGCGACGATCGTGTCCGGCGTACGGCCCAGCATTTCCTTGGCTTCTTTGCCGACGGCCATGATCTTTTTGTCGACGGTCGAAATAGCCACCACCGACGGTTCGTTAACAATAACGCCGCGCTTTGGCACATAAACCAAAACGCTCGTCGTCCCCAGATCGATGGCGATCTTCTTGATGAACATAGCTTCGAATGAAACATGGACCATGAACCATGGACCATTCCGTTTGAATGGTACGTGGTTTGTGGTATATGGTCCATAACTTAAAACCCAATTTTGAACTGCCGATCCACGGTTAGGTCCGTCGAGAGCGTGTACCCGTTATCGCCCCAATTGGCGCGGCTCTCGGGCGGCGTGGCCGATGCGACTTTCTTACCAAAATCAAGGCCCAAAGTCAACGGCACGGCGATTGTTCCCGGTTGTTTTTGAACATTAAGGCTGTAGTTCCCGGCGCCGGCGGCCGAAACGATCGAGGCGGGCAAGCGATAAGTGAACGACAACATCCGCGTTTCCCCGGGCTCAACCGAGATAAAAGCGCCGAACGAGCGCAGACCGAGTTCGTCGACAATGTCGACCTTGCCGGGCGTATGCCGGGGGTCTAAAATTTTGTCGTTCGCCATCGCGCCCGAGGACGAGACCAGCGCGCTTCCCGGCGGCACGTAAATGCGCGTGTAGGTTCGATACCGCGTCGTCTTCCAGCTGAAGCCGCCGTGATTCGTGTATGTCAGGCTCACCGTTGCCGTGAGTCCGTTGGCGTCGGGCTTGAACGAATAATTGATCGCGCGGCTCATGACGCTGTCGGTCTTGAGCGCGGCCAGGTTCGCGTCAACGACCATGAGGAAATCGTTGGCCGGCGCATGCACGGCGCCGTCCCAATTGCGCGAGGCGGCGAAGCCGGCAACATCGGGGTCGAACGAAGCGATGAGCATGTGCTTCTCGTCGAGGGCGCGAACAAAAGCGTTCACGGCCAGCTGCCACTTGTCGTTCGGCAAGGCCGCAACGCGCGTGAACACCTCGGCCGCCAGCGCGATCAAAATATCCTTGCGCTGGGCCACCGGCAAGCCTTTGATATCAAAACCCTTTTCAACTTGGTATTCGATCTCATCGGTGACGTTGGCCGGCGTAAAAGTGGACGCCCCGATCGTCACATTCCCCACGATCTTCAAGAGATCGACGGCCAGCGTCGGATCGACGGCCAGCACGCCGTCGAATTTTTCCGCGCCGCCTTCCTGGTCATAAATGTCGACGACCTCGCGCGCGGCGGTCGGAAAATCGGGCGACCAATTAGCATCGCGCAAATACCATTTTGGCGCCGACAAATATTTGGCGAGCGGGGCGGGGGGAACGGTTTTTAAATTGGCCGCGCCGGCGCCATCGAGCGCGTAAACGTCGGACACTTTCAGATCCTGCGCCATGGTCGAAGCAACGGTGACGGTGGCGAGCGTCCCGATAAAGCCGCCGGTCGGCCGCAGTTCGGTATTGTTCTGCAAGAGCAGCAAATAATTCTTCGGCGCCGGATAGCCGGAGAGGGCGGGCAAGAGCTTTGCGAGTTCCGCCGCCACGGCGATCTTGCCGCGCACCGCTTCCAGCTCGGCGACGGCCGGACGCAATGAGGCGACCACCGAGCCCAGGTCGGAATTATCGGGAAGAGAGTTGAAGCCGATGAGCGCTTTGTCGATCTCGGAGAGCGAAACATTGAGTTCGTCCGGCGCTTTGGAAAGCGCGGCGAGCGCGGCGGCGCGATCGGCGGGCGTTAGCTTGAAGAACGCGATCACGCCCGACGAAACGGTCGGCGCGCTCGGATCAAAGCCCTGCGCGCGCGAGAGAATGTCCAAAACGCTTTGCCCGAGCGCGCCGAGCCGCGCGAGCGCGGTGGCGGTCTGAAGCGATGACGAAACGATCGAACGAACGCTTTTAATGTCAGTGCCGGCATACGGCAAAAACTCGAACGGCGCCAGCACCTTGCCAAAACGATCGGCCGCCGCCAAATGCTGCTGGGCGAAAACAAGGTCGGCACTCGCGGTTTTTATGTCCGAACGCGACGCGGCGGCGGCGGCATCGGTCAAAGCCGCGCGCCCGGCCTGGGCCTCGCTCGCCATCCGGTAAGTGGCGGCGGCGACGGGAATGGCCAATCCGACCGAACCGATGACGGCAAAAATAACGATCCACCAGACGATCTTGAGGTGGCGGAGTTTGGATTTTGGGCGGTGTTCGTCGTGAGACACGTGTGTTTCTAAATTCATATATTTATGAAACATGAAGCATGAAACATAAAACATTAAATGCGGAGCCGGAATGCTTCATGCTGTGTGTTTCATGTTTCATTTTCGTCTTATTTAAAGGCTTCAATTTTAACGGCGCGTTTGGCTTTTTCACTCACATTGAAGCCCAGCCGGAAACGGCCGCCAAGCATGAGGCGCGTTTGGGCGTCGATCGCCGGGATCGAGCCGAAGACAATGAAGGTGATGGGAGTGAGCGCCCACTGGAAGATCATGACGAGCCAATTCCAGCGCTTCTTGGTGTGCGGGCGCGGCGGCAGCATGCGGGTGGCAAGCGTCATCGCGAGGATCGTGCCGATCATGGCGATGGTCATGATGTATTGCAGGGTGAACGGCGTGTTCTGCACAAAGGCCATTTCGCGAACCGAACCCGAAGTCAAATAGATCGGCAGCTGTCCCAAGAGGAACATGAGAATGGGCGCGGTGGCCCACGAATACATGCCTTCGAGCGTCCGGAAGATCATCATCCATTTTTTCCCTTTCGGAAAATTCGGCCGCGCCTCCTTGCGGAGCGCCCAGCACAAAAACGGAAAATTCTCCACGCCCCAGGCCCAGCGCCGCTGCTGCAAATAAAGCCCTTTCAAATATCCCAGGTATGAATCGCCGCCGACCGTATCCATCGACACGGGGAGGTACAGCGGGGTCACGCGGTAAGCGCCGTTGTAGTGGACAAAGCCCTGAAGGAAGATGCGCGAATCCTCGGAAGTGATGTCCGTCTGCCAATAGCCGACGTCGATCAGCATTTTCCACGGCATGGCGTGCGAAGAGAACGTGCCCATGAATTCCGGCCGCGAGAGTTCGGTCATGAGCCAAAAGGTCGTGCCGAAAGCGGCCACCCGCAGCGCCGCCGGCGCATCCCAAATGTTATTGTTGTAAACCACCATCGGCTGGTACGAGCTGTGCAGCGGGTCCGGCGTATTGCAATACGTATAGGTGAGGTGCGCAAAATATTGCGGGTGGACGATCGTGTCGCAATCGAACGAGGAAACGATGATCCGCTCGGCCGGTATCCCCATCGCTTCGATCTGCGGCTTGACCTCGCGCGCCGACGAATTCAAATTGGCGCTTTTGCCGACCAGCTCGCCGGGCGCCACCGTGTGCAGCGTCACAAAAACTTTTTTAAAGACCCCGCCGTATTCGCGAACCAGCCGTTCGGCCTTGGGCAAAAACAGATCCTTGGCCCTGACTTCGCCGGCCAGCACGACCATGATCCGGTCCTTGGGGAATTTGGCCGCGACCAGCGCATCCATGGTCGTTTTCAAAACCTCGTATTCTTCCTTGACGGTCGGCAGAAAGATTAGATGATACAGCCCTGCCGAGTCCGGACACGCTTTCATTTTTTCTTCCCAATTGATCTTCAAATTGCGGCGGTAAAGGCGCCATGAAGCAAGGAGAAAGATCGTGAAATAGCAGATCCGAAAAAGCCAATAGACGTCGAAGACGACGATAAAATAAATGACCCAAAGCGGTTTCTCGAACGACAAAACCACGGCCGCCAGCAAGGTCGTCCAGACGAGCGCGCCGGGAATGATCTCGAAGATCCTGATCTTTTGCCGATCGGTCAGTTTCATATCATGGAACATGGAACATGAAACATGGAACATTCCAGTTCCGCCGATGCGGAACAAGAGTGCTTCATGTTGCGTGTTTCATGCTTCATATTGCTTTCTTTTTGGTTATATTCGGCGGCATGCCGTAACGAACCGCAACGGGCGGCTTAACCCCGAGTGGCAGCGGATCGACAGAGTCGAACTGCGCTTGGTTCAGCGCGACGATCTTGATGTTCCAAGCGTAAGCAAGAGCGTTCGCCAATGCGACCCCGGTGCGGGTGGCGCTAAAGGCGCCCGGGCCCGCGACCGCGCCGATTAACGCCGGCTTGCGGCCGTCAAGGAGCTTAATGATCTTCGGCAGTGCGGCGTCGGCATAGACGGCATATTTGACTCGGCGCACTTTCTTTCCGTCGTCGATGCGAATGCGCACTTTCTTCAATTCAGTTGTATCGATGGCGATATTCATATGGATTACACGCTACGTACCACATACCATGGACCATATACCATTAAAGCTCCGCATTGGTCAGGTAGAATGGTACGTGTTACGTGGTTTATGGTCCATCGTTCGTGAGTTCGTCGACCACGACGACCTTCTTGGCTTCAAGCACGGAATAGATGAACTTGTCCCCCACCTGTTTGCGGTATTGGAACTCTTGGCCGGTCAGCACGGTGAAGCGCACCGAGGCGCCGAGTTCGCGCTCAAAATCGTGGATCAAGCGCTCCAGCCGTTCGCGATTCACCTTGCCGATCACGAGCAGATCGGTGGAAAGCTCCGGCATGTCGACAAAGCGCCCGGTCAAGGCCAAGTATTTCACGGTGCCCATGTCTTGCACGCGCTTCACAAAATTCTGCTCCAAGAGCACCTGCGACTTCATGAGCAAGGCGCGGAGTTCGGGATAGAGAACAAAATCGGTGTTCAGCTTGTAATAGCGGCGCTGTCCCGGCGGGCCCTTTTCCCGATCGGCGGCCAGCTGCTTGCTTTCCATGAGCGCGCCGAACTTGGTCAGATTCTCCAGCTCGCGCCGGACGGCGTTCATTTGAAAATGGGTTTTTCTGCTCAACTCGCGCACAAAAAAAGCTTCTTCCGGGTGATGCAGAAAGAGGCGCAACAGCCGAACGCGGGTTTTTGAGCCGAAAAGATGTTCCAGCATGCGTTGCCGATTGGCACTACCTACGGTATACTAAAAATCCCATAATATCAACCTATGAACGCAGTTCGCATTGACGAAATTTTGATCCGCCGCGGGAGCGCCATTATCGAGCGCGTGATCAACCCGACCATCCCCGGCCACCAGGAAAACTCGCTTGGCCGGCCGTTTGGTTTTATTTGCGTGAACATGCCGCGCACGCCTCAGCTCGAAGCCCTGGTTTCGGAGGTCGAAACGGTGATCGAAACCGCTTATGGGCGCGGATCGCTCCGCCCCGGGCAAACGGCCGAGCTGTTCTTCGAAGAAACCGTGACCAAGGTGCGCGAAAGCATTGCCGCTTCGCTGGAGCGCGAACGGATCAAAGTCGACCCGTCGCTTTTGACGATCGCGCTCGCCGTCGTCGCCGGCGCAAATCTCTACCTGACCCGCCACGGCGCGGCGCAAGCTTACCTCATCCGCCGCGAAACCGACCGCCCGACCAAGACCGTCGATATCTTCCGCGGCTTTGACGACGGCGCCGACGAACGGCTCCTGAACGACTTGGTGATCGGTTCCGTCGCTGAAAACGACGTTCTCCTGGTCGCGACCGGTTCGCTTTTTGACATTTGCCCGATCGCCGACATCGTTGAATCAACCGACCGCTCGGAAGCGCCGGCAGTGGCGGCCCGGATCCGCTCGATCATCCTCTCGTCGCCGGGGAATGCGTCGGTCGCCGGCGTCCTGATGCGCCTCTCCCCCGTCCGCGCCATGTTCCGCGCCAAAGACAACACCTCGGTTACAAGCATGCGCTCGCGCGAAGAAGAGGTTGCCCGCACGCTGTCGCCGTCGGGGCTCCCGACCGTGGGCGCCTGGATCGACCGGCTCAAACCGAAAAATAAACCGGTGCCGGAGCGAACGGTTTCCAAACCGCAAGCGCCAAAGCCGCAGATCAAGAACAGCGCCCCGAAGAAACCGTTGATCGAGCGCTTCAACAATTTACCGATCGCGGCCAAGCGCGCCGCCGTGGTTGCGCTGGCGCTCTTGGCGATCTTTTTCGTCAGCTTAAAAGTTATATCGATGAACAACGCGCGCCGCGCAGCATCGGACAAATTCAACGCTTCCGTCCAAAACATAAAACGCCAGATCGATCTCTCGGAAAGCACGTCCATTTACGACGAAGCCCGAGCCAGGGCAATTCTCTCCGGCGCCCAAAATTTGGAAAAAGCCTTGCCGAGCGGCGACAACAGCCAAAACGCGATCATCAAAGGCCTGGTGGCGCAACTCGCCACCGCCGATCGAAAACTGCAGCATCTCTACGACGCCGCCCCCAAAACGCTGGAAACGTTAAAAGCGCCGGCCAATTTTACCGTCAAGATCGCGGGCGGCTGGCTCACGAACGCCGGAGCCGATCTCATCCTTCTGGACGCGAACGGCTCGCCATCGAACATCGCCACGCTGCCCGACGTTCCGGTCTGGGCCGCGGTCGCGAGCGACACCGACAACGCCGTCTACCTCTGGCTTAAGAACGGCACGCTGGTGACGATCGGCGCCGCGCCCAAATCTTTGCCGCGCGTGCTTGATTATTCCGGCCCTTTGAATCCTCGCTCCGGCGCCATGTGGGGCGGACGGCTGTATGTGCTGACCGATGACGGCACGCAAATTTGGAAACTGCCGCCGACCATGACCGGCTTTGGCCGCGGTTCGGCGTGGCTCACCACTTCGCTCACCGTTGGCGCAACGTCCATTGCCATTGACGGTTCGGTTTATGGCGCGATCCCTCATGATGCCGTTCGTCTGTTCGCCAAAGGAAAAATGTCGCCGTTCGCCGCTTCCGGCGCCGCCGCCAACGCCGATCCGATCGCCATCGTCCTCGGCGCATCGAATATTTATCTCCTCGGCGCCGACAATTCCATTGCTATTTTTGAAAAAGCGACCGGCAAGCTCCTGGCGCAATATTCGATCGCCGAAAGCGGCAGCAAGATCACCTCGCTCGCGGTCGACGAAACCGCAAAGAACATCGTCTTCGCCACCGACAAAGGCGTTGTCTCGGAATTTACGATGGTGAAATAGAGCCGGGGTCGGCTGAACGCCGACGATGCGACACCAATCCGCTAATGCATGCGAATGAAACGAATTAGCTTCGCGCGCAGCGCTCATTGGTATCATTCGCATGCATTCGTATATTAGTGTCGCCTCGCTGCCGTTAAGGCAGCCTATTTTAACGGAATAAAAAAATCCACCGCGATCGCGATGGATTTTTTTATTCCGTTACTTGAGGGTAACCTTGGCGCCGGCAGCTTCGAACTTGACCTTCCAAGCTTCGGCATCGGCCTTGGCGACGGCTTCCTTAACAACCTTGGGGGCGGCGTCGACGATGTCCTTGGCTTCCTTAAGGCCCATCTGCGTCACTTCGCGGATGACCTTGATCACGTTGATCTTGTTGGCACCGGCATCGGTGAGCTCAAAGGTGTATTCGGCCTTTTCATCGGCACCGGCGGCGGCAGCGGCGGCCGGAGCGGCGGCCATCATCATGGCCGGAGCGGCGGCGGAAACGCCGAACTTTTCTTCGAGGACCTTAACGAGTTCCGAGAGATCGAGCACAGAGAGCTCTTCGATCGACTTGACGATCGAAGCGAACTTCGCGGGGACGATCACTTCTTTCTTTTCGTCTGACATATATGTAGTAAGTGATTATTGTTGATTAAACCGCAGCCTTGGCGTCCTTAACCGCGTTAAGAACGTTGACCAAGCCGCGCAGATTGCCGGCGAGCACGTTGACGAAGCCGGAGACCGGCCCGTTGATGACGCCGACGAGTTGACCCAAGAGCTGTTCGCGGGTCGGGAGCGAAGCGAGCGCCGAAACGGCCGCCGCATCGATCACTGTGCCGTTCACAACGCCGCCCAAGAGTTTCATGGACGGATGCGTCTTGCCGAACTCCGCGAGGAGCTTGGCGGCCGCAACCTCATCCTCAGCCGTGGCAACGCCGATCATGCCCTTGAGGGCGACGGCATCAAACTCAACGCCGGAGGCTTTGAGCGCTTTGGTGAGAAGGGTCTTTTTGGCGACGGTGTAGCTGACCTTTTCCTTGTCGGCCGAGCGGCGCAATTCGTCCGCTTCCTTCACCTTAAGACCTTGGTAATTGACGAACACCGCCGACTTCATGGAACCGAAGTACCCCTGAAGCTCGGCCAGCGTCTGTTCTTTCTGTAGCCGTGTTTTGGCCATAACAAAAATGTGGTTCTCTTAATTAGAGAAACCACAGACAAAGTCTCCGCCCATGGCGGAAATCGACCTTTTGCCTCGGCAGGATCCTTGCGGAATTAACGGCTCAAATGAGCCTACCTGCTGTCTGTGGCAAGGGCTTAAACCCTTGTGGCTTGATACTACTAAATATCGCGATTTCCGTCAAATATCGGCCAACCAGGAGAAAATTATTAAAAAACCTCCGTTGGCACGAAGGTTTTTACAGGACGGATTAGATATTCGACTGTTGGTGAGCTTGCCGAACCATTAGTCATTCGACATTCAACAACTAGCCTCGCCGCAACTCCAGCCGGGCGATGTCTTTAACGTACTCCTTGGCCAGTTCGCGGTCTTCGTCCTTGGTCATCGCGTCATGCTCGACGAAGAACATGGCGAGAATGGCGCCGGCGGCAAGGATGTTGGCGGTGACGAAACGCGAAAGCGCGAAGTCAGCGGTGCCGGCGACGACGGTCGCGACGAAAATGAGGAACATGATCAAAAATTCGAACCAGTGGCTCTTCGTGAAGCCGTTCTTATGCAGCGTGACGATCCGCTGCCGCGCGTCGGAAACCAGCGCGGTCGCGGCCAGGAGTTCGGTGTAGAGAACCTGCTCCTTTACTTCGCGCAAATCGGGAACCGTGTAAACGTGGTAAGCGATGCGGCGGAAAAGCGCGTTGCCCTTGTCGTATTCGGAGAGGTCGTATTTCTCAAAACCGCCGAGGTAGTCGTAAACAAAACCGTGCAAGTCGGTGAACCAGCCGCGCAGGTGCGGCGAAGCACCGAGGTTCTTCCCCAAATGATAGATGCGGCGCATCTTGTTCAGCTCGATCGCCACCGCTTCCTTAAGGCGTTCGCGGCGGTCAACGGCGATAAACGCGAGAATACCGAAAAGAACGGCGAAAATAATGACGACCGGCAGCACGATGACGCCGATGAATGGAAGCGGGGCGGTCGGCGTAAAAATATAGGCGACGAGATACGCAAGGAGCACCGCAATAAGAGTTCGAAGGAGCTTCATAGTTTTAGGTCGTATGTTTTTAGGTTGTAGGTTTTTAGGTTGCGCGTTAAACGCCGAGCGACGGCTGGCCCGCAGCCTCTTCATCAACCACGTCCTTGAATTTCTTTTTAATTTCGACGACTTTATTCTCAACGTCCGAAAGGCGCTCTTTGAGCGTGCGGGCCAAAACGAGCGCGTGCTCAAAATCTTTCAATCCTTCTTCAAGATCGACTTCTTCGTTCTCGAACTTGGCGACGATCTTTTCCAGCTCGGCGAATGAAGTTCCAAAACTGGCTTTGTCGGATTTTTTTGAAGACATATGTTTATGGACGATGGACCATGGACAATGGACAATTCCATCGGATTACGGATTTATTGATTCGGCGATCGCGTCGATCGTACCGTTGGATAATCTGACGTTCATTGGGTCGCCTTTTTTCAGGTAGGACGCGTCTTTGACGATCTTTCCGCCGCTCCTCACGATGGCGTAGCCGCGGGAGAGCAGGCGTTCGGGGTTCAGATTAGCCACGGTTCGGCTTAAGAGGTCGACTGCGTTCTTATAGTGTACCAGCCGGTCGCCAAAGCGTCCAAGCTGAACTTTCAGGATGGACATGAGGTTCAAATAGCGATCGGTCTGTCCGGTCAGCACCCGGAAGATCGCGTTCACCGACAAGGCGATCCGATGCTGATGATCGATAAGGAGCGCCTGGTAAAGCGAGACCATGCGTTCGGATGACGAATCAAGCTGAAGCAACACCTCGCGCTTATCGGGAACGACGCGTTCGGCGGCGTTCGACGGGGTTGAGGCGCGAACGTCGGCCACGTAGTCGGCAATGCTTTCGTCGCGCTCGTGCCCGACGCCGACCACCGTCGGCACGCGGCTGGCGTAAATGGCGCGCGCCACGTCCTCGGAGTTAAAGGCCTGCAAATCTTCGAGCGAGCCGCCGCCGCGCACGATGACCAGCACGTCGACGGGCGGCGCTTCGGGCGAAGAAAAATAATTGATCGCTTCCGTGATCTGCGACCGCGCCGCTTCGCCCTGCACCTGGACGTGATACAGGTGAACCGTCACGCCGGACCAACGATTGTTCAAAATGCGTTTAAAGTCGCCGCACGCCGCCGACTCGCGCGAAGCGACTAGGCCGATATGTTCCGGAAAACGGGGAATGGCGCGCTTGCGATCGTAGGCGAACAAGCCTTCCGACTCGAGCTTTTTGCGCATGAGTTCAAAGGCGCGTTTGAGCGCCCCCTCCCCCACCGGTTCAACGCGTTCGACGGTCACCGAGAACTTGCCGCTTTTGGGATGCACGCGGGGCGAGCCGTAAACGCGCACGCGCATGCCGTCTTCGATTTGCGTTTTTAAGTTCTGCAGCACCATGAAGCACGGCGCAATGGCTTCTTCCTTTTCGTCCTTCAAACTGAAGAACACCCAGCGCCCCTGATTAACGCTAAAACCCGAAACCTCGCCTTCAATGGCCACGGGAAAGGCCAAAAGGGCGTTGATTTCGCTCACGAATTCGGAAACGGAAAAGACTTTATCCATGGATATATTATGACATTTTTTCTTGTCGCCGTCATCATGTCGATGCCGCGCCGAGAACTGCCTATCCTAATATATTACAGCCGCAGTACGTTGCCGTCCGATAACTCATCCATATCCTTCCCTTATAATAAGGGAAGGAGCAAGATGCATCTCATTAAAAATTTAGCCCATTATCCATATTAAAGAATCTTTGCCCCTCTCTTATTATAGGGGAAGATATATTATCTGCCACCAATTATCGTTAGAAGATTAATGATACGATCAATCTTTTCTTTACGGGTTAGGTGTCGGAAGTTATACCTCCACAAATACTCTCCAAC
>Ga0265314_10001410_pt1 | contig 26944 bp, 23 predicted proteins | sample 4126metaG_FD_203106 | JGI IMG/M metagenome (GOLD analysis project Ga0265314, IMG submission 203106) | Rhizosphere microbial communities from Carex aquatilis grown in University of Washington, Seatle, WA, United States - 4-1-26 metaG | ecosystem: Host-associated > Plants > Roots > Rhizosphere >... | reverse complement strand
GTATGGGTCAAGGGATCGTCGGTGCGCGCACGCGAAGGCTACGCCTATCAACCGAACCGCTGGGTCGAACGCGACGGGCGCTGGAACCTCGAACGCTCACGCTGGGAGCGTGCGCATCGCGATAGCGACCACGACGGCGTGCCGGACAGCCGCGACGCACATCCTAACAACCCCAACCGTCGTTAACCCGCTATTCCGATCCGCGCCCGCCAGCGCGGTCGGTTGGTGCCGCTCGGCCCGAAGCTGTTTACTTGGGCCGCGGCTGCGTCAGCTTCGGCTGCACCGCCGACAGCCGGCCGGCACGCAACTCCACCACTGCCTTTGCCACCGCGCGCGCCACGTTGCGCGCTTCTTCCTGCACCGCTTCGTCCCGATCCAGTGCTTCATGACTGGTCGCATAGGGTTCGTAATAGCCGATGTAGCGATCCAGGCGGGCCACCGCACCGGCGTCGATGAAACCCATGGAGTCGAGCCAGTCCGACAGCGCTCGGCGCGAGCCTTCGATACCGGCCACATCGCCATGCACGATCAGGCCGTAGACGCGCCCCGCGAGGTGCTGCGGATAATCCCACCCCGCCATCTCGAGCGCTTTCGCTTTCCCGGCTTTCTTGCCGGACGTCGAAGTGGGATCGGCGTTGCCGCCGTCGGCGCATACCAGGCGGTCGATCATCAGCTTCAACGGACTCGGGCTCTGATACCAATACACGGGTGAGACAATGATTACGGCGTGAGCGGCGGCCCAGCGCTCGTAGATTTCGGCCATCCAGTCGTTGGTCTGGTCGAGCGCGTGATTGGGATAACAACTGCACGGCCAGTGACACAGCGGCATTGCAGTCGAGACACAACCCTTGCAGGGATAAATCTTGCGGCCGTATTCGGATGTCAGCAGGCTCAGATCCAGCACGTCGACACCAGTGTCGGCCCGTTCCAGGATTTCGCGGGCGAGCTCAACAAGCCGGTAGGTCTTGGACATCTCGCCCGGGCATGTGCCATCGTTGCGCGCCGAGCAGCAAATCAGCAGCACGCGCGACGAACTTCCCGCCCACCGCCGCTGCGCCTCGTCGATACGCTGTTTCGTGGCAATCCAGTCGATCGACAAGTCATAGTCCGCGTCGGCGTAGCCCGGACCCGCCTTCTGTGTGAACGGAGCCTTGCGACCGTCCATGTAGCCTTGCCACGCGATCTCTTCCAGTCGCGCGATGGAATCATCTTCGACCCGGAACGCCGGATCATGAAAGGACGCGCGAAACCGGACACCGAATTCGTCGCGCCCAAGCTGCGCCGGAGCCTGGCCCTTGCGAATTTCAATCATCGACTCCTCCTATGACAGCCATATGCTTTCGGAGCCGAGCCGGCGAGCGGAGAAATACGCGACAGGGGCAGAATCCAGTTTTTCATCATCGCCGGCATTGTTGACCGCGATTAATGAGTGATGGCGCTTACACGCCAGATTATGTTGCCAACGTCATCCGCCACCAGCAGTGCTCCCGTCTTGTCCAGCGCGACACCCACCGGCCGTCCCCGCGCGTCGCCCTCTGCCGTGAGAAAGCCGGTCAACACATCGACCACCGGCCCGGGCGCCGGCTTGCCGCCGCTGAATGGCACGAAAATCACTTTGTAGCCGCTGTGCGGTTTGCGATTCCACGAGCCGTGCTGACCCACGAACATGCCGTGCCGTAACTGCGCGGGCAGGCTGGTGCCTTGCGCGGAAGCGAGGCCCAGCGAAGCGGTATGCGGACCCAACGCATAGTCGGGAGCAATTGCTTTTGCAACCAGGTCCGGACGCGGCGGATCCACCCGCGTATCGACGTGCTGTCCGTAATAGCTGTAAGGCCAGCCGTAAAAGGCGCCGTCCTTGACCGACGTCATGAAGTCAGGCACCAGATCGCTGCCCAGTTCATCGCGCTCGTTGACCGACGTCCACAATTCGCCGCTTTCCGTTTCCCACGCCATGCCGTTCGGATTGCGCAAGCCCGCGGCGAAAATGCGCTTGTTTCCGGTCTTGAGATCCAGTTCCCAGATGGCGGCGCGCCCCTCTTCCTGGTCGATCCCGTTTTCGGCGGCGTTGCTGTTTGATCCCACGGTCACGTAAAGCCGGTTGCCGTCACGACTGGCGATGAGATTTTTGGTCCAGTGATGATTGATGGGACCGGCGGGAAGGTCCGTGACCTTGACGCCCGGTACGGTGATTTTGATATCGCCGGGCGCATATGGAAAACGCATCACCGCATCGGAATTGGCCACGTAAAAATCGTTGCCCACCAGCGCCATCCCGAACGGTGAATTCAACCCTTCGAGAAACACCGAGCGGGTATCGACGATGCCGTCGCCGTCACGATCACGCAATAACGTAACGCGGTTGGCGGTGGGCGCGGCGGCACCCGCCTTGGCCATCACCTTCTTCATGATCCACCCTCGGATGCCTTTGCCGTCCTCCGGCTTGGGCGGCGCATTGGTTTCGGCGACGAGCACGTCGCCGTTTGGCAGCACATAAATCCAGCGCGGGTGATCGAGGCCATCGGCGAACCGCGCGACGACGGTGCCCGCCGCAGCGACCGGCCTGCTTCCGGGGGGCCACCCCGTGGCCGGCGCAATATTCACGACGGGGACGAGCGACTTCTCCGGTGCCGGCAACACCGGATCGGGGCCGCTGCCCGCGGCGATCGTTAATTGCGCCGTGCCCCCGCATGCAGACAGGCCGGCGGCGACCAGCAAGAGCGGCAAGTTACGAGTCAAAAATTTGGCGATCATGTTTTCCCCGGAACTGCGCGACAAAGCCCGCGCACGGGTGGGCGGAACGCACCGCCACTGTGCCGCGAGAGACCGTGCAAGTCCGTTCGCTGCCGCACATATCGCCCACCGGATTTTTTGCCGGGCCGAATAAATCCCCCCGCAACTTCCGAACCGTGCGTGCCGGCCGTGACGATGGAAAACGGCGCACCAACAACTGATGCGCCGTTTCAAATGCAGTTACGTTCGAGCTAGTACCGGCCTGGGCTGTTCACGTCACCCGTTGCGTTGCCCTGAGCATCCGTGGGCGTTGAGTCGCGCCAGTTCCCGCGGTTGTAGCGCGCCGATCGATTGCTCATCGAACCATTGTCCCGCGCGGAGTCAAGCGACTGACAGCCCGGCTGGTTGTAGTGTTGCGCGCAGAAGAATGAATGGCCCGAAATGCCTGCCGATTCACTTGTGCTGGCCGGAAACGAGATATAGCTGACCGAGAACGGGTCTATGCGCGGCGGAATTCCCGAGGAGCTGGTCGGCCCGACGTAGCCGGCGGGTGCGATCGCCCGGTCGGACGAACGATGCGTGGAGTCATTCATGGAGCCGCACCCTGTAATAACCAGCGCCAACGCACCGGCCAGGAGCGGCAATCGTATCGATGATGCAAAACGGGTTTTCATAGTGGATATTCCTAGGTGAAATTTATTGCGGTTTAACTCGGAAAGACTGTTCGCTTGCCATAGGCGCCGGGGGTCTAAACCAAATCAAACCAGGACCAACACCATCGACAGGAGAATACGCAGCAAGTCACTGAAAATCTGTGCGTTGGCGTACTGTGAGACGGAATTGCGAAATTAAAATTATCGGATCCGCTGTGGCGCTTGAAGCATCGCGCACTCTGCATCAGGAAACAACGCGGCTCAGTTGCCGCCCGAGAGCGCTTTGGACTTGCGCTGCGGATGCAACTCGGCCCTTTCCTCGCGGCGCCGGTTGTGCAGATAAATCCATTCGCCAACGCCGGCCGTTGCCAGCATCAGCACGTTGGTCGCCACAAACACCCAGTTACGCAATTGCCAGCTATAGACAACGAAGCCGCTCGAAGCCGCCAGCTGTCCGATGAAAAGCCAGCGCGACATTCCCTGCGTGCTGCGCTCGCGCCACTGCGTGTAGACCTGGCGGCTGATGGTGAGCAGAAGTATGGCGGCGGCGGACCAGCCGATTAGTTCAGTCCACATGCGTTATGCGAAATAAGAGTACCGAAGTGGATCCGGCTGCGCTACGAAGAACGGAATCGTGTTGTGCGAGGATTATCCCGCCACCAGACGCAGCGGCATCAGTGGATTGAAGTCGGTCCAGTCCCCTGCGACGATGGCGCCCTCACTGCGTTCGATGTCGGTGGCGCCGTGTGTGCGCAAAATGCCGATTGCGGTGTCCTGCTGCGCCGACACCGGCGCGGAAACTGCGACGAGCATGCCGGATTTGCGGGGCGGCTCGTCGTACCGGAGTTCTTCCATGGCCGTGTGCGTTTCAGGATTGCTTCTGTCCCCTGCGTTACCCAGCGCGCCAACCAGCGAGCCTGCGTAGGCGCCTACGCCCGCCGCCGCGACGGCCGCGCCCGGGCCCAGCACCGGCACCGCAGTCAGCCCCACCGCGATTCCGACGGCGCCGCCGACGGTCGCACCTATAGCGGATCCTGCCGGGGCACCTTCGGTGCCCGCGGACTCGTCTTCATCTCCACCCAGCGGATAGCGATCATGTTGCCCCGGCGGATTCACAAAAAACGTCGTCATATGCTCGGGCGAAAATCCGGCGCCAGCGAGGTCGGTCATTGCCCGTTGCGCCCCGTCCTGTTGCAGAAAATTTCCCGTGATGATTGTGGTCATATGTGCCTCCATGTTTTAGCGTGGCAGACGCGACCGCTTCGCCGCGCCTGATGTAATCTTTCTGGATGCGCGGCCCCAACTCGCGCAGACTGCGCGCCAGTGCTCCGGGAAGCCTCGCATACGGTCCGCTTGCTTCTCCGCTACACGAAGATCCGATGCGGGAAATCGCGCCGATCGGGGATGCGACAGCTAGCCGGTCGCGCGGGCTTCCACCACGACCCTGGAGTCTTTCCTGCCCTTGGCGATGTCATGAGCGTACTCGCTGGCATCTTTCTCCGTGTCGAACGACGCCAGCGGTTTGTCGAAACCTTTTTCGCTGACGTCCCATTTATTGTCTTTGCCCGGTGAAACGCGGAAAACGATGTCGCCCTTCTGATCGAATCCCATAATTCATTTCCTTTCGTTGAGGCCGACCACCGCATGGGAGTCGGCAAAAGGCGGCGGCGACCGCTTTGACGGTCGCCGCCCCTGCGATCTTGACAAAAACAGACTGGAATCCTGCCGCCTCGGAAGCCTATTTGTCGGCTTTGATCTTGATGTCGTTCTGTACGGAGACGACGCCTTGCACGCCGCGCGCGATCGCCACGGCCCTGTCCACCGCCGCCTGGTTCGCCGCCGTACCGCTCAGGCTGACCATACCCTTCGCATCCGTGTCGACTTTGATGTTCACGAGGCTGGACATTTTTTCCCCGGCCAGTTCGGCCTTGATCTTGGTGGTGATCACCGAGTCTTTGACGAAAGCTTTGGGCGACGAGCGGTCGGTGTCGCCATCGGCGGTGTAGCCGGCAATCGGCAGGACCAGGGCGGCGGCAAGCAGACAGGTTGTCACGATTTTGGTGTTCATGGGCGGTATTCCTTTGCAGTTGAGAAATGGCGGGTCTGGCGGAAATTCGATCCAGAGCCGCGATTGTCCGCCGCCCGGTTGCCGCCGCTCTGTGCGCCGACGCACATACGGCGACATTTTATTACCGTAAGTTGGCGTCGGTTTGTTTCGACTGCGCCCCCGTGAAATACTTCGCTCTGCTCTGTGTGTTCGTGTTGCCGCCGCTGCTGCAGGGCTGCTATACGCCGCTGGTCGAAGGCGCGCAGCAGGGCTACGACGCCGCACGGCGCGACCCGCTGCATGCGGAAGCGGTGACCGGAGACCCTGTTGCCGAGTACAAACTCGGCAATACGTATTGTTGTCATGGCGGCGGCCCGATGGACAACCTGACGGTCTACGACAACCCCAAGGCGACGTATTGGTATTGCAAGTCGGCGCGGCAGGACTACGGTCCGGCGCAGTTGCGCCTTGCGCAACTCTATTCAGGACACCCGATTCACGGCCTGCATATCGCTTTGCGCGCAAGTGCGCTCGTCGACACCGTCCAGACTGATCTTGGCATTGCCCTGATGTGGGCGACCCTCGCGGCCACCCAGGGCGACGAGGACGCGACTGAATTGCGCGATCAGATCACGGCGCAAGCAACGGCCAGAGACCGCGCCAAAGCGGCCACGCTCGTGAAAAACTGGCGCGCGGCTCCCTGCCGGTGGACCGATGTATTTCCTTCTGTTGCAAATGCGAACAAGCAATAACGGCAGCCTGATGGCGCTGCAGCGCGCGCCGCGTTGACGCTGCGGTGGTATGTGAGTTGTCGAACAGACGGTCCGCCGCTCTGCGAACGATAATGACAGCGGTACAAATGTATCGCCGCCAAACATTTACGCGTCGCGGTCGCACGGAAGGGAATGCGTGCATTCGGCGCTCCCGCCCGCCGGCGATACGGCCATCGCAAGAGATTTTCGAGGTGTGAAATGATGACGCAAATATCATCGGCGGCGTCCGCCTGCAATCCACGACTTGCCTCCGCCGTTCAAAGCATGGCATCCCGCTGCCTGGCGCTCATACTCGTCGCCGCATTCGCCGGAGGCTGCGCGTCGCTGCCGCCCGGTTCCGGCTATCCCAGGACCGCTTCGTCGGCGCTCGCGACCCCCGAGGAGACCCGCTTCGGCAAGCAGTTTGCAATTGCCGCGCGCGAACACCCGGGGACTTCCGCATTTCGCCTGCTGACCGCGGGTGTAGACGGCTTTCTGACACGCGTGCAAATGGTCAATTCCGCCGAACGCACGCTCGATCTGCAATATTTTATTTTTCGCGCGGACGAAACCGGCAAGTTGCTGACCGAAGCGGTGCTGCGCGCCGCCGACCGCGGCGTGCGCGTGCGCATCCTGTTCGACGACGGGGAAACCGTCGCGGGCGACGGGCAAATTGCCGCGCTCGATGCCCACCCGCACATCGAGGTCAGGGTATACAACCCGTTCGCTTATCGCGGATCTTCGGTATTTCAGCGCGGGCTCGAATTTGCGCTCAACAGTTCGCGGCTCGACTATCGCATGCACAACAAACTGATGGTCGTCGACAATTCGCTCGCGCTCGTCGGCGGGCGCAATGTCGGCGACCAGTATTTCCAGATCGACCCGGAATCGCAGATGGCGGACGACGATGTGTTTGCCGCGGGCCCCATCGTGAACCGCCTCTCGGGAACGTTCGACGAGTTCTGGAACTGCGCGATTGCAATTCCGGTGCGCGCGCTGACCGGGGCGATGACTTCGGATGAGGCGCTCGCCAAATATCGCAAGGTACTGACCGAGCATCGCGAACAGGTCAAAGAGGACGGCACTGACTACGCGAGCCGCATCGCAAAGGGCGAGCCATTGGCCGGAATACTTGCCGGCAGGTTGCCGCTGGTTTGGGCGCATGCGCAACTGGTTTACGACAGCCCGGACAAAAAGAAGGTGGAAAAAGGCGAGATGGTGGGCAGGCTCATGCACAAGCCCGTGGCCGCCGCGGTCACGGCCGTGCAGTCCGAGTTGCTGATGATCACGCCATACTTGATACCGGGGCCGGAAGGCATGGAGATTTTTTCCGATCTGCGCAAGCGCAATGTGACCGTGCGCGTGCTGACGAGTTCGCTCGAAGCATCGACAGTGTTGCTCGCCCAGGCGGGCTATATGCAACACTATCGGCTGCCGTTGCTTGAGATGGGCGTGGGCATTTACGAAATACGCTCGCTGCTAGGCAATACGCGGGGCAGCGGGGAGACCGCCAAAATATCCCGCTTCGGAAATTATTCATTGCACGCGAAGTTGTTTGTGTTCGACCGCCAGCGGCTGTTCGTCGGGTCGATGAATTTCGATCAGCGCTCCATGCATCTCAATACCGAGATCGGCCTGATCATCGACAGCCCTGCGCTCGCGCAGCAGGCGGCCGCGCGTTTTGAGGCAATGGCCAGTCCGCCGAACAGTTATGAACTCATCCTGAGCAAGCCCGGCACGGGAAAATCCCCGCTCCTGGCATGGCGCACCCAGGAAAACGGCGCAATGATCGACTACGACCGCGAACCGGCGCGCAGCAACGGCCAGCGGTTGAAGGTCAAACTGTTCTCGATCGTCGCGGTCGACAACGAGCTGTGAAAATTGAAGATTGGATGACTGCGGTTAGTCGGCTAACGCAGCCCCGGGTTCGGGTGCCCTGACCGGTGGCTTCTCGCCGCGGCCGGCGGGAATCCGGCGCAGTTCTATCAAAGTCCCTGCGAATTCGAGTGCCACATCCAGCGCCGCCATAAATTCGTCCACTTTGATGGGCTTGGTGACATAGCGGAAAAAACCCGCCTCCAGGCCGCGCTCGATATCGTGTGGAATTGCATTAGCACTCAGCGCAAGAACCGGAATATGCGACGTTGCCGGGTCATGCCGCAGGATCTGCATGGCTTCGGTCCCGCTCATGCCGGGCAGGTTGATGTCCATCAGGATGACCTCCGGTTGCGCCGTGCGCGCGAGCTCGATGCCCAGATTACCGTTGATCGCGGTCAACAGACGCAGGTCGGGGCGGCGCGCGATCAGCTGTTCGACCAGCTTCAGATTCGCCGGATTGTCCTCGACATATAGCAGCGTATGCCGCGGCGCTCCGCTCGCCACCTGCATGGGCGCGGATGCGGCAGTTTCGAATTCACCGTTGGTGAACGACGGTGGCGCGGCGGAATTGAGGTCGACCCAGAACACGCTGCCCGCCCCGACGGTGCTTTCCACGCCGATCGCGCCGCCCATCAATTCAACCAGGCGCTTGGTCACCACCAGACCGATGCCCGTGCCCTCCTCGGCGCTCGCCTCCTGCCCGAGACGATTGAACGGCTGGAACAACTGCGCGAGTTTTTCCGGCGGCAAGCCGGCGCCGGTGTCCCTGATGCTGATGCGGAAACTGTCCGGCGGGTTCGCGGCGCACTCGACGACCACGGTGCCGTCCGCCTGGTTGTATTTGATCGCATTGGACAGCAGGTTGATGAGGATCTGTTTGACGCGCGTGCGGTCGGCGTTGACGAAGCACGGCTCGCCGAAGCGGGGAAAGCTCATGCGGATGCCGCGCTTCTTGGCCTGCGGCTCGATCATGGACTGGCATTCGAGCATGAGCTCGTCGAGCGACACCGGTTCCAGCGATATGGACAGCTTCCCGGACTCGATCAGCGCGAGGTCGAGAATTTCGTTGATCAGCTCCAGCAGATACCACCCGGCCTGCAGAATCTGGTCGATGCTTGCCTTCTGCGCGGGCGACGGCGCCGGAATATCAGATTCCATCAACTGGCCGAAACCGAGGATCGCGTTCAGCGGCGTGCGCAGCTCGTGGCTCATGCTGGAAAGAAAATTCGATTTGGCAAGGTTGGCCTTGTCCGCCGCCGCTATGGCGCTCTCCAGTTCGACGTTATTCTCCTGCAGCGTCAGCTCGAAACGTTTGCGTTCCGTGACGTCGCGCGCCGCGGCAAACACCCCGCGCAGCTTGCGGTCGCGATCGTGCAGGGTAGTCGCGTTGTACGACACCACGGTTTCCTTGCCGTCGCGGGCGCGCGCGGTGAGTTCGTAATTGGTGACCTTGCCTTCGCCGAGCACCCGCTTGACGCCTGCCTCGGCGCGCTCGGGGTCGGTGAAGTAATTCTTGAACGGCGCGCCGATCAGTTCGTCGCGCGTGCAACCGGTGAGCGCTTCCATCTGCTGGTTGACGTCGGTGATGATGCCGCGCAAATCGGCGATCATCAGCGCGTCGATATTGGATTCGATCAGCGAGCGAGTATAGAACTGCTGGTCGCGCAGGCGCTGGTCGAGCAGCATCTGCTCCGCTTCCACCTGCTTGCGCGCGGTGTTGTCGGTGCCGATCAGCAGGTAACCGATGATGGCGTCCTGCGCGTCGCGCAGCGCGGTGACCGACACCACCGCCGGAAAACGGCTGCCGTCCTTGCGTATGTACGTCAGCTCGTAAATGTCCTCGATCCCGCGCGACGCCTTGAACACCAGCGCCTCGAAGCCCGGGGTGATCGGGGTGGCGAGTTCCAGGCTCAAGGCGGCGGCCCGCGCGATCACTTCCTGCGGATCCGAAATGTCGGCGGGCGTGATCTTGTTCATCACTTCGGCGGCGGTATAGCCCAGCATGCGCTCGGCGCCGACGTTGAAAATCTGAATGACGCCCTTTGCATCCGTCGCGATGGAGGAAAAGTTGGCGCTGTTGAAAATCGCGCTCTGCAGCGCCCCCGCCTTGAGCAGCGCCTCTTCAGCCTGCTTGCGCGCGGTATTGTCGGTGCCGATCAACAGATACCCGATGATGCCGCCCTGCGCCTCGCGCAGAGCCGTGACCGAGACGATCGCCGGAAAGCGGCTGCCGTCCTTGCGGATGTAGGTCAGCTCGTAGATATCCTCGATCCCGCGCGAGGCCTTGAACACCAGCGCCTCGAAGCCCGGCGTAATCGGGGTCGCCAGCTCGAGGCTGAGCGCCTTTGCACGCACGATCAATTCCTGCGGGTCGGAAATATCGGCCGGCGTGATCCTGTTCACCACATCGGCCGCCGTGTAGCCCAGCATGCGCTCGGCGCCGACGTTGAACAATTGAATGACGCCCTTCTCGTCGGTGGCGATGGAGGAGAAATTGGCGCTGTTCAGGATCGCGTTCTGCAGCGCCCCCGTTTTCAACAGCGCCGCTTCGCGCCGCACCTCCGCGATGACTTCTCCCGTACCTGCGTCGTCGTCGGGGACGTCGGTATCGAATGCGTTGACGGACATGGCGTACCTTTCTGTTGCGTTAATCTGCAGGCGCTTTCGGCCTCGCCGTCAAATGACTTACTGTGCGAACGAATATCCGGCCTTGTCGCGTTTCGCCCGGTACATCGCCTTGTCCGCGTTGCTGACCAGCATGTCCGCATCGGCGCCGTCTTGCGGGAAGACGGCGATTCCAATGCTGGCATTGATGCACAGGCTGATGATGCCGCCGGGTGCGTCGACATCGAATGGCACGCGAATCGCGTTGCCGATCTTTTCCGCGATCGACCTGATGTCCTGCTCGCTCTGTGTCTCCATCATCAGATACAGGAATTCGTCGCCGCCGAGGCGGCTGACGGTGTCGTCACCGCGGGTATTTTCCCTGAGCCGCTCCGCAACCTTGCGCAGGACGCTGTCTCCCGCGTCGTGTCCATGCGTATCGTTGATGATTTTGAACTCGTTCAGATCCATGAACATCACCGCCAGAGTCCGGCCGTGCCGCTTTGCCTGTTCCAGTCCATGTTCCAGCCGGTCGGCGGCCAGCTTGCGATTCGGCAGGCCGGTCAGGGCATCATGAAAGGCGGAATGACGGGCGGATTCCTCCTGTTCCGTAACCGCCGCCAACTGGTGTTCCAGTTGATGCCGCTCCGCGACTTCACTGTGCAATGCCTCATTCACGACCGACAGTTTTTCCGCCGCTTCCTGCACCTTGTTTTCGACGGCCGCGCTCTTTTCCAGGGCGTTGTCAATTTCGGGGCGCGGCTCCTGATCCGCGAGCTCCTGCTTTAATACCACGTTGATTGACGATAGCTCCGCCGCACATTCGCCCACCAGGTCCTCGACATGCTCGTTTTGCCCCAGCGCTTTGGTCAGGGACTTCGCTGGCGCGGCGCCTTTTGCCAATTCCGCGTTTGAATCGATTTTCATTTCCTTATTCATGTTCTGTTGAATGCCTGTGGAAAAGTCTTCGGGGTTGATTTGCTTGCACGGTCCGTTCGAGTGCTGCGGAATCATCATGACCACCCGATACCGGTCCCCGGCGCGACGCGGGTTACACCGCAACTTGCCCGGACTTTTCCGCCGACATGACAACCCGATTGCGCCCGTCGCGTTTGGCCTGGTACAGCGCGACGTCGGCCGCCTTGATCAGCACCGCCGAATCGGACGCATGGTCGGGGAATATGGCCACGCCCAACGACAATGTAATAGCGCCCAGATCCCGGTTGGCATGCGTCACGCTCAACAGACTCGCGCCCTCGCGGATTTTCTCCGCGCGCTGGCGCGCGCCTTCCGCGGTCGAGGGCGACAGGATCAGTATGAACTCTTCGCCGCCATAACGGCAGGCGATATCGCTGCCGCGCACGTGTTTCTTGAGGAATTCCCCCAGGGTGCGCAGAACCGCGTCGCCCCCGTCGTGACCGAAATTGTCGTTGAACTGCTTGAAGTGGTCGATATCGATCATGATGACGGCGAGTTGCGCTTTGTTACGCTTGGTACGGTGCAGCTCCTGCGCCAGCGCCTCTTCCATGTAGCGGCGGTTGAAGAGTTCCGTGAGCGGATCCCGGATCGACAGGTTGCGCATCGATTCGCGCAACTTCAGGTTGGCGATGCCCAGGCCGATGTTGTCGGCGAGTATCTTGGCCAGCCTGCACTTGTCGGCCATGCGCGCTTCGTCGGCCTTGTCGTTTTTTACCGGGCCGTCGAGGATGTGCAGGATCCCGAGGGTTTCCCCCTGCGCCAGCAGCGGCAGGCAGACATACATGTGCCCGTCCTCGTTGACATGCGGGCAGCGTCGCTCATGAGTCATGGCGAGGTGGGATTGGCCGCGCCGGTGCGCCCAGCACTCGTTGGGCGGAAAAATCACGTTGGCCGGCGGCAGCGGACCCCAGACCGCGGCGGCCTCCAGCATGTTGCGCGAAGCGCTCAACACGAATACTGCGCCGGAGTCGTCGGGAAACAACTGGGTCACGACCTCGGAAATGATCGAATACGCCTCCGCTTCGGTCGTGCTGGTCTGCAGGAAATCGTTCATCTTGCTGAACAGCATGATCTCCTCGTTGCGCCTGGAGAGTTCGGCCGCCTGGCTTCTGAGTTCGGCGTTGGCCGCGCTCAACTGCGCGGTTCGTTCCGCGACATTGATTTCCAGATTGGCTTTTTCGTGCGCGAGTTCGGCGGTGCGCTCCGAGATCATGGACTCGAGCCCGCGCCCGTAGGTCAGCAGCTTGTCCTGATTGTCCTTCAGATCGGCGGCCGTGCTGCCAAAGGCGGCCGCCAGGTTGCCGATTTCGTCGCGCATTTGAGTCATTCGGGCCCCTGCTTTACGCCGTCTGGCCGACTTCGTGTTCGGCATGCTTCAACGCCAGGTCCAGCGTGTCCATGAATTCAGCGACCTTGATCGGCTTCGTCAGATAACGGAAAAACCCGGCCTCCAGGCCGCGCTCGATGTCGCGGGGTATCGCATTGGCGCTCAGGGCAACGATCGGGATGTGCGCCGTTGCGGTTTCGGCGTGCAGAATCTGCATGGCTTTGATGCCGCTCATGCCCGGCAGATTGATGTCCATCAAAATCACGTCCGGCCGTGCAGCGCGCGCAAGCTCGATGCCGAGAGGGCCGTTCCTCGCGCTCAACAGGCGCAAATCCGGGCGGCGCGCGACAATTTGCTCGACTAGCTGCAGGTTGGCCGGATTGTCCTCGACGTAAAGGAGCGTGCGGGGTGCACCGCCGGTCCGCGCCTTCGGTTGGGACAGCGCGACGAGTTCGGCCTCGCCGGCGGCGAGTTTCGGCTCGGCGGCCGCGACCAGTTCGATCCAGAACACGCTGCCCTTGCCGACATTGCTCCGCACGCCGATGGCGCCGCCCATCAGTTCAACCAGCCGCTTGGTCACCACCAGGCCGATTCCCGCGCCCGCCGCAGCACTGGTCTCCTGCCCGACACGGCTGAACGGACGGAACAGTTGCGCGAGCCTCTCCGGCGGCAGTCCCGCGCCGGTGTCCGTGACGCTGACGCGGATGCGTTGCGGGGTGCTCGCGCTGCATTCCACCACGACGGACCCGCCTATGCGGTTGTACTTGATCGCGTTGGACAGGAGATTGATGAGCACCTGTTTCACGCGCGTGCGATCGGCCTTGATGAAGCACGGGTTGTCGAACCGGGGAAAGGTCATGCGGATGCCGCTCTTCTGCGCCAGCGGTTCGATTGCGGCGTGGCATTCGTGCATGACTTCCATCAGCGACGTCGGTTCCAGCGACCACGACAGCCGCCCGGAGTCGAGCATCGCCAAGTCGAGGATTTCGTTGACCAGCTCCAAAAGGTACCAGCCCGCCTGCTCGATTTTGGCGATGCCCTCCTGTTGCGAGGGTGTCGGCGGCGGCGAATCGGACTCCATCAGCTGGGCGAAACCGAGAATCGCGTTGAGCGAGGTGCGCAGCTCGTGGCTCATGCCGGACAGGAACTCCGAATTCGCAATATTGTTTTTTTCCGCCATCGCCTTGGCGTTGGCAGTTGCCGCCTCGGTCTGCCGGCGCGCAGTCAGATCACGGGTCAGTTTGGCGAAACCGCGCAGGTTTCCCGCCGCGTCCCGGATCGCCGTAATGACCACGCTCGCCCAGAACGTTGAGCCGTCCTTGCGCACGCGCCAGCCCTCGTCTTCGGAGTGCCCGGCGGCAGCCGTCGCGTCGAGATCCCGCTGCGGCGCACCGCGCTCGATGTCAGGGCGGGAATAGAACCGGGAACTGTGCTGGCCGACGATTTCCTCCGCGCGGTAACCCTGGAGCCGCTCGGCTCCGGCGTTCCAGCTCACCACGCGGCCCTGCGGATCCAGCATCACGAAGGCGCAATCAGATACACTCTCCACGATCAGCCGGAAACTCTCCTCGGTCCACCGCAGTTGCTCTTCAACCTGTTTGCGCGCTGAATTATCGGTAGTGATCAACAGATAGCCGATGATCTTCCCGTCGGCGTCGCGCAGCGCGGTGACCGATACTATCGCCGGCAGGCGGCTGCCATCCTTGCGTATGCAGGTCAGGTCGTAGATGTCTTCAATGCCGCGCGCGGCCTTGAAAACCAGGGTCTCGAAACCCGGTGCCAGCGGCGTGGCAAACTCGCGGCTCAATACGACGGCACGCGCGATCACTTCCAGACGATCGGAAAAGTGGGCCGGCGTTGCCTTGTTCACCATGTCGGCGGCGGCGTAGCCAAGCATGCGCTCGGCGCCGACATTGAATAATTGAATGATGCCCTTCTCGTCCGTGGCGATCATCGAGAAGGTGGCGCTGTTGAAAACCGCGCTTTGCAAGGCGTCCGTTTTAAGCAGGGCCGCTTCGCGCCGCATCTCGATGCCGGCAACGTCGATGCCGACGGCCTTGTCCAGGCTGGGCGTAGCAAGTTCGTTCGCGGGCATGGCACGAGCTCCGTTCAAATCGTGAAAAGTTCGTTCCGGCGAGGGTGCAAGCGACACATTCCCGCACAAGCATCATCTATTCCGCTGGCAATCAGCGCATAGACTGCAACTTATACCCCTGACACCTCAATATGCTCTGTGCGACAGCGCACACAACCGGAAAGTGGCCGCCAATCCCGCGACAGGCGGGGCCGACAGGCGGAACTGCCGCGTTGAAAGTCCGCGACGATTTCGCAAGTCCGGCGAACCGGCCTCGCCTTCGCGCGCAATGCACGCAGGTCCCGCGGCAGCATATGTTCGACACCGCACAGAGGCGCGCGAGGAGAATGCCTAACATGATAAATATCGGATTACTTCGCGGGAAAGTCCCCGCAACGCCAGACGGGCAAGCGCCGATTTCAGGCTGTCTGCCGCGAGGCGGGATTGGATTGTCAATCGATGTCCGGGATTGACTGCAAGCAAACGTTACCTGCCCGTTCACGCCGACCAGCCGGTGAGGCAGCGTCCTGCATGGCCGCGGTGTCCCGGCGACGGACGCATGAATTCCTGGTTATCTTGAAATCGCGCCAATGAAAGCAATCGATCTGCTGCTGCAATACTGGGAACAATTCGCAAGATATCTGGCGTATTCCCGCTATTGCACTGACCATGACATTCAGACCGCCGTTTGCCGCGACTTCTGGACGTGGGCAGTCTATGCCGCCATTGGCTTCGGTCTGCTGATTGCTCTGGTCATCGGCAAAAAAACTCTGCGCGAACAGCTTGAGTTTCGGCGCAACGGGAAGCGGCTGGCGGCGCGGAAAATCGTGGCCGACGACGAAGCAATGGCGCAGGCAAAGCCGTACGTCGGCGCCGCCCCGGGCGTCGAACTTTCACAGGGTGAACTCGCCGCAGCGATCAGGGAAGGCATCAAGGCGCGCAGCGACGCAGCTTCCGGCAGCGTTTCCCGGCGAACCACCGCAAAGTCCAAAATCTCCCCCATGCGCGAACTTGGGACGATCATGCGGGATCTCACCTCGACGATCCGGCAGGCGGCAACAGCGCGTGCCCTCGCGTTTCCCGGGGGAGCAACCGACAAGCAGGGCGACCACGCATCCGAATCCTCCCCGGTGCGGGAACTCGCGACCATCATGCTTACCGACATGGTCGGCTACAGCGGATCGATGGAAGTCAATGAACACCGGACCTATGAAAAATTGCTCGCGCACAATGAAATCGTGCGTGCCTCAATAGCGAATTACCGGGGCCGTGAAATCAAGACTATCGGCGACGCCTTTCTCGTGATTTTTCGCAGCGCGCTCGATGCGGTTGACTGTGCGCTTGCAATTCAGCGCGCCTTCACCGAATACAATGCCGACAAGGACGACGCCGATAAAATCCTGCTCCGCATCGGGATACATCTCGGCGATATTCTGATCACGCAGAACGACGTGTTCGGCGAAGGCGTCAACATTCTTGCCCGCATCCAGCCGCTGGCGCAGCCGGGAGGAATTTGCGTGTCGGAGGCGGTATTCATACACGTACGCAAGAAGTTCGAGCTCAAGGTCGAGCGCATCGGGAGCGCCGATCTGAAATTGAAGAACATCGCCGTCGCGCCCGACGTCTATCATCTCAACATGGCCTGACACAAACGACGCGACAGCGATCACGAAGCATTCATCGGACCCGTTTTCGTTTGATCCCGTCACGGTCCCGCCGCGAATCGAATCCGCTTGTCGCGACGTGAACGGCCGACCATCGCGTTCCCGCACTTTGCGTACGCCAGCGAACAGAGCGCAGCGGGAAAAAGTGCGATAAACGCAATGCCTGCCGCGGGTCGTCAGGCGACCGCGCGACGAAAGTCGCCTACCGGCCGCTGGCACGCGTACGACCAGCATCGTTTCGGGCAGCGGGTTCGCGCCCGCAGGTTCATTCTCATGCCACCTCACAAATCTATTGCGCCTTATGCAACGACGTTTGAATCGACATCGAATCGGGCGGCAAAGAGGCATCGCCATGATTTTGGTCGTGCTGCTGGTCGGCTTCGCTGCGGGCGTCGCGCTATTCAGCTTTTACAGTCCCAACACGATTGCGCAGCAAAGCGCCCAGAAGACTGCCGACGCACTGGCGCAGGCGAAGCTGGCGTTGATCAACTACGCCGTATCCGCGCCGCATTCTGCCATTCCCGCTGATGGCAGCACGCGACCAGGCGAGCTGCCGTGCCCCGACCGCAACAACGACGGCTGGGATAACGACGGCGCATGCGCCGCCGGGGAACTCGGGCGCGTGCCGTGGAAGACGCTCGGCATCCCGGATCCCATCGATGCCGGCGGAGAAACCCTGTGGTACGCGGTTTCCGCCGCGTTTCGCACACAACCTTCGAATCTTGCGGCGATCAATAGCGACACGCGGGGTACTCTCACGGTGTTCGCAAGCAACGGTGTTACCGCGCTCACCACCGAGGCGGCCGCGGTGATCTTTGCACCCGGCCCGGCACACGGCGTTCAAACGCGCGCCAGCGCGAACCTGAACCTTGTCGCCCACTATCTCGAAACCGCTGCGGGCATCAATAACGCGATCGCCAACGGCCCCTTTGTCCAGGGAGCGCACTCGAGCAACTACAACGACCAGCTGGCTTTCATCACGCCAGACGAGTTCATCCCTGCGGTGGAGATGCGCGTCCTCCAGGCGCTGAAGTCCACGCTCACGAGCTTTCGCGCCCTCTCGACCTGCCAGTGTTATCCATGGGCAACCACCTTCGCCGGGGGCGGCAGTACCAGCGTGGTCGGCGTGAACCGCGGCCGGCTGCCCGCAACCGCGCTTCCCGAAGCCTGGGGAACCAACGCCAGCGTCGCCCTGCCCGCCTGGTTTATTCCGAACAACTGGTATAACGAGATTTACTACAGTGTCGCGAAACAAAACACCGCCGGCGGGGGCACGACCTGCACGACGTGTCTCGACGCCACATTGAGCGTCAACGGGACACCGGGGGTGAGCGCGCTGTTTTTCACTCCTGGCACTCCCCCGACCGGGATCAACCGGCCTACCAACATTCTCGCCGCTTATCTGCGCGACGCGCAAAACAATGACGGGACCAATGATTTGTACGACGCGCCCAGTTCGGCAGCACCGGACCGCAACCGCATCATGACCCTGGCTTCGGTGGCCACCTCCAATCAATGCGCGCAAGATGCGGCAACTCTGCTCGCAAACGCCGATTGCAACCCCACTGGAGGCGGGTGGGCAAACGTCAAACCGGCATGCCAGACGGCGACAACCGCCCTCCAGTCATGCAGTTGCGCGGCGGCGGCGACGGCAATGATCACGCCCCCTTGCGGCAACAATCCCCACCCGCCGCAGTGCCAGGCCGCAGTGGCGATATTGCAAGCGTGCATTTCATGAGGCGGCCCATTCCAATGCCGCGGCGCGCACGCGGCTTCAGCCTGATCGAGATCGCGATTGCGATATTCGTCATCACGATATTCCTGAGCGGCATTCTGGTGCCGCTCACCACCCAGGTCACGCAGCACAAAATCGGCGATGCGCAAAAAGCGCTCGACGATATCAAGGAAGCCTTGCACGGTTACGCGATGGCCAACGGGCGCCTGCCCTGTCCTGCAACGGCGACGAGCAACGGCATTGAAAGTCCCGCCGGTGGCGGCGCGTGCACTACCGCATACGGCTTTGTACCGGCGGCGACGCTGGGGTTGGCTGCAACCGATGCCCAGGGCTACGCGATCGACGCCTGGGGCTCGCGCATCCGCTACGCTGTCACTACATCCAATGCCAATGCGTTCACCACGACCAACGGCATGCGCACGGTGGGCATGAGCGCACTGGCGCCCAATTTGTACGTCTGTTCAACTGCCAGCGGCATTACTGCGGCGACCTGCGGCACCGCGACCATGCTCGTTGGATCTGCGCCGGCGGTGATTTACTCACTGGGACCCAATTGGGCCACGGGAGGAACCGGCGCGGACGAAGCGGCCAACGCAAATGGCGATCCGGTATTCGTGTCCCATTTGCGAGCGGGCTCGAACAACCCCAACGGGGAATTCGACGACATCGTCACCTGGCTGTCGACCAATGCGCTCAACAGCCGCATGGTGATGGCGGGACAGCTACCCTGAAACGCCGCGCGCCCGGCACCGCATGCGGCCAGTGCCGGGAACACCTCATAACCGTGCTCAAGCGATGGCGAGACGCTTAAACAGCGCAACCTTCACCGTGTCCAGGCCGAAGGCCAGGACGATTGCCGCGCAGAATACGCAGGCCAGGATGGTCGCCGGTAAAGGCGCCATCAGGATGCCCCGGGTCGCGAGCGTACTGAAAAACGCGATGTCGAGGACGGACGACGCGATCAGCCAGGCCCCGGGCCGTGAACTCCACAAATGCCGGCGCTCGCGCGAGACATAGAAAATCGCCTGGCCGCTGAACACAAGCGTAACTACCGTCAGCGTGCGCAAAGCATCGCTGTCGAAACCCAGGATAAAGTGCCCGACCGCGAGGCTGGCAATACAGAAGACCAGATCGAAACACCCCAGAACGATGCCGGCGACCGTAAGATTGCCGATGCGCCAGACATTGGGGAGGGACGACGCGCGCACATTGTCCGTTGCGGACGAAAGGGCGAAGAAATCGCCCGCCACCATCATCAGCACCATCAACAATGGCGTCAGCACGGCGGTTCCGGAGATGATCAGCCCGGCCAGCAAAAACAGCACCTGGACGACCTTGTGGACGATGGACCGCAACGTGTAGGTGAGAATTCTCTGAAACGTCGTGCGCCCTTCACGCACGGCGGCGACGACGCCGCCAAGACCCGGTTCGGTCAGCACCAGGCCGGCCGCCGATTTCGCCACGTCGGTCGCCGTAAGAACGGCAATGCCCATCTGCGCCTGCCGCAACGCCGGCGCGTCATTGGCGCCATCGCCGCACATACCGACCACATGACCGGCGCGCTGGAATGCCTGCACGAGCGCGTACTTGTCCTCCGGCAATACGCCGGCGAATACGCCGAAGTCTTCGGCGCGGATGTCGTGCGGCAACGGCGCGATCGCGCAAATCGGCCCGGTGATTCCGACTTCGTCCGCCACGACGCGGGCTGTCACGGGCGCATCGCCGGTCACCATCACCGTACGCACACCGAGTTCGTGCAGCTGGACGACCAACGCCGCGGAATCTTCGCGCGGCGGATCGCTCAGCGCGATCACGCCGGCAATGCGCAATGGCTCGGTCGACCCTGCCGCGACGACCAGCACGCGGAAACCTTTGGCCTGCAGCTCTTCGACGGCCACCGCTGCAGGCGGAGACGGCTCCGCAATCACCGCGACAACCGCCAGGGCGCCTTTGACGATCCGCATAGACTCGCCTGCGGCGTCAATCACAGCCGCCTCCGACATCTTGCGCGCGGGATCAAAAGGCGTGAAGGATACGAGCTTCCATTGCGCCACATTCGACGGCCGGGAAGCTTTGCGAATGGCCGCATCCAAAGGATCGGCCCCGCCATCGGAACTCGCCAGCGCGGCCAGCGCGAGAATCTGCTCCTCGGTGTAACCCGGCAGCGCGTGACAGGCGGTGACCGCGAGTTCATTGCGCGTCAGCGTTCCGGTCTTGTCGGCGCAGAGCACATCCATTCCGGCCGCTTCATCGAGCGCCGAAAGACGAGTCGGCAGGACTCCGTGCCGCGCCACGGCACGGGCCCCGACCGTCGCCGCGAGCGTGAACATCGACGGCAGTGCCACCGGAATCGAAGCAAGGACGGCCACCAGCACCAACGGTGCGATCTGCGCGAGCGGCATGGCCAGATGCACGGCATAGGCGATCAACAGGATGATCACGCCGCCGTTGAACAAAGCGAGGTTGCGCACCACGCGAAAAATCGCCTTCTGCTCGGTGCTCTCGACGTGGGCGGTACGGATGAGTTCGGCGCTGCGCCCGAATTTCGTGCGCGCCCCAGTCGCGATGATTTCGGCGACCGCCTCGCCCCGGCGGATAAGCGCACCGGCATACGTCTCGAAAGCGGGTCCGGCTTCGATCGGCACGGATTCGCCGGTGAGCATCGATTGGTCGACGAGCACCGATCCGTCGAGTAACCTGACATCGGCGGGAACGATGGTACCCAGCGACAGCTTGACCACATCGCCCTGTACCAGTTCGGTAGCCAATAGCGTTTTCCAGACGCCGTCGCGCCGCGCCAGTGCGGTCACGGCCAGACGGGATTTAAGGGCTTCGAGCGTCGCCTGGGCGCGGCCCTCCTGGAAAAATCCCAGGCCCGCATTGAACGCCAGGAGAAACGCGATGGCGAAAGATTCGACATATTCGCCCAGCGCCAGTTGCAGCAGGATCGCGGCCTCGAGCATCCACGGTACCGGCGCCCACAATTTTGCCAATACCCGATTGATCGGATGCTGGACTATGTCCTGAACGGCATTCGCCCCATTGGCCGCAAGGCGCCGCCCGGCCTCATCACTCGTCAACCCGGTCGTGGAATCTGGGGGCGCGCTGCTCATTGTTCTGTACTCTCGATGACGGTAAAAGGTTCTCACCAGCCGGCGCGAGTCGGCCGATCAGTGTCTCGGCTATTCCCCGATCGTTACGGCGATCAGGTGCCGCACTGTGGTCGAGAGCGTCTTCAACAACACCTGTTTGGAAGCCACAAAGCACCGGCGGTACCGTTGTAGTCCCTTGCGTTCAGGTGATCGATGATCTTCACCTACGCAAAAAAGGACGGCCGGGGCCGTCCTTTGTCGTTCTGCGCCCTACAATGGCGACCGGTGTCGCTGCCTCGACATCCGGTGGTCGTCCATTGCACGTGCAATCGTTATTTCCCGGGCGAATTTCTCTTGATACGGGAAATCTTGGTGCCTTCGATGCTGAGGCTCACCATCAGTCCCTGCTGGTCAAAGATGAAGGCGTAAGCATCGTCCTTCAACGTCGAAGTTGAAAGATTCTTGGCAACGCCTTCATTCACGACCACCACCGTCGGGCCGACGCCGACTTCCCATCCGTGCGACTCATGCAGGTATTTCACCGCCTTGTCGCTCATCAGGAACAACACGTATCCGTAAGACTGGGCGCCGGCTTGCCAGCCCCAGGATGCGGTAACAGAATTGAAGTAGTCGTATTTCGACCCCTCCATCAAAACCCCTTCGCCATAGGCACCGCCGAATATCAGCCCGGCCTTGATGATTTTGGGGAACACCAGCACCGCCTTGGCTCTCTTCGAGATATCCTCGGCGAGGCGGTTGGTCTTGTACAGATCCTGCAAGGCCTGGGTGCCGTCCCGGTTCAGGTCCGCCTCCGAAGCCGCGTTGGCGGAGCTGCTAAATGCGCCGGTCGTGAAAACGCCCGCCGCCACGAAAATCAGGGCCAGAAAATCGCGTCGAATATTTTTCATCTTGCAATCCTTCAGGAAGTTTATAAGTCACGCAAATCGACGGGGCCGCGTTCCGCCCACATCTTCGGGTATCAAGACTAGACGCCTCCGCGCAGAGCCGTCCGTACGATAGCTCACATAGGACCGGCCAGGTGTTTAATCCCCCAGATTGACGGGAACCAGACGCAACCCGGTCGTCGACAACGTCGAGAACAAAACTCTTTGTGGCGCGATAAACACGCCGGTGGTGCCCGTGATATGGATGATCGGCGACCTTCGCAAGTTCTATTATTGCACCGGCGGACGCGCTCGCGTCGCCTGCCCGTGCAACGGCGAGAATGCATTCCGGTTCGCCCGATTTATCCGTCGGATCGCAGAAACCATTGCACCAAACCGGGAAATTTCATGTATGTGCGCCATCCCGCATACAGAGCAGCGTTTGCTTCCTATACTGCGCAAAATCCGGTCATCTGGCTGCCCTTCACAATGACTGCGGAAGCCGGGTCCACCACTCATTAAGGCGCGTAATGGACAATTTGCCCAGCCCCCGAAAAGCCCGCTTCAGCGTCGCGAAGCCGGCTTCTTGCCGGCGAAAATCCCCCCGCAGCCCCGGCATTGCGCGGGCGCACAACCCCAAATCGAATCGCCTGCTCGCCGGATTGCCGCACGCCGAATTGCAGCGTTGGCTGCCTCACCTTGAATTATTTGCCATGCCGCTGGGTCAGGTGCTGTACGAAGCGGGCAGCATTGAAAACTACGTTTACTTTCCGACCACGGCCATCGTTTCCCTGCTCTACGAGATGAAAGATGGCGACACGGCCGAGATGGCGGTAATCGGCAACGAAGGCATTGTCGGGATTTCCCTGTTATTGGGTGGAGGCTCCACGCCGAGCCGCGCAGTGGTACAGAGCGCCGGCAAGGGCTTTCGGCTGAATGCGAAGCTGGTAATAGACGAATTCAACCGCGCCGGTGCTGCGACGCACCTGCTATTGCGTTATATACAGGCGCTGATCACGCAAATGGCACAGACGGCGGCGTGCAACCGGCACCATTCGCTGGACCAGCAATTGTGCCGCTCGTTGTTGATGGCTCTGGACCGCCTGCCCGGCAGCGAACTCGTGATGACGCAGGCACTGATCGCAGACATGCTCGGCGTGCGACGCGAAGGCGTGACAGACGGCGCGGTCAGGCTGCAGAAGGCGGGGGTGATTCGCTATTCGCGCGGCCGCATCACGGTGCAGGATCGCAAAGGGCTTGAGACGCGCGTCTGCGAGTGTTATGCGGTGGTCAAAAACGAATACGACCGGTTGCTCCCGCTGGCATTTACGGCATAGCACAGCGGATCTGTATTACGGTCACCCCCAGGCAGCATTACCGCGCAAATGAATACCCGGACCCGGTTTTTTTAGCGTGATACATCGCCGTATCCGCACTTTTGATCAACGCATCCGCAGTGCCGCCGCAAGTCGGGAAAACCGCGATCCCGATACTGGCCTTGACGCTCAGGTTAAGGGTATGGCCGGGCAGGCTGACGTCGCACGGCATTTGGATCGACTTGATGAGTTTTTCCGCGATCAGCGTGACATCTTTTTCGCCGCCGATTTCCATCAACAGGTATAGAAACTCGTCTCCGCCGTGGCGACTGACCGTGTCGTCGCTGCGGGTATTCTCCTTGAGCCGCGCGGCGATCGTCCGCAAGACGCTGTCGCCCGCATCATGCCCGTGCGTGTCGTTGATTATCTTAAAATCGTCGAGGTCCACGAACATAACCGCCAGAGTCGAGTCGTGCCGTCGCGCCTGTGCAATGCCATGCTCCAGACGATCATTGAACAACGCGCGATTCGGCAGGCCGGTCAAGTCATCATGCAGAGAGGCATGCCGGTCCGCTTCCCCCTGTTTCGTGACGGCGACCAGCTGATCTTCGAGGATGTGGCGCTCCTTGACCTCGTCCTTCAGCGCCAGGTTGACCACCGCCAGCTTTTCGGACGCGTCCTGCACTTTATCTTCAACGGCCTCGCTTTTTTCAAGGGCGTCTTCAACCCCGGGGTGCGGGTTCCCCTCGGCGAGTTCCTGCTTCAGGACGGTATTGACCGACGACAATTCCTCGGCGGCCTCCACTACCAGGTCCTTGACTTGCTCGCTTTGGCCCAGCACTCTGGTCAAGGATTTGGCTGGCGTGGTTTCATGCGGCGCGCCGGCGCCCGGATCAGTTTTCATGTTTTTTTCCTGTCATTCCCGGCGCGCGAAACGCACATATTTCGTTATCCGGATGATTGTCACCCAATATTCCGACCCTCTCTGTGGGATTGCACACATAGCAATGATGCAATATCGGCAGTACGCTAAGGGTGGGACGGCAGTTCGCCCAGCATTACGTAAATCAGGTGTAACCCTGTAGTGGAGAGCGTGGCGAACAGCACCTGTTGCGGCGCCACGAACGCGCCGGTTGTGCCTGCATAGTCCCACGCATACGGATGATCGATGACCTTTGCCAGTTCAATCGCATCGGCGGACAGGCGCACGACGGCAACGCCGCGCGGCCTCGTCGCATAGATACCGACAAGTTCACCACCATCAGCGCCGAGGATGATTCGGCTCTCGCTCGCCATCGGCGGCAGGCCACGCCGGATTTTTAAAAAGTCTCCGGCCTGGCTGATGAGCGCGATAAAACCACTCTCGCCGGATGACCCCGCGACGACATAGCACCCGAGCAGCGGAGAGAACTCGACGTCGTATGCGTAACGCACGGGCATGCCGCCGCTCACTTGAAGTTGCTTTTGCACTTTGCCCGCGGCGTCGATGAGCGCGGCGTGCAACGTCATTTCAGGATACCGCTGCCATATCACCAGCCAGTTGCGCTCGGAGCCCGCCACCAGCGGCCAGCCATCGCGGTGACCGGACGCAATCTCCACCTCGTTGCGCAAGGTGCCGTCATCCTCGACGATGCGCGCGTAGATGTCCTGCCCGGTGCCGCGGTCGAGAAACCCGCCGCGATCCACCCAGCCTTCCCCGTAAGCAACCAGAAACCGCTCGCCCATCGCGGCGACATGGCCAGAGTGGCCGCCGCGTCTGATCGTAAACGGATATTTGCGCAGCACGCGCAAGGACGAATCCCACATTCCCGCGTGCTGGTTGATGCTGCCGTTGCCGTCCTCGCTCGTCATCAGGATCGTGCCGCGGGAGTTTATTGCCGCGCTCGGCGGCTCCTGCGCTTCCGGCCGCGAAACCAGAACTTGCGGCGCAAGTGTCGCTGCATCCTGTGCGGCCGGCGTATTCAGCCACGCATAGTAAACATCGTGCTGCCAGTCGCCGCCGACATTGGGTTTTGGGGGATTGCCGGGACTCCCCCACACGAGCAGCAGTTGGTCGCCGACACGGAGCAGATCGATCCCGTGCTGCCACGCGCGATGGTCTTCCGCAGGCTCGGCGGCGAGCGCCGCCAGCGCAAGCGCGCCCGCAATTAATATCACCGCCTTGCCGTGGACAAATCGCCGCACGTTCGCAACGCCGGCTACAGCGGCACCGCCGCGCCGTCGACCAGCGCTTCGACGTGCGCGATGCGGCCCGTCTCGTCGTGCGTCACGTACAGACGCTGCTCGGTTTGCCAGCGCGCCACCGACTCCGGATTCTGGCCGAAATACTGCCCGATCTCCTTGGGCGTGACCGGCAAGGCGGTAGTGCGTTTTTCGACGCCGCGAAAACGAATGATGTTGTAGAGCGCCCATAGAACAAGACCGCCGCCAAGCGACAGGATGATCAGGCTGTAGATGCCCAGCAGACTAATGACATCGCGGTAGCCGCCCAGCACAACCATGTATTTGTAGGCCTGTTGCACGCCGAGCGTCCACGCCAGGAACGCCAGCACCGGCACCCACAGGTAAATCCAGAACGCCCAGAAAGCGAGCGTGAGCGCGCCATACAGTGTGCGCTGGTGCGGCGACTGCAGGTCGGAACGCTCGATCAGCGGATATTTCAGGGGAGTATGCCGCGGTCCGGACTCGTCCATCGTGCCCTCTTTTCAGTATTGCGCAGCAGCGCGCGCGGCACCGCCACTATGGTGGTGATCATGTTGAGCATCCAGTAGGCCAGCGGATACCAGATCATCCAGTAGAAGCTCCTGGCTGAACCTTTGTCGTAACGCGCGTCGAGCGCGAGGCTGACGCCGATCTGGATAAGGCACGTCGTGCCCACCATGACGCCGCTCCACCCCGACAGGAATGAAGGCACTCGATACTCGGGCGGCAGTTCGAATACAAGACCGACGAGCCACAGGACCGCGATCACCAGCATCGCGTAGGCCCACAGTACGCTCATCAAGTATTCCACCAGCACGGGCCACATGCGGCGCGCTTTCCACAAGTGCTCGATGCGCCAGTTCTTCATCATGATCTGGATCCCGCCCATCGACCAGCGCAGCCGCTGCTTCCACAAGCCGCGCAGCGTTTCGGGCGCGAGTATCCAGCAGTGCGCCTTCGGCTCGAAACGCACGTCCCAATGCCGGATCTGCAGCTTCCAGCTGACGT
>Ga0265314_10001409_pt1 | contig 26944 bp, 21 predicted proteins | sample 4126metaG_FD_203106 | JGI IMG/M metagenome (GOLD analysis project Ga0265314, IMG submission 203106) | Rhizosphere microbial communities from Carex aquatilis grown in University of Washington, Seatle, WA, United States - 4-1-26 metaG | ecosystem: Host-associated > Plants > Roots > Rhizosphere >... | reverse complement strand
TCCTCGAGGAACGCGTTGTAGCTCCGTCCGTCGTCCCGTCGCACGATCGACCGCATCGCCGCATTTGCTTCCAGGGTCGTCGCGTCGACACCGATCGTCTTGCCCTTGACCAGACCTGCCTTGCTGACCACCGCAAGCACCCAACTGAACACCGCCTGGTGCGTATCGATGTCGATCAGCCGCCGCGTGCGCGAGATCGTCGAATGGTCCGGCGGCTCCTTGCCAGTCGCAAGCCGCAGAAAAGATCGCAGGCTCAGCGAGTCCGCCAAGCGCCATGCGATCCCACGCTCGCTGCCGATCCCTTCGAAGTAGCCGACCAGCAGCGCCCGGAAGTACACGCCTGGGGCCAGTCCGGGGCGACCCAGCGTCGGGGCGTAGAACTTCGCGCACAGGCTCTCCACATGCCGGTCGAAACCTCGGCTGCGCAGCTGAACGTCAAGCGCCTCGTAAAACGGGTGACCCGTGGAGCGCGGCAGATCCTTGAAAGAGACGAAGAGCCCTTTCTGCTCTTCGCCATTTTTCCCCATCGCCATGGCGCCATTCTGCACAAACCGAGATCGGCCGTCGATCCCAAGAAACCCGTTCGCCAAAAAAACATACGCCCGGCGATCCGGTCGCTCACTCACGTCCAACAGCGGTCAACTTGGCGGTGCCGACCCGTGCGCCCTTCCCGCCCGCGGGCGACTTTCACCACGGGCTGCTAGCTTGGAGGGGGCGTTGGCTCTCGTTCCACCGACGGCCGACGATCCGACCCGCTGGCTGCGCCGACACTGCGCTCCGGTGCTCGCGTACCGGAGTACGCTCCGCTCCGGTGCTCGCGTCGGCTTCGCCATCGGGCCGGCTTGTCGGCCGCGTTCTCACCTTCGATTCCCCCGAGGTCGGAGGTCAGAGGCCCCTGGCGGCGGCGAAGGCGCCTAATCCAGCTGCGCGCCTTCCTGGATCCAGTTGTAGATGAGTTGCTTCTGATCGGAGGACAGCTCGGCTCCAGAGAACTTCAATGCCGAGGTGCCGTTGGTGGAGTACCCGCGGGTGTCGGCAGGCATCTGGGTCCCGCACGGGGGCGACGGCGATAGCTTCTTGTACATGACGCTGTCCTCGGGCAGCCACGGGACCACGCGCATTCCGACCTGCGAGCAGGCAGGCCCCATGCAGGGCAGGTCGACGAGGCTCCAGTAGGCGCGCACCTTGGTGCTCAGGTCGAGGGCGCTGTACCGTATGCTCACGCTGTCGAAGTGACAGAAGTTGTTGCTGCACTTGGGTTGAATGACCTCTGCGTAAACTCTCGTGAACGAGTTGGCGGACGACGGCGTGCTCGAACCGCACCCAAAGCTCAAGACCGCGGCTGCGGAGACCGTGAAGACCGCTCCGCGTACAGTAAGTCTCATCGATTCCTCCACGAGCCCGTTTTCGAGAATTGAGACCAGCAAGTTAGACCGCTCTGCAAGCCCTGGCCACTGTTTTCGGACGATCGGACCTCGGAGGCCAGAGGCCGGACGCCAGAGGTCTCCTGAGCGAACGGCATCCGTCCTGACCTAACGCTGCTCAGCGGGCTCGCTGCCGCTGGCGTCGCGGTAGGGCGTACCGCTTTCGTAGAGAGCGAGCTCGCTGCGCAGCCGCTCGGCCAGCTCGGCCCTGCCCTGGGTGGTGGCCAGGCGCAACGCCTGCGCGGCGGTGGCGACCGCATCCGGGAACCGGCCGACCTCCGCGTACGCGGCCGCCAGGGTCGCGGCGAAGCGAGGGCTTCTTCCTCCGGAGAGCTGTTCCGCCCGAGCGGCGAGCCCGACCGCCTCGGCACCATCGCGCAGGGACGCATCCGGGCTCGTTGCGAGAACCCAGGCCAGGCTATCCAGGGCGGGCGCGAAGTCCGGCCGAAACGCCACGGCGCTCCTGTAGTGGGCCAATGCGCCGCGGACGTCGCCAACCTGCCGGAGGACCCCACCGAGGTTGAAGTGGGCGGCGGCATAGTCGGGGTGCAGCGCCAGCGCCCTCTCGTACTCGGCGGCGGCATCGCGAAGTCGACCCTTTTGCCGCAGGACATTCGCCAGATTGTTGTGCGCCTCGGCCTGGTCGGGATCCAGCAGCAGCGCCTTTTCGAGGTGCTCCATCGCCCCATCCCAGTCGCCCTTATCGCCGAGCGCCCGCGCGAGCTTGTTGTGCGCCTCGACATAGTCGGGTTGCAACTCGACGGCTTTTTTCAGGTGAATGAGCGCCTCATCGACCTGGCCCTCCTCGCGCAGAGCGGCGCCAAGATTGAACTGGGCCTTCGCGTAGTCAGGTCGAAGCTCCACCGCCCTCATGAAGTGCGCGAGCGCCTGGTCGCCCTGACCTTGTTCGACCAGAAACGCACCCAGGTTGTTGTGCGCTCCCCAGGAGTCCGCGTCGGTGGCCAGCACTGCGCGCCAGAAGGTTCCGGGATCGTGATAAAGCTCGCTCTGCCGCCACGTCGAGATGGCCAGCCCCAGCAGCATGGCACCCACCATAGCCGTCAGCGCTCGACGAGGAGAGGGCCCGAGCCACCGGTAGCCGCTGGCGATCGCCGCCGCCACCAGCATGACGGGGCCGATGATCGCGAAATACTGCCAATGATCGGCCACCAGTGAGAGCTTCATGAAACCGATGTCCAGAAATCCCAGCACCGGGGAGAGCATCACGACGAAGTAGAAGAGCGCCGACAGCGGCGCCTTGCCCCAGGTTCGCCGCGCGCGCCAGCACACGACGAAGGCGCCCGCGACCAGCAACCCAGGCAAGTAGGACCACCACGCGCCCCCGTCAATCCGCCAGCGTGGGTAGATCGATCGAAGGCCGAAGGGCAGCAGCGCCTTGTATGCGTAGAACCAGATGGCCCATCCGGCGCCCGCCAGCCTCGCCCAGAAGTCGTCCGTTCGAACGATGTCGGCGCCGATCGCTCGATGAGACTGAAACCAATATGAGACCGACCCGATGGCGACGGCCAGGACGACGAACGGCAGCACCTGGAACACATCCGCGCGCGACACCTTGCCCCGCTGCCACCAGACGAGGCCAAGCAGCACGAAGGGCAGCGGCGCCACGACGGTCTTGCTCAGCAACGCGAGCAGAAACGCCACGAGCGCGAGACCGTACCAGCGCCACGAGGCGGGCACGGACGACGGCCGAGCGTCCCCGGGCGACGCCCCGGACTCGCGAGATCGCACGAAGCACGAGATGCTCGCGAGATAGAAGAACATCGCCAGCACATTCTTGCGCTCGGCGACCCAGGCGACGGACTCTACGTTGACCGGATGCAGGGCGAAGATCGCCGCGGCCAGCCAGGAACCAGGCAGCTTCAGCCGGGCGAGCAGGCGCCACAACAGGACAGCGTCGAGCGCGTGCAGCAAGACATTGACCGCGTGGTAGCCCGTCGGATCGCCACCCCACAGCCGCCACTCGATCCACCACATCGTCGACGTGACCGGGTAGTAGTCCACCGGCTTCGTGCTGAACCAGAATCGCCACGGACCATCCGCCCTGCGGATGAGCGGGTTGTCCATGATGAAGCCGCGATCATCCCAGATGAGCCCGGCGCGCCAGACCGGCAGGTAGGCGACGACCACGCCAACCAGCAGCAACACGGCCATCGCCCAGGTCCGCCCATGAACGTCGACGGCCGAGGGTGGCCGTTCGGTCGTCCGCGCCGGGCGGGCACGGCTCACGACTCGTCGCCCGGAATGTCCGCCGCTGACCGGGCCTCCCCGCCCCGAATGATGGCCTTGCGGATGAAGTGCGGCCGCCGCTTGGTCTCCTCGAGAATCTTCGCGATGTATTCGCCGACAATGGCGATTCCCAGCAGATTGAGGGACCCAAAGAACAGGATGAAGAGAATGATCGTGGTCGCACCCTTGGGCGCGCTGCCCGGAAACAGCAGACGGGCCGCGATGTGCCCCACGCCGAGCGCGCCGCTTACGAAGAAGAGAATCGTCCCAACGAAGCTGAGCGCCGACAGCGGGGTGTAGGTGAAGGACAAGATCCCCTTCTTGGCCCAGCCCAGATTCTTGATGAAGCTGTTGGTGGTTCGACCGAACATCCGCGCCGGACGAACGTAGTCGACGCCCGTCTGCTTGAAGCCGACCGAGGCCCGGATCCCGCGCAGGAACAGATCGCGCTCCGGGTGTTGCAAGACGGCCTTGACGGCGCGCCGGGCGATCAAGGAAAAGTCGCCGGCGTCATGCGGGATCGATAGATACGAGAAGGCATCGTAGAGCCGGTAGAAGAGCTTGTAGCCCGCGCGCATGAAGAACGAGGCCTCGCGCTTCACCCGCCGTCCGTACACGACGTCGAAGCCCTCCTTCCACTTGGCCACGAAGCTCGCGATCAGCTCGGGGGGATCTTGCAGATCGCCGTCGAGCAGCACGCAGGCGTTCTTGGATGCGATCTCCATGCCGCTGCGAAAGGCGGCCTGCGAGCCGAAGTTGCGGGAGTGCGAGATCCCCACCACGTGCCGATCGCGGCTGCTCAGCTCGCGGATGAGCTCCTCGCTGTCGTCAGGGCTGTTGTCGTTGACGAAGATGATCTCGTGGTCGATCCCGAGCGCGGCGAAGGTCTGCTTCAGGCGCTCGTGCATGATCGGGATCGCCTGGGCGTCCTTGTAGCAGGCCACCACCGCCGACACGCTGTACTTCGTGTCGTCGCCGAATTGCTTGGATGCCCGGTAGTAGCGATCCTTGTCGGCGAGCCCAGCGTACCAGGCGGCGGTCCTGCGCAGCCCCTCGCGAAACTCCGTGCGCGCCGTCCAGCGCAGCACCTCGGCGGTCTTCCGCTGATCCGAGAACCAGTCGACGACATCCCAGGCGCGCCGCTCCATCCCGCCATGGACCGGCTGACCTGGAATCGACAACAGGTCCGCCGCAGCCTTGGCGGCCTCGGCGATCGTCGTCTTGTGACCGCCTCCGATGTTGAATGAATCACCAAAGAACGGCCGCCGCAGGTTGAGCGCGGTGTCGATGTAGGCCTCGCAGACGTCATCGACGTAGACGAAGTCGCGCGAGATGGCGCCGTCGACGAGCGGGGGGAACTTTCCCTGCAGGCCGCTCCGGATCAACGCCGGCACCAGCCTGGAAGCGTCCTCGTACGGCCCGTAGACGGAGAACAACCGGAGATTCGCGCACGGAAACGACCGCTTGTTGCCCCACAGGCGGAGCAGGTTCGCGCACGCAACCTTCGAGACCGCGTACTCGCTGTTGGGCTGCGGCAGGTCGGACTCCTTCGGACCGGCCGCCGCGTCGCCGTATTCCGAGGAGCTGCCCGAGTGCACGTAGCATGCGATGTCGAGCGTGCCGAGGCGCCTCAGCAGCTTGGCCGTCAGGTTGAAGTTCGTCTCGAAGATGAGGTTGCTCTCGGCCTCGAAGGAATAGCCGCCATAGCCCACGCAATTGAAGACCGTGCGCGGCTTCAGGCGCTCGAGCAGGGCGTCGCGGTTGGAGTCCACCAGGAGGTCGACCACGATGGTGTTGCGCTCGGGGACGCCCTCGAGGCGCCACGCCGGGGGATGAAAGATCGTGCCGTGGACGTCATCGCGGCAGGCGAGCAGCGTGCGCAGCAGGTTCGCCCCGAGGAAGCCGCTGGCGCCCAGCACCAGGAGGGGGCCCTGAAGGCGGCGAATCTTCTCTTCGAGCCCGAGGGAGGTCATGGCGTTTCGGCCAGCAGTCCGAGGATCGATGCGGGGTCGAGGCCGGATTCTCGCCGATGGTAGAGCTGGGAGCCGTAGCGGCGCGAGGGATAGCCACGCGCGAATTGATGCGTGAACCGGCGCGGAGTCCTGCCCATGCGCGCGAGCGCGTGGGCCAGGCTCGCCCCCGCGCTCCCGTGCGCGACATGCTCCTCGACGACGACGAGGTGCCCGCTTTGCTCGAGCTCGGCGAACAATGCGGCTGGAATATCCGTGGGGGACATGGGCAACTCGGACAGTACCCACAGGGCCGGACGCCGTGCTTCGGGTAACGCGCCGGCGGCGGCCAGGATCCCGCCCACCAGCGGTCCCACCACCACGACCGTGGCGGCGCCGCCCGATAGCAGCCGCCGCCAGGGCGCGTAGGGCGGCAGCGCCAGATCCTGCGGCTTCTCGTCGCGGCCGAGGCGCAAGTACGCCGGGCGCGCAGCCGCGAGGATTCGAGCGATCGCGTGGGGAACGTCGTCAGCGAAGGCGGGGACGTGGGCGGTGAGGTTCGGCAACCCGAGCAGGGCACCATAGTCCTCCAGCGCATGGTGGGTGGGGCCCATGACCCCGTAGGCATATCCTCCCCCGTTGCCCACGAGACAGACCGGAAGCTCGTTCATGCAGATGTCGTTGCGGATCTGCTCGAAGGCGCGCGCGTACAGGAACGGCGCGATGCTGTAGACCCAGGGCCGGAGGCCCGCGTGGGCGAGGCCGGCCGCGACCGACACCATGTTCTGCTCGGCGATCCCGGCGTTGATGAAGCGCTCCTTCGCGGCGTCGCGTAGCGGCTCGAGCGCCATGAAGCCCACGTCGCCCGTCAAGAACACAAACCTGGGATCCTGCGCGTGCGAGAGCAGGGATCTCGTGAGGGCATCTCTCAGAGTCGACTCACTTCCGCGACCGCCGTCGCGTACTGTTCTGGCGTCATCGACCAATAGTGCCACTCCATCCTGTTCTCCATGAAGGAGACGCCGTGGCCCTTGGTGGTCCGCGCGACGAGAGCGCGCGGGCGGCCGGTGGAGGGAGCCTGCAATGCCGCTGCGAGCGCGTCGGGATCGTGGCCATCCACCTCGCGCACCTCGAGGCCGAAGCCCTCGAGCTTGCTTGCCAGCGAGCCGAGGTTGGCGACCTCGGTGGTGGCGCCGAACCCCTGCTGACCGTTCAGATCGACGAGCAGCGTGACCTCGCGCAGGTTGCGATGCGCGACGAAGATCAGCGACTCCCACGTCGAGCCTTCATTCCATTCGCCGTCCGAGAGCAAACAAAACACGCGGCCGGCTCGGCCGCCGAGCTTCTTGCCCAGGGCCAACCCCGCCGCCAGCCCAAGGCCATGCCCGAGGCTCCCCACGGCGAACGGGACGCCGGAGATTGCGTGGGGCACGGGGTGGCCACCAAGCCTCGTGCCATCCTGGTGGAACGTCGCCAGCTCTTCATCGGACAGCCGGCCCAGGGACCACAGCGTGACGTACAGAGCGCCCGCCGCGTGTCCCTTCGAGAGCACGAAGTCGTCGCCCGTTCCCATGACCCGGTGGTACAGGGTCAGCATGATGTCCAGCGCGGACAGGTTGCCGCCTATGTGGCCAACGCCGCTCTCGAAGTGCATCTTGAGCAAACGCAGCCGCGCCTTCCGCAGAATCTCGTTCAAGGGCTCTCGCATTCGCCGAGCTACCAGCCCGGATCGCCCAGCAGATTACACGTCTTGCAGATTTCGGGTGGCTCGCTGCCGCCGTCCAGGAGTTGCTCGCGCATCCTGGAAAGCGTCGGGTGGTTCCAGACCTCGTCTGGCTCACTGTCGAACAGCTGGCCATGCGGCCCGGTCAGCATTCGATCGGTGCCACAACAGATCCCCATGGTGCCCGAGACGTCGCAGCTGATGCGCTGCCACAGCTGCGGGCAGCGCTTCTCCACCGCGCCCCCTGCGACCGCCGCCGGCCAGAGGCAAAAGCCAGGCAAGGCTGCCTCCACGCGCTCCCGAAACGCGGCGTAGGCGGGAAGCTCGTCGTCGATGATCTCCCTCGGGTCGGGCGCCGCGCCCATCGGGCGGTAGACGTAGAAACGAAGGCTGCGGCAACCGGCCTCGTGAACGGCGCGCGCCCGCGCAAGGATCGCCTCCTCATCCCGCTCCAGCTCACTTCGCAGCAGCACCATGCTGGTGTGAACGGGAAAGATCCGGTTGATACCGGGAAGCTCGCGGGCGAGGACGGCGCGATTCGTGTCGTAGAGAGAAACGTTGATCCGGGTGATCCCCGCGCGCTTCAAGCCGTCGATGCGGCCCGCCAGCAGCAAGCCATTGGTGGCAAAGTTCACCATGTGACCACGCCGCACGAGAAAGGCGACGATGGCCTCCAGCTCCCGGACCAGCAGCGGCTCACCGCCGAGCAAGTCGACCAACAGACAGCGGGAAAACAACGGATTCGAGAAGATGCGCTCGATCTTCTCCAGCGTGGCTTCGCTGTCGCGCCAGACCGGTCCGCGCGCATTCATCATGTTGGCGGCCGAGCAATACTCGCAGGCCAAATTGCACCGCTTGGTCACGATCACCGAGGCGATCTGCGGCGCATACGCGCGAACGCTCGTCGTGGCTTGCTTGGGGAGGGCGCGGTACTTGAGGTAGTTCCAGGCCTTGGGCGCGGCACCCAGGGGATGAATTCGCCGGCCCATCTCGTAGTAGTAGGACAACCGTGTTGGCATGCGGCGATGCTCCGTCGGCGCTTCCCGCCGGGGGATCGACGAGTCTAGGGCGCGCGCCTCAGCCGGGCAAGCCCTGGGCTGCCTTCGGCCTGCCAGCGAATGCCCAGCTGCGCTTGCGCTTGCGCGCCCAGGGGATCAGAAACCAGCCCAGAAACACGGCCAACGAGCCGATGGAAATCCAGCAGCCGACCGCGACGGATCTCGGCTGAAAGCGGAACCTGACGTGATGTTCACCGCCTGGAACCACGATGGCCCGTTGCGTGATGTTGGCGCGGTAGATCGTGGTTTCGTTTCCATCGACGTCCGCGACCCACCCCGGATAGTACGAATCCGAGAACACGAGGATCGCGGACCGCGAAGCCTGGACCTCCATCTCGGCCTCGTTGGTCGAGTAGCGCGAGATCTCGACGCTGGCCCGAGCCAGGTCTGGGTCTCCGGTTTGAAAGCCCGGGGGCGCGTCCGGGAGAATGACCGAACGTGCGGGATCGAACGCCGCCGAGCGAAGCATTCCCAGCGCGGCGGCAGGTTCGGCCGCGGGGAGCACGTCGCCAACGAGGTAGGACCGCGGCAGGAGGTCGTCGTTCCGGTAAAGATAGGCGCCGCCGTACTCTCCTAGAGGGGCGAGATTGGGCGCGGGCGCGAACGCCCAGAACGAGGTCACGTACTTCACGTTGTACATTCTCATCAACTTCCAGAACAGAGGCGCCGGCGCGAAGACGCCACCCTGCACCGAGGCCGATTGGGTGATGATGCCAGCGCGGTTCTGGTCGCCCCAGATGTCGACGATATAGTTGGGTATCAGGTTCGCGTAGCCATTCGGAGACGCCAATCCGAACATGACGTTGCTGCTGGGCTGAATGAACTCACGCTGGTCGACGAAGGGCTGAAGGCTGCCCTCCCAGCCACCCGCTCGCGTGAACATTCGGCGGTGCGCGTGATTTCCGCCCAGGCAGAACATGCGAAAGAGGGCGGGGTCCTGCTTCAGGAGCTCGACCGTCTGTGGCGGCCTCAGCCACAGCGCGGCGTCGACGATCGGGTTCTGGCGAAGCTGATAGTGGAGCAGGTCACAAACGGTGACCGCCAGGAGCGTCGCCGGAATCGCGGAGGCAAGCCGAGATCCTCGAGAGGCTGCGCTCGCCAGCTGCTCGGCGAGCTTCGTCAATCCCAACGCCGCGAGCACAACGAGGGAGACGTCGGTCACGATGAGCAGCCTGGTCGGGAAGCGAAAGTAGCCCATGCCGGGGACATGCTCGAAGACGAGCTTGTAGAGCGGCGTCGCCGGCCCCAGGACGAGGACGTAGGAGACCACGGCACAAACGGAAAAGAACCTGACGTGCCAGGTTCTCCAGGAGCGCAGCGCCGCATGGATGGCGAGCAGCATGGTCACGGCCCCGACGTAGCCGTAGTCCTCCCAGAACACCCCCTTGCCGGTGTACGTGAGATTGCCGATGTCGCCGTTGCTGTATGGGTAAAAGAACGTCCAGAAGTCCCTTGGATCGTAGGCGTAGGTCGACGCGTACTCGAAGGTGACGCCGCCCGCGCGTTGCGTATATGAGACCAACTCATAGGTGGGAAGCAGCTGAATGGCCGCGAGGAGGGTAGCCAGAATGAGCATTCCGATGAACGACCACGTGAGTGTGCTCCCGGCGGCGGTGCGCAAACGGGCTCGCGCGGACGAAGCCACCGTTGCGGCGGCCGCGTCCTTCAGTTGATTCAGGAACCTGAGCGGGAAATAGAGCGCATACAGCACACCAGCGTAGTACGCGACCTGTGCATTGCCCGCCAGGTGCTGGAGTCCGAAGACAACCCCGAACCAGAGCAGATGGCGCTGGTTGCGTCCCTTGATGGCGCGTTCGAGGAACAGCAACCCGAGGGGCAGCCAGGAGGCGCCATTGACCATGCTGAGATGCTTGAGGTGCGCGATGAGAAACCCGCAAAACCCAAGCGCGACTCCCCCGAGAATGCTCCCGACGTGGCTGGCGCCAATCTCGCGCGCATAGAAATACATTCCCACGCCAGCCGTCGCGAGGGTCGACAGAATCGTGAGGTTGAGCGCGACGTACGGCGAGAACAGCGCGAACAGAACGATATTGAAGGGGTAGCAAACCCCCGCCTCCGAGCGGGCCAGCAGGGGAAACCCCCCATAGATTTCGCGCGCCCACAGTGGCCAGTGGCCGGACCGCAGCGCCTCCCCCAGCGAAAAGCGATAGGGGAGATTCTCGTTCATGAGGTCACTGCCGAAGATGTCGTCCGGGATGGGGATCCCCCTCATCAGGGTCAACTTCCAGAACGCCGCGAGCACGAGGCCAACAATGAATGCAACGGCGGCCCAGCTCCGACGCTGCGACTTCGGCGCGATGCCTGCGGATTTCATGGAGCACCCACTCGAAGTTTCTCTCGCTGCAGCGTCACGCGCGGCGCTACATCAGTGAAAACGGGAACGAGGTCACCTGGCCCGCGTTCGACGCCGGGAACCGCAGACTGCCCACGACGTTCTTGATGCAGCCTGTGAGCCCGCCCTTGTGCAAGATGACCGGCGCCTCGACCTGCACGCCCTTGACGGTTCCCGTGCGCTGGATGCGAAACCTCACGGTGACTCGCCCCGGAACGAAGGCGTCCTCGCTGGGCCGCGACCGCGCGATGCAACCGAGCACGGCGTCCTCCTTCGTGCGGAACCGCGACTCGACCTCGTCGTCCGTCAGCTCGTGGCCGCCCGCCTCGTTCGAGAGGTCGAGGCGCATGGTCTCCGGCCGCGACCCCAGATCCTCGCCCTGCCATACGATCTTGAGGTCGGCGGGTCGCAGCTTGACGGGCGGGGGCTCGTCGATGGGCTGGCGCCGCCCGCTGCTCGGTGACGGTGACGGTCCCGCCGGGCCGAATACGTCTTCGGGCGGCGCCTCTGAGACCGCTGCGCCTCCCGGCGCGAGGGGCGCGCCTTCGTCGGACGGGGGCCCAACATACTTGCCTTCGGCAGTGGGCGCCTCGCCCGTGGGCGCCTCACCCGGCGACGAGGGCGCCGGCGCGGCGGGGACTGCGTTGCGCGCCAGACGCCGCGCGCCGTGCCGGCGCCGCCGACGACGCTCCTTGCCGTCCTTGGCGGGCTCGCCCGCGGGAGCGACGACGCCAGCGCCAGGCGCGTGGAGCGACCGCCGAAAGTAGACGACACCCGCGAGGCCTACGGCGGCAAGCACGAGCAGCACCAAGAAGCCCTTCATCGTACTCGGTCGAGCCTACAAGATATCCGCCTCCGAGGGGAACCCGCGGCTCCCGCCTCGCGGGTGTTTCGGCGCTTCGTCTCATCAAATATCTGACCAGCTCTCCGGCCGGGGAGCGCACTTGTGGTTCGGATGGCGATCGAGTGTTTCCGAACCGAAGGAGCGGCCCATGAAGAACTGGAGATCACGGTTGATTTGCAAGGCGACCCCCTTGGCCGTCGCGGCCCTGACAACGTTCGGCGTGGGGTGCTGGCATCGAGACCTGCCGACCATCGAACCCGGGGGCGGCACGGACGGCACGGGCGGCGCGGGCGGGATTTTCGGGGGTGGCACAGGCGGGATTGCGCTCGGCGCGGGCGGCGCGGTGGCCACCTCCCCGAACAAGCTCGATATCCTGTTCATGGTCGACAATTCGTCTTCGATGGCGCCGCTGCAAGCCAAGATGGCGGCGCAGTTGCCGAATTTCATGAATGCCCTCATCAACGTGGCGACCGGGCAACTGCCCGACCTGCACGTCGCGGTCGTCTCGTCGTCGCTCGGCGGGGGTGCGTGGGGAAACGTGAATCAGTGCGCGTCTGGATCGCACCCCGGCGACGACGGCGGGAAGTTTCAACAGGGGCCGGGCGGTGCGGGCAGTGGCAGTTGTGCGATGTTCCTGCACCCCGGCGAAACCTTCCTGAAATCGGGTGACGGTTCGGCCGCGAACGGACCCAACTTCGACGGGGACATCGCTTCGGCATTCCAGTGCATGGCGATGCTGGGAGACAGAGGCTGCGGATTCGAGAGTCAGTTCGAATCGATCTATGTCGCGCTCACCAAGGCCGCGGACGCGCAGGATCCGGACAACGGAGGGTTCCTGCGAAGAGACGCCCGGCTGGCGGTCGTGATGCTGACGAACGAGGACGACTGCTCGGTGAGCCCGACCTCGTTGCTCCTCGATCCCGGCATCAACTCGTCGACGGATCCCTCGGGTCTGGGCGCCCTGGCGTCGTATCGCTGCAACGAGTTCGGTCACCTGTGCGGGGGCCAACCTCCTCCGCACGGCTACGACTTCAACAGCCAAAGGTTCAATCTCGCCGCGGGGACCTTCCGGACCCCGGACGGTCCTGGCACGGGCGGCGTCATCCTGAACGGCTGCGCCTCGGCGGAGGACCAGGGCAAGACCGATCTGGAGGTCGTTGATCCGAACGGCAACCACGATCCCACGAGGGGTCATCTGTTCCCGACGGTCGCGAATCTGACCGCCTACCTCAGGAGCCTCAAGTCCAATCCTGCCGACGTCTTCGTGGCCGCCATCGCGGGCCCAACCACCGATGGTGCGGGAGGGTCCCTGTACCACGTCTTCGCCCAGCCGAACCCGGCAGCGGACGGCGAGCTCGACCCTGTCGTCGATCACTCTTGCGTGCAGGCGACCACCGGCTCTCCTGAATACGCGGATCCCGCCGTACGCATCGAGCAACTGGTCAATGGTTTCGGCGCCAACGGAATCTTCTATCCCATCTGCGCCGATGACTTCAGCCGCCCGATGCAAGGCATCTCGAGCGCAATCCGCGCGCGCCTCGGCAACTCGCCCTGAAGGGACACTACTCCTCGTTCCACCGACGGCCGACGATCCGACCCGCTGGGTTGTCGGCCGCCTTCTGACCCAGGAAATCCTGCTGGCTGAGCTACGGGAGCGCGACCGACAGGCCGGCCTGACAGAGGATGGACGGCCCACCGGCGATGCCGACGCCGATGCCTCGGATCGTCACCCGGCCCGCGGGGCCCGCCGCCAACAGATCGACCTCCGCGAGGAGATCCACGAAGCGCGCCAGCCCGAGCTTGGCCCCCACGCCGGCCGTGACGACCGGCGACCACATCGAGGGGCTTCCCGTCGCACCGGAAGCATCGGAGCTATGGCCCTCGGCGGTCAAGTGAAGGATCCCGACCATGACCGCCGCGAACGGGCGCAGCGGCCCCGATCCAAGCTCGACCCGCGCGCCGACCATCGCGACCTCCTGCCGGGTCGCGGCCCATTCGGTCGAGTTCAGATGGAGCTCTCGAGAGAATGGGCCGGCGGCGAGAGCCATTGCCGACAGGCGCTCGCCGAGCCGTCGTGTCACGCCCAGCGCCGGAGCGAACGCCGGGCCGAGACCACTTCGACCTTGCAGCAGCGTCGCGAGCCCGGCGATGCGCCAGGCGCCCGACCCGGGCGGTTGAGCGGGAGTGACTGAAGCCACCACGGCGGGCGGCACCGGTATCGCCACGGCGCTCGGCGCGGCCTCGGTCCGCTCGACGTCGAGGCGCACGTCGCGCAGGAGCTCGACCGCCCGGACGGCCAACACCGAGGGATCGCCCCCGCCATCTCGGGCGGGTACGTAGACAAGCCGGAAGAACTTCGAACCGTTGGCGAGCCGCTCGATCACCTCGATCGTGACGACGCCGTCCTCGCGCGCCAGAGCAATGATCGCGGTGGCGGCCTTGGCTTCCTTTGACCGGTCTTCGCTGGACGGTTTGGCGAGCGGTCCGTCGCTCGCCGAATCGCTGCATCCGCGCACGTCCCTCGCGCCATCCCCGTCGCAGCCCATCACCTCGCTGTCGAGACCGACAACCCCCAGCTCCGAACGGAGGCGAGCCAAGGCCTCGGCGATGATGGGATCGCCCCGGGACTCGGAGACAATGGCCACCTTGGCGACGGCTGTGACGAGGCTTGCCACCAGCGCGGCGTCCGCACGCCGCGAGGCCGTCGTCGCCGCGGTACCGAGCGCGGCGACCAGCGCCAGCCGACAGATCCGCTCGTGCGTCACCGGTTGTCGACGATGGCCCGCGCCTGCAGAAGGTACGTGCCGTTCGGAAACCGCCCGAGATACTCACGCGCGATCGGAAGCGCCGCGCCGCGCCCTTGCAGGTGCTCGACCGCCAACATCGCGCGCCCCAGCGCTTCCGCCGCGAAAGGGCCGGTCGGGGATTCCGCCAGGTACGATCGATACCAGCCGAGCCCCGCGGGAGCATCTCCACTGTCGTCGGCCATGCGGCCGAGCAGAAAAGCCGCCGCCCTGGCCCGCGCGGTGCCCGGAAACCGCCGGCGTTCCATCTTCATGGCCGCTTCCGCCAGCTCCGGCCTGCCTGCGTATCGGGCGGCATCAGCGAGCGCCGCCAGATCGGGGCCACTGGCGTCCCGCAACGTCGTGTCGACGCCCAACTGTTCGGCAGCGGCGACCACGGTCCGCGATTCGCCAACGGCAACCTGGGAGGCCCAACGCCGTTCCACCCACCTGGGAACGGCACCTTCGCTCGTCGAATTGGGCTGATCGAGGGGTGGCGGCTCGCCATTGGTGGTCGCGCTCGCGGGAGTCGGGGCGGGCGACAAAGCCCGGGCGCTCGCCAGCGCCAGGCGTGCCTTCACGCGAGGTCCCCTTGCGGCTGCGCCGGCCGCGTCGGTCTCGCCCTTGGCGGCGACAGCCGCGGAAGCGACCGGCACCCTCGGCGCCGGCCCGGGCGGCAGCTCGCGAGCCGGGCTGGCGATGTCGGCGAGCCTGCCATCGTCGATCATCACGTCGCCCGAGCGAAGACGCGCCACCATATGCTGCCCCTTCCCGAGCGCCACCTTTTCGGACAACAGCGGCCCGCTCACCCGCACCGATCCCGTCTGCATCTTGAGCTCGGCGATCTGCTCCGCCTCCGACCAGCGCAAATCGAAAGCCGTTCCCGTGACCTCGACGACGTAGGGGCCCGCCTCGACCGTCCATGCGGCGGCAGGGCGATGGATCACCTGGAAGTGTGCCCGCCCCGAACGAAGGCGCAGGCGCGCGCCGTGGGGTCCCGACGCCGTCACCGCAAGGCGCGCGCCCGTATCCAGAGCGATCTCGGTGCCGTCGGAAAAACGCACGAGCGAGGCGTCGCTTCCCAGGGCGTCGATCTGCCCGCCCGAGCGCAAGAGGCCCCCGCGAACCGCGTAAGTGAGCGGCGCCGCGCGGATGAGCCCCACGAGCTTGACCCCGCCCAGCACCGAAGCGAACACCGCCACGCCAACGGCGACCCAAAGCGCCCGCGGCGGCCGGGCCGGCAGCGGAGGCTTGCGCGCGCGCGCCAATCGGTGCCACGCCGCCGGCGACGGCCCCGATGATTCCGCCGCGGCCACGTCGCGGGCCGCCCGCGAGAGCGTCGCGATGACCCTCTCGTCGTCGTTTCCGTCGCTGCCCGGCGGGGACTGACGCCCATCGCGAATCATGCGTCCCTCCCCTCGACGAAGTTTGCGAGCAGCGGATCGCGGCGCACCAACAGCGCCATGCGCTTCGTCGCGCGCAACAAGCGGCGTTGCGTCGTCGACACCGACAGACCGTGCAGCTCGGCCACCTCGACCAGCGTCAGCCCCTCGATCGTGCGCGCAACGAAGACCGAGCGGTCCTTCACGCTCAACTTCTCCAGATGGCGATGATATCGAATCACCGCTTCGCGGGCGTCGAAGTTCGGGTGCGGGCCGGGGACGTCGGGGCTGTCCCCCGTGGCCGTCAGCCGCAACCAGCGGCGCCGTCGGCGGCGGGCGATCTCGCCGTGGACGACGTGGACGCTTATCCCCGTCAGGAAAGCGGCCATCGCCGACGGCGCGCGGAGGGTCGCGAGACGACTGAAGAACCTGATGAAGACCTCCTGCAGCAGGTCATCCCGGTCCTCCCCCGGCCCGAGCAGACGCCGCAATGTGGCGTCTACCCCCGGCGAGAAACGGTTCCAGGCCTCCAGCTCAGCACGGGCGTCGCCGCGAAGCAACCCGGCTACGAGAGCATCGTTGCTCTCGTAGTCGGCGACCTCCCCTCGCAGCACCCGTAAGGACATCGCGGCCATTTGCTCCGTAGTCAGGGCTCCTGCTTCCATAGTGCTCCCGTGCAGGTGGAAGTCGGTCAGAAAAATGCTGCCGCCACGGCCGTCATTCGTCGGCCGCAAGGTGAAGGCGCCTGAGCAACGATGCCAGCCGTTCGCCCCCGAGCCCGCACATCGCCCAGAGCGGCGCGTAGTCGACTCGGATGAGGCCGTGCAGGTTCCAGCGTGCCGCGGAATAGTCCCACGGGCTTCGTCCCACGCAGGCGCGGATCGCAGCACCCGAGACGTACTCGAGCGCAAAGCAGAAGAGCACGTAGAACGCAGCGCGAACCGGCCAGGACACCGACCGCGCTGCGAACCAGCGGCCCATCACGTCGCAGGTCAGAAAAGCGCAGCCCCAGATCGGCAGCATCCACAGGGACGACCAGCCCATCAGGCGCCCGTCGCCGGTGCCATCCAGCTGGCCCGCCACGCCGGTGAATAGGACTTCCAGGCACAGGCCCGCGAGGCCGTAGACGGCGACTCGTGCAACCAGGCCGAGGCGCCGACCCGCCGTTTCGGGTCGCGCACCGGAGCGGGCAGTCGCAGATAGCATCCGCACGATCATGTCGGTCTCCTGTTTGTGGGCCTGATCATAGCGGCCCGGGGGGAGCCGAGCCGCTCGACGAATCAGCGGGCGCGCTCGGCCTCGGCGAACAGCTCGTCGAGCGTGTAGATGCGCGTCCCGTCTTCGGGGTCGAGGGCAGCATTGAGCATCGCCTGGGCGACCACGCTGCCGGTGATCTCGCGGTACTTGCGCGCGATTCCGAGGGCGTTCAGCGCGCCGAGGAGCGCGCTGCCGAGCTTCTCCCCGCCGCGTGGCTGTTGACGATCTCCCCGGAGCAGGCTGGGCCGCATGATCCGGACGCGCTGGAAGCCGAGCTTCTGGACGTCACGGTCGAGCTCCCCTTTGAGGCGCGTGTAGAAGATGCGCGAGCCTGGGTTGGCGGACGACGAGGAGACGAGCACATAGGTCCCCACGCCGTTGCTCGCCGCCGCCCTGGCGAAGGCGAGCTGGTAGTCGTAGTCGACCCGCTTCTGCGCGGCCGGGCTGCCGGCCTGCTTTCGTGTCGTCCCGAGCGACGAGAACGCCACGTCCCCCTTCACGAGCGACGACCAGGACTCCGGCGCGTCGAAATCGACGATCTGCTCGTCGAGCTTCGGATGAGCTTGCCCGGTCCCCCTGCGGCCGAAGGAGATCACCTTGTCGAACCGTGCGTCGTTCAGCAGCTGACTCAACAGCTGCGACCCGACCAACCCGGTCCCCCCGATCATGAGCGCGATCTTCACGCTGCTGAGCATACCTGTATGAGGCTGGCAACAGGCGCGAGCCGTCCCACGCGGTAACTCGAGGAGGTCTGAGCGATCTCGTCCATCGCAACTTTGGCAGGCGTGTTGCATCCTCAGGCGGGGTGCGTCTCTCGTTCTCACAAGCAGCGCTGCTGTCGGCGGGTGGGTTGGTCGCGGTGGGCTGCGCCACGCCCCTCCCGCTCGTGCGCCTCAACCCCGACGCCGCCGACATCATCTGGGTTGGAGGCCGCGCCTCCGTCCAGAAGGACGTGGCCGGCGTGCGGGCCGCCGCCGCGTTCGAGCACCAGGACGGTTCGAACCTGGCGCTGCGGGTGGAGATCGAGAACCGCACCACCGATCGCCTGGAGGTGAGCCCGCACGCGATGACCTACTCGGTGTGCAGCGCGCTGGCCGCCTCCTCCTGCACGCCATCGCAACGGGTGATCGACCCTGAGGAGATCCTGGCCGCGCTGGCGGTCGCGGAGTCGCGCGGCGTCGCCGACACCACCAACAGCCAGGCGCTCTTCGGGACCCTGGTGTTGTTGAGCGCGGTGGGAGACGTCGCCTCGGCGGCGCAGGGCAGGCACGTGGACGGCTCCGGAGCGCTGATAGCCGCTTCGGCGATGGAGGGGGACGCGGCCGCTCGCAACAGCGCCGCGGCCTCCATCGCGGTCCAGCAGCAGATCTGGGCCGATCAGGCGCTTCGCCGAAACACGCTGTTTCCGGGGCAGGGGACGACCGGGCTGGTCTACTTGACGATCAACAACCAGGCGGCCTACGTCTGGCTCCAGATCACCGTCGCTGGGCGCGTATTCCCCTTCCACTTCGCGCAGGTGGTGACCGTTGTCCAGCCCCCGCGGACAGCGCCGCCGGGACGGTCAGAGAACCGCTGAGACCGCGGGGGCGTCGGCGCTCACGGAAAGAACAACAGGCCGACGTTGCCACCGCCCTGGAGCGCCGGCGTCAAGGCAGGGGTGCGGTCACTCGGGTAGCCTTGATTGCGATCCAGACGGTCCTTCGCTGAAGGAAACACGGCCACACCGGCGGACAACTGAAGCACGACGCGGCGGGTGAGGTCGTACATGATCCCCAGACCCACCGCGCCGCCGCTTCCAAGAACGGTGTTGTACTTGTAGCCGACCAGCAGCGACCCATCCAAACGTGGGCGCTGGAAGATGCGGAACGCCAGGTCCTCGTTGACCTGGAACGAATTGTAGTAGTTGAGACGCGCCGCCTTGTCGGACGTCCGTGCGTTGGCGAACACGACGATCGGCATGAAGCCGCCCGTGAACCAGCCGCGCAGGAAACCGCCGCCACCGCCCATCGTCACGCCAGCTCCGGCGAGGAAACCGGCGGTCGGCCCGAAGCCGAAGCGACGCTGCCCTCGTTCGACGGCCGCCGACGGCGCGGCGTCGTCGTCGGGCGCGGCACGCGCGAACGAGGGGCCGACGCCAGCGACGAAAACCGCCGCGACCAACGGGACCGTGGCGCGCCGCGCGCGGTGAGCGGCCAGGACTGCCGTGCGGATGGGATTCTCCATGATGGGTAGCCGTCTTTTCGCACGGCGATGGCCCTCTCTGCCAACGGCACTGTGGCGTGAGCGCAGTGAAACAAGGGCCGTTGCATCGTCGCGTCACACGCCGATAAGATCCGGACCCATGGCCACTTCCGCGCGGCCGCCCACCCAGACCCCCGCGCTTCGCGGCCCCCGGAAGACGTGCACGCGCGAGTTGGGCCCGGGCCTATCCGGCGTCGGCGGAGATCCTGGGTGCCGTCCACAGCTTCGCCGATCTTCTGATCAACGACGTCATCCGTGTCGACTGCCGGCGCCTCGTCGACGACCATCTTGCCCTCCTGGGTGACGCCGCGCACGCAATGGCCCCCAAATAGCCGGCCGTCCCTGGAACGAGAAGTGAGATCGCTTCAGGGTCAGTAGTCAACGAACGAGACGCCCCGATAGACCGTGCCGTAGGTCGGTCCCACGACCGTGCTGAACGACTCGGTGGCCACCGCGCCCGTCAGCGTGGTGGCCGACAGCTGGTCGGTGATCACGACGACCTTGTTCGGATCCGCGCCGTTGTCCCCAGAGGCGCTCGACGTCGAGGTCGTGGCCCACAAGGTCACCTGGCCGCCGTTCACGACGCCCGTGAGGTTGCGGAGACCGACCGTGGTCACGTTCGGCCACGGGCCATCGGCGCCCGTCAGGCCAGCGTCGACCTGGCCGATCAGCCCCCGGGTCAGCACGTAGTCGAGCTGCCAGGTGCCACCGACCAGGCTCCACTTCTCGAGGCCCGCGTGGCTGGCCACGTCGGTCGCGTTCCCCGAGCCCTCGTCGGACACGTACATCGTGGTCGCGTTGCCGAAGAACACCGCGAAGGGCGTGAAGTTGCCGCCGGTCGCCTTCGCCGAGTCGGTCGGAAAGCCCGGGACGACGGTGATCGTGGCCGCGGCGGCGTTCGCGACCGTGGGCAACGAGGAGACGGTATAGACCGTCTGCATGCCGTTGCTGCCGCTCCCCTTGGTGAAGTAGAGCGCACCGCCGAACTCGGTCACGCCCCGGTAGTTGTTGTCCTTGCCGGGCTTGTCGGGCTTCGCCGTGCCGAAAGCGTACTGGATCAGCGGATTGACCTCGGCCGAGTTGCCTGCCGGGATGGCGACGTTCGACGCGGAGCCGTTGATCGGGTTCACCACCTCGAGGCCGGTCGTCTCGGTGACGTCGGGGTTCGTGCCGTTCGTCGCGCCGAACGCGGCCGCGTTGCCGTTGTTGGCGTTGCCGACCACGTAATAGAGGCCATTCGAGCCGAGCAGCGCCGCGCGGCCGTTGTTGCCTCCGTAGTCGATGGTCGGCGTGTAGGAGAAGATTCCGCTGCCATCCATCGACACGATGGTGCGCGCAAAGGCGTAGCTCGACCCGAAGGCGAAGGTCACCGGGTTGGTCGGATCCTGGCCCGGCACGGCGTCGGTGTTCGACACGTCGATCGCGCCGACACCGGCGCCGGCGTAGCCCACGAACACCAGGTGATTGCCGGCGGCGTCCTTCGTGATGTGGAGGCCCACCTCCGATTTGGAAGGGAAGCTGGTGACCACCTGGCTGGGCGGGACGGTGACCTTGCTGAGGACCTGGGCGCTGTTCGGATCGATGTCGGTCAGGTCGATCGCCGAGGTCACGCCAAAGCTCGCGTCAGCGGCCTCGTTGTTCCAAACAGTGACGTAGTTGTTGCCAGCGGTCGCGGTGGTCGTCGCGGTGGCGGAGCCGGCCAGCTTCGTTCCCAGGGTCAACGACGCGATGGCGCCTTTGGTCCGATCGTAGGTGCTGCTGCTGATGACCAGAGATCCGGGCACGAGCAGCGTGCCTGGACCGCACGTCACGGTCACCGACGTAGTGGCCGCGCAACCCGGCGTCGCGTCGCCGTCGGAGATCATCACCGTGAGCGTGACCGGGCCGGGCAGGTTGCAGACGAACGTCGGCGTGCTCGAGGTGGGGTCGCTGAAGAACCCGGAGGGGGCGGTCCAGCTGTACGAGAGCGGCGAGGGGCTGCTGTCCGGGTCGTGAGCGGCGGCCCCGAGCGCGATCGGGAAGCCCACCGAGATGTCGGCCGGGTTCGCCGACAGCCCGTCCGCGACCGGACAGATGTTGAGGACGCCGTTGACGGCCACGCTGCCCGTCTTCGCCGCCTGGTGGCAGTCGAGCGCGACGGTCACCGCGACGACGGCGCCCGCCGTGACGTTGAAGGTCGCGCTGCCGCCACACGTTGTCGTTCCGTCGGTACCGATGGCGCCAAGCGCGATCGTGAATCCGTTGCCGGCCGGAAGGCCCCCGATGAGGGTCGACAGCTTGCTGCTGGCGGCGACGTTGATCGTCCCGAGCTTCGAGAACCCGTTCGGGCCGGTGATCGTGTAGCTCACGCTCGTCAGCGTGACACCGCCTTCGAGCAGAGCGATGGCGACGGATCCCAGCTGTGCGCTGTCCGCGGCGGAGGGCGTGTGCTCGCCGCAGCCGGCGACGGCAGCGACCGCGCCCGCCAGAAACAGCGCCAATCCGATCTTCGTGGTCCTCGATTGCAGCTTCACGCGAGCCTCCTCGGCTGGTTCGGTTGTGGTGTCCTGGCGTACCGCAGAGCGGGCCGAGAATCCGTCAGGCGGCGATCGCGGTCCAGCGACAGTTCCGTTACGCATCGTGATCTCGGTGACTGCGGAACGCGTATCGTCGCGCCGATTGAACGCACCCCTCTGCGCGCTTGCGAGGGGGCGCTTCATTCGCGTGATCGCCCGCACGGGCCGCTCCCCGCCGGTCACGCCCTCGTTTCCGAGAGCCGGTACACTAGCGGTCGTAGAAAGTGCCGCCGTACGAAATGAACGCGTTGCCGCTGCTGACCTTCGCCGCGGCGTCGTAGTAGTCGAGGTACGGCTGCCAAACGATCCCGTTGAACACCTGCGCCTGGGCGTTCACAGTGAACCCGGCATTGGCCACGGTCGGGACCACGAGCGCGTACGTGCCAAGATCGGCGTCGATCCCGAGCGCTGCCGTCGTCTGCCAGGGGATCGGGTTCGAGGCCTGATCGACGACCGAAAGAATCAGGCGAGTCGGGACAGCGATGGTGCCGGTCAAAAGGGCGATCGACGTCGTCCCCTCGAAGACTGCCAGTCCAGCGGCCAGGTTCGAGTCGGCTGTCGACAAGGCGACTGCCGTACCGGCTTGTACCGGTCCATTCAAAGAGATGCCGTACGGCCCGAATGCGGGGTCATCGAGCGCGACCCAGTAGATCGCGAAGTGTCCGCTCGTGTTGATGCCAGTGTAGTTCCAGGTCAAGCCTCCGGCACGGCCGGAGTTCCCCATGCTCGTCAAGGTGAGACCATAGGGTGGAAAGGCCGGGTTCGCCCTGGCCATCGTCTGCGAGAGCGCGCACCCGGCGGCATTCACGGCACTTCCGGCCGGCGTGCCCGGGCAAGCGTCGACCGCATCGGGGATCCCGTCACCATCGCTGTCGGGCGCCGTGCCGGTGCCGATCGCGCCGCAGGTCGGAAACGCCGCCGCGGGGGCAAAGGTCCCGCTCGGGCAGGTGCTGGCCAGCGTGAACCCGGCCAGCGCAGCGTCGGAGACCGAGCAGTAAAACTGAGCCGGGGTCTCGAACACACAGCCCGGCGCGCGAGCGATCGCGAAGCCCGGATCGATGGGCACGACGGCGTCGCTGCCGTCGACGCACGCTGGACCGAAACCGGGCCGATTCGTGAGCGAGAACGCCAACGTCGCGTGCGACGTCTGCCCCGCAGGGAGCGAGCTCTCGATCGTCGCGCCGTTCTGCAGGAGATCGTACACGCTGACCTCGAAGGAATGCGTCCCGAAGTCGGGGAAGGCGATGTTGGCGCACTCACCGTAGCGACTGATCCCGCCCGACGTCCCGAGCGAGGTCAGCGCTCCCGCACCCAGTGACGCGGCGGACGCGGCGCCCGGCGTCTCCGCCCAGTTGACCTGCATGGGATCGTTGTCGACGTCGGAAACGTCGGCGCAGACCTGCAGGAGCTGGCACTGAAACCCAAGCGTGTCCGGGATCTTCAAGACCACCGTTGGCGCGTGATTCAACGCCACGGTGACGCTGCCACCGCCGTTACCCGGGGTCTGGCACTGGCTGATGAGGGCTACAGTGGTGGTCTTGCCGGCGATCACGATGACGCCGGCGGCGGTGGCGGTGGCGCAATCGGCTGAAGGGGTAAATGCCTGCGCCATCGGATCGATCGCGCTGGCGGGCGCCGCGGTCACGTTGTAACAGCCGGGCGCCAGTGTAAGGAACGTGCTCGCCGAAACGTGACCGGAGGTCGTGGATAGCCTGGGGGCACCGGTTGATACCGAGCCGGAGACGAGGTTGTCCTGGAGATCGACGAAGGCCTGCGCGTTTGCGCCGGCCACGGCTCCCCCGGCCGTGCAGGGAACGGCGGTGGCCGTGAACGCAAACCCGACCACGTCGCTGTTTCCCAGATAGTCGACGTCTAGTGCGGCGCGCGCCGCCTCCACGGTGGTGCCGCCGCCGCCAGAATGACACCCCGCCACCGCCAGCAAACCGATTCCGATCGCGACGGAACGCAACATGACCAGCCTCCCCTCTTCTAAGAAAAGGACCTTGAGAGGGTCCTTCAAATCCAGCGCGTCTTACTGAACCGGCCCGAACGTACCCCGGAACCAAAACCGTGTCACGCAGCGTGGCTCGAGGACTGACAAGTCCGCAGCCATCGGACCGCCTGCGCTACGATCGGCGGACGGGTAGGACCTTGGGATCGGACAGGTTGACCGGCCGCGGCTGAACGGCCTCCGCGAGCGTGCCGATCTCGTCCGGGTCGCCGGCCCCCGATGCGTCGAGTGCCGCCGACAGGATCTCCGCGAGTCGCCCGCGCAACACGCGCACGTCGCTGCCTGCCTGACTCGACCGCGAATCGCCGGGGTGGTACGGACCGCCTGCCGGCAAAGGTTCCAGGAGATCGGCGCGCGCGCGAACGTACACCATGCCGCCGCCGATATCGGTCAGCCCGAGGAAGGTCTGATCGGCAAGGTCGATGAAGCGCACGACGATGATGTCGTGTCTATAGATCCCGCCGAAGCTGACCCTTTGATGCTCGGCGGGCGGTCGAATCCGCCAGGTACGCTCAGGAGCAAAGAGGGTGGCCTGCTCGAGCTCGTGGTACATGCCGACGAAGTCAGCGGGACCGCTTGGATCCGTCCAGGGGTTGCGGCTGCCCTGGGCCGGGGGCGGTGCCGGCGTGAAGGGGTACGCGGCCCGGATCCGCTCGACCACCGCGGCGATATGCGCCCTCGAACGCCGGAGCACCCAGCCACACACGGGCGCCAGACGTCCACTCTCGTCTTGGGCCACCGCCAACATCCCGCCGTCGAGGGCACCTCGTGGCGTCCTCCCATCAGGTCGACGACGGTGATTCGTGCCGTGGACGCGAGCGACGATACCTGATTGGACCGGATGCCCGGACCCTGGTAGCCCCGCGGGTCGGTGCCGTGGTCTGCGGGCTCGTCGAGAGCGAGCTCGAGCAGCGGGTTCGGCGCGGCAATTTCGCCACCAGATTCGAGGTAGGGGTAGAGGCGGGCGATCCACCCCGTGATGACATCGGCGCCGTAGGCGTGGCGCGGCTTGTAGATCCCCTTCCAGAATGCCCGATCGGGCGTCCCGTCCGCCGCGCGAACGAACTGGTCGCAGATCGGCGCAAGTGAACGGGCCCAGACGTCGAGATCGAGCTCCGCCAGGACGTCGATGCGGGAGCGGATCTTCTTCCAGTCGTCGACCGTTCCGAGCAGCGTCACCTCCGGTATCCCGCAGATGCACAAGAGCACGTAGTCGAAGTAGGGAGCGTACGCGTCCATCAAGACGATCCGGCTCGCTATGCGCTCGACGTCGGTCGTGGTCGAGAAGTCGCATTCGAACAGACGCGCTCGCCCGTCGCCGATCTCCGCTGCGACAGCGTCCCGGAACCTGGCCACGATGCTCGCCCAAGAGGCCGGATCGGTGGGCATCGCGCCGTCCCAGCCAACCTCCAGCGTCTTGGTGCCGTGGTGGCGCACGAGACGCGGTCGCAATTTTTCGGCGTTGAGACGCACGTGCTGCGCGACGCCTTGAGCGATGGTGAGCCAGACGGCATCCGGCTGCAGCACGAGCGGGCGGTGCCCCGCGAAGGCGAGGTGGACGGCGCCGAGCAACGGATGGGTTGGACCGTGGTCGACCACCTGTCGTTCGGGATCGCCGCCGAGGGCAAGCGCATCGGCAATTGCGTCGCCGAGTCGGCGCGCCGGCAGGGCCTCCCTCGCCCGTGGAACATCATCCACCTGAAACGCCGCCGCCATGCGGCCATCATGCCACGTTCGCCAACCGGTCACGAGTGCAGCGGGCACGGTGCAAAAGGACCCCGTCATGGGATCCGGGTCTACTCTGTGGCGCTGACCGGCCCTCGGATCCAGTCCGTGATGCAAGAGTGAGGTAGACGTCGACGAGAACGCCGCCCCAGCACAGGTCGATGGTGTGTGTACCCGAACCGCTGAATCACGCCGTCGCGCGCCAGAGGATTCCAGGGTACGAGTCGCCTCCGACCACGCCTGTCGGATGGAGCTGTTTTCTCGACCCAGCAAGCGTGGCGCGTGCGCGAATTGCGCGGTGCAGGCGATCTGTCAGAGCGAACGGATGCTGGTCTGCCACTTTTGATGCGTATCTGACCGAGGCCGCTGGATACGTATCGGGATACGGCAGATGGCCCGTCAGTTGTCGCCGCTACCGTCCCGATAAATCGCCGGGTCGAGGCCATCCTTCCGAAGCCAGCGCCAGACCAGGGTTCGCTGTCGTCCGAGCTCTCGCGCCACTCCGCCCACGTTTCCTCGATGCCGCTGAAGCAAGGTGCCAAGCTCCAGACGTGGGCCGCCCAAACGACGCTCGCAAGCCGTTGCCTGCACCTTCGATGACTGCTTGCTCGAGCTCCATCGGTAGATCCTCATCGATCATCCCGTGTCCGTCGCCCAAGATACCGGCCATTTGAACCGTCTTTCCCAGCTGGCGGACGTTGCCTGGCCAATTCCACAGAAACAGCGCTCGAAAAGCGCGGATGCTGAACGCCTGCGGCAGCTCGCGTAAGAAGTGGCATACGAGGACACCTATGTCCTCGAGACGATCGCGCAAGGAGGGATCACCAGCTGCGCAATTGATGGCCACAAACGGGCCCCTGCGTCCGCTCTCCTTGTGTATGGCCTCCGCGAAGATCTGTTTGCCTACCCCCGTCTCGCCCCCCAGCAGGAGATCCACGGGCGATCGTGCGAGCTTCCTCAAACGAGCGTTGAGGCGAGCCACCGCCGGCGAGTTGGTCGGTACGGGACCGAGTGGGCTGCGTCGATCCGCAGCAATCGCCGCCAGATCGCTCCGGGACATGCGTCGGTACACGAACACGTGCGCGCCGATGAAGATCACCGCGCCCTCACTGAGGGGCCGCTCGCCGCTCAACAGCTCCCCGTTCACGAAGGTGCCGTTTCTGCTGCCGAGATCGCGTATCACGGCGGTCCGTCCGTCGAGGTTCCGGATGCTGGCATGCGACCTCGACATGTGAGGATCTTCGGTTCTGGACTACCGAACCAGCTGTTAACCCTGAAGGGACATTCCGCGGAGGCGTGAGCGGTTGAAAAAGCTGGAAGTGGTCTGCCAGTCGTGGTGTTTTCGGGTTGCGACGCTCGAAAACCCTCGACGAGGAAAGGCCACTTCCAGTG
>Ga0265314_10001408_pt1 | contig 26954 bp, 26 predicted proteins | sample 4126metaG_FD_203106 | JGI IMG/M metagenome (GOLD analysis project Ga0265314, IMG submission 203106) | Rhizosphere microbial communities from Carex aquatilis grown in University of Washington, Seatle, WA, United States - 4-1-26 metaG | ecosystem: Host-associated > Plants > Roots > Rhizosphere >... | reverse complement strand
AACGGGTGGGGGGGAAGGACGTACCGGGCCGCCTGCTCGAGGCGACCCCCAATCCCGGCAATGTGGAGCGCTACTGCCGCATCGTTCGCGAGCGCGCCACGGAACGGAAGCTGATCGAGGCCGCCGTCCGGATTATCGAGGGCTGCAAGAGCCCCACCCCGGACGAGGACGCTCAGGCGCTTTTGAACCGCGCCGAGGCCTTGATCTATAACATTGCGGATGAACGCGGAGGTCAGGACGTCTCGAGCATGCACGACCTGCTCGAACATGTCCTGTCTGAAGCCCAGAAGCACGTCGATGCACGGGCGCGGAATGAAGAAATCCCGCTGCCGTGTATCGCTACGGGTTTTGGCGAGATCGACAATCTGCTGGCGGGGGGGCTTTGGCCGGGCGAAGTGATCATTGTGGCGGCGCGTCCCAGCGTCGGCAAAACGACCTTCGCCATCAACGTCGCTCGTAAAATGGCGGTCAAACCGCCTGAGCGCAACCCCGTGCCGGTGGCCATCTTCAGTCTGGAGATGCCCGCCGAGCAAATCAGCAAAAACATTCTGTGCGCCGAGGCCCGGATTTCCTCGGCGAAGATGCGGCGCTACCAGTTCGACGAACAGGAGTTCGAGAACGTGCGGTTCGTGGCCGGCAACCTGCAGCGCGCGCCCATCTACGTCGATGACGCCAAGGGCCTCACGCCCAGCGAATTGCGCGCGCGCGCCCGCCGGCTGTGCCACCGCCAGGGCGTACGCATGTTCGTGGTCGACTACCTCCAGCTTATGACTTCCGACCGCCGTTCCGACAGCCGCGAACAGGAAGTCGCCGAACTCTCGCGCAACGTCAAAGCGCTGGCCCGCGAACTCAACGTCCCGATCATTCTGCTCTCCCAGCTCAAGCGCCCGCCGGCCGGCAGCGAAAATAAGAAGCCGCAGCTCTCCGACTTGCGCGAGTCCGGCTCGATCGAGCAGGACGCCGACGTCGTGATTATGCTGCACCGCGAACTGGAAGCCGAGACGGGCCTGCGCACGACCGACACCACCGCGATCGTCCAGAAAAATCGTAACGGCGAGACCGGCGATGTCAGACTGACCTTCTTCCCGCACGAACTGCGTTTCGAAACGTTCGCGCCGGATGCCATCACCGCGGGCATGCCCGCAGGGGTGCAGCTCTGAGCGCCCCGGTTTTTGCTCAAAATCGGTTTCGGCGGGCCGCCCTTGCAGCGCTTTGGCTTGTGGCCGCCTTGTTTGCCATGCCCGCTTTCAACGGCTGGGCCGAGGAAGAACCGACGCCGCCTCCGCAGCAGGAAGGCACGGAAGACCTCAACCCTGAAGGCAAGATCGTCCGCAATATCCTGATCCGCGGCAACCAGCGCGTCGATAAGGGCGCGATTCTGCGTATGCTGCGCTCGCGCATCGGCCGGCCGTTCTCGCGCAAAACCTGGGACGAAGACTTTAAGCACCTGACCGAGTCCGGCTATTTCAGCCAGGTCCGCACCACCCCCCCGCTGACCACAGTCGGCGGGCTGTTGCTGGTCGTCGACCTGATCGAAATGGCCAACGTCAAGCGCCTGGAGTTCAAGGGCAACAAGTCCGTTGGCGATACCGAAATGCGCGGCGCCATTAAGACCACAGTTGGCGGGCGCTACGATGAAGGCCAGGTCGCCGAAGACCGCCACAAAATCGAAAAGCTGTACACGGACAAGGCCTTCCGCGACATCAAGATCGAGTACGAGATCGAAATCGTCTCCAGCCACAAGCAGCTCGTCGGCAACCAGGAAGTCGATGTCCCCGACGAAGTCGTGGTGACCTTCAAGGTCGACGAAGGCAACCCGGTCTCGATCCGCAGCGTCAAATTCATCGGTACGAAGGCCTTCACCGACGAAGAACTACTCGCGGCGATGGCTTCCAAGCCGCGGCGCCTTTTCCGCCCCGGCGACCTGAAGGACGCGGAACTGGACATCGACAAAAAGCGCCTCGAACTTTTCTACCAGCAGCACGGTTACATGGACGTGAATGTCGAAAAGGTCGACATCCAGCTTTCCGACGAGACGTATTTCAACTGGTTCCGCAAACGCAAGAAGCTCGCCGATGTGACCATCACGCTGACCGAAGGCAACCAGTACTTCCTGGGCGAACTGAAGATCTCGGGCAACACGAGCATCGAACTGACCGAGATCATGCAGGCGCTCAAGCTCAAGCCGGGCTCGGTCTTTTCGATCCAGATTCTGCAGGACGACGCGCAGCGCATTAAGGACCTGTATGGCGAACGCGGCCGCGTCTTCACGCGCGTCGAGACCGACCAGAAGGTTGTCGTTGACGCCGAACGCCTGAAGAAGCAGCCCAACCTGTTCGACGCCGAGATCCGCATCCAGGAAGGCAACGAAGTCACCGTGCGCATGATCATCCCGCGCGGCAATACCAAGACCAAGGACAAGGTGCTGTACCGCGAAGTGCCGCTGGTTCCGGGCGAACGCGTGGACACGACCAAGCTGCGCTATGCCCAGCAGGCGCTCAAGAACCTGAACTACTTCGAGCAGGACATCCGCATCACGCCCGAACCGGTGCCGGACAATCCGGAACAGACCGACCTGTATATCGACGTGACCGAGAAGCCGACGGGTGAATTCAACTTCGGCGTGGGCTACTCGTCGGTCGACAAGTTCCTGGGCCAGGTCAGCCTGACGCAGCACAACTTCGACTATAAAGACTTCCCCAAGAGCTTCCGCGACTTCCTGAGCGGCAATTCGTTCACCGGCGCGGGCGAGACGTTCGGCATCAACGTGAGTGCCGGAACCGTGCGCCAGAACTACAGTGTCAACTTTACCGAGCCGTGGGCCTTCGACCGCCCAATCCGCCTGGGCACCAGCGTCTTCCACACTTCGGACAACTCGAACCTGGATTTCAAGGAAACGACGTCCGGGTTTTCGGTCTCAGTCGGCAAGCGCCTGTGGGGCCCGCGCTGGGACGGAGATATCACCTACACCTTCAGCTATGACACCATTGACAACACCTCCACGGGCGAACCGCCGATTCTGCATCGCCAGACCGGCAGTGATATCCTGAGTTCGGTACGCCCGCGCCTGGTCTACGACAGCCGCGACAACCGCATTCTGCCCAGCCGCGGCCTGTTCATGGAATTGAGTTCTGAAATCGGCGGCGGCCCGTTCGGCGGAAGCTTGGACTGGGTGCGCCCGAGCCTGAACCTGGCGCGCTACTTCACGATCTTCAAGCTGCCCAACGGCGGCAAGCATATCCTTGAACTGAGCGGCAATGCCTCGCTGATCCAGGAATACTGGAGCACCAAGGATATCCCGCCGTTCATGCGTTACTACGCCGGCGGCATCGGCTCGATCCGCGGCTTCCAGGCCAGCACGATCGCGCCGCTGGAAGGCGGGTTCCTTATCGGCGGCAAGCGCAGCGTCACCGGCACTGCGGAATATTCGGTCCCCTTGTACGAAGAAATTGTGCGCGGCTCGATTTTCGCCGATGCGGGCACGGTTTCCGACGCCGGCAAGACGGACCCCGGCTATAAAGTCACCGACCCCAACGGATTGCGCTCGTCGGTTGGCATTGGTTTGCAGATTCGCACGCCGTTCTCGCCGCTGCCGCTGCGCATCTATTTCAGCCGTGCGATTCAGAAACAGAAGGACGACCGGACAAAAACAATTGACTTCACCTTCGGTACGCGGTTTTAGTATGTCTTCCAAACCGAATGGGAAGCTGGAGGATTCAACAGTGCAGGCAGTGCGGATGGTACTTTGCGCGTTAGCGCTGGCGTGGTGCGGTCTGCCGGGCCGGGCGTCTGCGGAAGAGAATACTTCACTGGCCGTCGTCGACGTCCAGGAGGTCTTCCGCCGTTACAAGAAGGTTCCGGACCTCAAGACCAAGGTCGACAAGGAATTCGAGCCGCGTCTGAACGATCTCGAAGCCGAAGAAAAGCGCCTGCGCAAGGAATCCGAAGACATTGCGCAGTTGCGCGAACAGCGCCGCGGCGACGACGAAAATCTCTTCGACCGCATGCAGACCTTCCAGAAGGCCCAGTTCCTGTACGAGAAAAAACTGACCGCGCTGAACGATGAAGTCAGCAAGCGTAACTTGGAAGAAATGCAGACCGTGCTGAACGAGATTCGCGCCGCCATCACCAAAGAAGCGAAGCGCGGGAACTTTCAGATGGTTATGCGCGCCGCCGATCCGCTCGACCTGACCAAGATCCAGGGCTCCGAGAAGGATCCGGAGGAACTCAAGAAGCTGGAAGAGATGGTGCTGCCGCACACGGTCGGAGAACTAGTCCTGCGGTTCCACCGCAACCCGGTTCTCTTTGCTGCGCAGTCGGTGGACATCACCGAAGCAGTGGTCGCAGACCTGAACCAGGATTACATGAAATCCGGATTGAAATTGAAGTAAGGCCGCTTTGCCTGTCTGGCGAGAAGGGCCGCAGTACAGGAAACGCTAAGGAGAAGGAAACATGAGGTACGTGGCCGGATTTGTGGCTTTGACACTGCTGGCGCTGGGCGCGGCGAGCGTGCAGGCCGAAGACATCAGTTCCAAGCGCATTGCAGTGGTCAACGTCATGCGCGTATTTGACGCCTATAAGAAGGTGTCCGACATCAAGACGCAACTCAAGGCGCAGGGCGAGCCGGTGCAGAAGGAGCTTGAGGGCAAGAGCAAGGAACTCCAGGACCTGCGCGCGAAGATCGCCCAGGCCCAGGAAAACAAGCCCGACAGCGAAGAAGTGCTGATGATGATCCAGGACTTCCAGGTCAAGGAATACCGCTTCAAGGCGGCGGTCAAGAAGACCCGCGAAGACCAGGAAAAGGTCTACATGGAAAAGATGAAGCAGGTGCTCATCGACATGAAGGCTGCGATCGCGCAGGTCGGCAAGGAAGACAAGTTCGACCTGATCCTCCGCGCGCCGGAATACGACGACTTCCTCTCGCCGGCGGGTAAGCCCAACGGCGGCGCGGACGATCCGAACGACACGCAGCCGCGCTCGGCGATGGAGCTCGTGCAGCGCTTCCGCGAGAATCCGGTGCTGTTCTTCTCCCAGGGCGTCGATGTCACCGAACGCGTCATCAGCATCCTGAACAAGTAACCTGTTTGCGCAGGTTGCGCAGGCCGCAACACAGAACCGACTCCACGCCGCCGGCCTTCACGGGCCGGCGGCGTGCTGTTAAGCCGGAAGCGGGAAAGGCAGATCAACGATGGCGGCCACCCCGGGCACACCAAGCTCCCTGGCTGATCTGGCCGCGCGCTGTGGCGCGCGCCTCGAAGGCGGCGAACCCGCGCGTCCCATCACAGGAGCGGCCAGCCTGCCCGCTGCCCAAAGCAGCGAAGTCAGTTTCCTCGTCGATCCGCGCTACGAAGCCTCCCTGGAATCGACGCAGGCCGCGGGCGTCTTCGTCAAGGCAGACGCGACATTCAAGGCGCCCGCCGGCACCGCGCTTTTGTTCTGCGCCGATCCCGAAATGGCGTTCATCCAGGCGCTCGAAACCCTTTACCCGCCTGTGCATGAAGTCCCCGGCGTCGATCCGCGCGCATTCGTGGAACCCGGCGCGGTCATCGCGCCCACGGTGTACGTCGGGCCCGGCGCGGTCGTGCGCGCCGGTGCGAGCCTCAGCGAGGGCGTGTGCGTCTTCGCCAGCGCTTATGTCGGACGCAACGTCACGTTGGGCCGCGAATCGCGCATCTATCCTCACGCGGTGCTCTACGACGGCGTGAAGCTGGGCGCACGCTGCATCGTTCACTCCGGTGCCGTGCTGGGCGCCGACGGCTTTGGGTACAAATTCCGCAAAGGTAAGCACGTGAAGGTCCCCCAGGTTGGCACTGTGGTGCTGGGCGACGACGTCGAGATCGGCGCGAACGTATGCGTCGACCGCGCGGCGCTCGGCGAAACGAAGATCGGGACCGGCTCGAAGATCGACAACCTGGTCCAAGTCGGCCACAACAACGTTCTTGGGCAGCACGTAATCGTGTGTGGCCAAAGCGGCATCGCGGGCTCGTGCGAGATCGGCGACTACGCGGTGCTCGGCGCAGGCGTGGGCCTGCGCGACCACGTAAAAGTAGGCGCCGCAGCGATGATCGCCGCACGCTCGGGGGTCTCCGACGACATCCCGCCGCAAGGCAAGGTGATGGGCTACCCTGGCCGGCCGATGAAAGAATTTCTGCGGCAGAACGCGGCCATCAACAAGCTGCCCGAATTGCTCGACCGCATTCGCCGACTCGAAAAGCGCCTGCAGGACCTCGAGAAGGGGAAGCCCAAGCCGCCCGTTCCGTAACCCCACCTGGGATTTGCCATGTCCAAGCTTAACGTGCTGATTACTGGCGCCGGCGGGCGCATCGGGAAGCACCTGCTGCCCGAGTTTCAAGCTGCGTACGCGTTACGCACCTTCGACTTGAAGGCCGTGCCCGGCGACCCGAACGCAATCGTGGCGAATTTGCAGGACGTCGAAGCGCTCAAGCGCGCGATGGCCGGGATCGATGTGGTCCTGCATCTGGCCGCAACGTCCGACGAAGCCCCGTTCCTCGAACAGCTCGTGCCGAACAATGTCGTGGGCCTCTATAACGTGCTCGAAGCCGCGGTCGCGTGCGGCGTGCGGCGCGTGATCTTTGCCAGCACCGTGCAGGCCATCGCCTGGCACGGCACGCCCGATCCGGTCTCCGCCAACGCCGCGCCACGCCCCTGCACGCTATATGGTGCGACCAAAGCCTTCGGTGAAGCCGCGGGCTGCTACTATCATGGGCGCCACAAACTCGAGTTCCTCGCGGTGCGCATCGGCTGGTTCCTGGACTATCCCGAGATCGGCAAGCAGAAGCTCGACAACTTTGGCCCCAAGATCTGGCTTAGCCCCAAGGATGCGTGCAGACTTTTCAAGTTGGCCATTGAGAAACCCGGCCTGCGCTTTGCCGTGGTCAACGCGACCTCGCGCACGCCCAAGGAAATTTTGAGTCTGGCCGAAGCGAAGGCGGTGCTGGGCTACGAACCCGAGGACAGTTTCGAAGCTCTTTTCGGCCAAAAGAAGCCCTAAATTTCGCCCTGCCAGGCGTTGCGAATTCGCCCGCGCGCGGCTACTATAAGTCTTCGCTCAGCTTGACCTAAAAGGATGCCGATCGGTTCCATGCGCACCGCTGTTCGGAAGACTGTTTCCAAGCCCGCCACGCTGGAAGGATGTGGGCTCCATTCGGGGCAGAAGGTGCGCCTGCAAATCGGCCCCGCCGCGGCCGGTTCCGGGCTCACGTTTCGCCGCACCGACCTGCCCGACGCCACCGAACTCACGCTCGCCGATACGTTTCACGACGGGCCGCCGTTTCGTTCCGCGTTGAAGCGCGGGGCCGCGGAAGTCCACACGGTCGAACACGTCTTGTCGGCGCTTTCCGGTCTGCAAGTCACCGACGCGCTGATCTCCATCGACGGCGCCGAAATGCCCGGCATGGATGGCTCCGCGCAGCCGTTTGTTGAAGCGCTGAAGGCCGCCGGTGTCGCGGACCTGCCCGGCCCGGCCGTCGAACCGATCGTAATCAAGCAGGCCTTGACGGTCTCGGAAGGCGCGGCCCAGGTCGCGGCGCTCCCCTACGATGGCTTCAAGGTCAGCTACACGCTGAACTACCCCAACGAGCCGCTCGCGCAGGGGCACCTCGATATCGACTTTGGCGCGGAGACCTTCGAACGCGAGATCGCCCCGGCGCGCACCTTCTGCATGAAGAAGGAAGCGGAGGCGCTGCGCGCGGCGGGCTTCGGCAAAGGGGCGAGCACCGCCAACACGCTGGTCATCGAAGGCCGCAGCGTCCTCGAAAACACCCTGCGCTTTCCCGACGAGCCGGTCCGGCATAAGATCCTCGACTTGGTCGGCGATCTGTACTTGGCCGGGCGGCCGGTCCGCGGGCACATCGTCGGATGCCGCTCGGGCCACAAACTCAACCGCGCGTTGGCCCGGCTGCTGGTGCAGGCGGTGCCGGCCCCCGCGAAGGAGTCCGGGATGTTGCTGGACATCAACCAGATCAAGCAGGTCCTCCCGCACCGCTATCCGTTCCTGCTGGTGGACCGCATCCTCGAGATCGAAGAAGGCAAGCGCATCGTGGGCCTGAAGAATGTCACGGCCAACGAAAACTTCTTCCAGGGGCACTTTCCGGGCGAGCCAATCATGCCGGGGGTGCTGATTCTCGAAGCGCTGGCGCAGGTCGGCGCGGTGATGGTGCTGAAGGGCTTCAAAGCCGAAGGCCAGGTTGCACTTTTTACCGGGATGGATGACGTGGCCTTCCGCCGCAAGGTCGTGCCGGGCGATCAGATCCGCCTGGAAGCCGAAGTCGACCGCGTGCGCCCGCCGTTTGGGCGCTACAAGACGCGCGCGACCGTCGAAGGCGAACTGGCCGCCGAAGCGGTCCTGAAATTTATGGTTCCGGCCGCCGCGCCGAAGAAGGGATGAGAACGCCGTAACGTGGGCACCAAGATTCATGCATCCGCTGTCGTCGACCCCAAGGCTGAACTGGCCGATGGCGTCGAAGTCGGCCCGTTCACCGTGATCGGACCGCACGTCAAAATCGGGCGCGGCTCGGTCATTTACAATCATGTCACGCTGGCGGGCTGGACGACGATCGGCGCGGAATGCCAGATCTTCCCCGGCGCCGTCGTGGGCACCCCGCCGCAGGACCTGAAGTACCAGGGCGAGAAGACGACGCTCGAAGTTGGCGACCAGACCATCATCCGCGAATTCGCGACGCTCAATCCCGGCACGGCGCTGGGCGGCGGGCAGACCAAGGTCGGCGCGCACAATCTGCTCATGGCGTACGTGCACATCGCCCACGATTGCCGCGTCGGCGACCATGTGATCATTGCCAACTCGGCGCAGCTTGCCGGTCACGTGCACGTCGACGACGGCGCGCGCATCTCGGGGCTCGTCGCGATCCATCACTTCTGCCACATCGGGCGCTGCGCGTTCGTGGCCGGCAGCGCGCGGCTCTCCATCGACGTGCCGCCCTACACGCTCGCCGAAGGCCACCCCGCGCGCATGTTCGGCGTGAATGTCGAAGCTTTGAAGCGCCGCGGCGTCCAGCCTGAAGCCATCGACGCGCTCAAGGAAGCCTTCCGGCTGCTGTTCAAGAAGGAAGGCCCGCGCACCGAAGCGTACGAAAAGATCAGCGCGCTGGGCCTAGATAAGATTCCGGTGGTGGAGGAATTCGTGGAGTTCGCGAAGACCACCGACCGCGGACGCCACGGCCGCGGGCTGGAAGCCCAGCGCGCCACGGTGCCGCCCGAAGAACGCGACGGGACCAAGACCTTCCGTTTGAATGACGACGAGGAATAATGCGCATGCCCCGATTCTTATTGGTTTTGGCACTCCCGCTGGTCTGCGGCGCGCTTTGTGCGGGTGAAAGTTACAAAGTCGCACTTGAAGACGCCGACGTGAAAGCCGCCGACCTGCTGATTGCGCAGTTGGGCAGCACCGATTTTCAGACGCGCACCAAAGCCGAAGCGCAGTTGATCGAGTACGGCCCGGGTCTGCGCCCGCAGATCGAGCCGCTGCTGAAGAGCGGCAACACCACGCTGGTCGCCGTGGCGCAGCGCATGCTCGCTGATCCGGCGCTCTCGCTCGAACTGACCCGCGTGCGCATCACGCTCGAACACGGGACGCTCGAACTGGTGCTGTACGAAGACGCCGCGCCCAACACGGTGGCCAATTTCATCACGCTGACCGAACGCGGCTTTTACGACGGCCTGAGGTTCCACAAAGTTGTCGAGCAGTTCATGGCGCTGACGGGCGATCCAACCAACACGGGCAAGGGCGGGCCGGGCTACCGCATCGCCGATGAAATCAACGCCGACGCACTGGGCCTCGATAAACTCACCGCGGGCGAATTGAGCAAGCAGAGCAAGCAGCCCGCGCCGCCGGCGGAAGTCTCCAAGCTTTTTGTGAAGGAAGTCTACGCTCGGCAAGGTTACGTCTTCACTTCAGGCCTCAAGAGCCTGGCGGTAAAGCGCGGCATGGTCGCGATGTTCGGCGCGCGCCCCAACAGCGCGGGCTCGCAATTCTTCGTCGCCACCGTCGACTGTCCGTGGCTTGATGGCCGCCATACGGTCTTCGGGCAGGTCGTGAAAGGCCTGGGCCTGGTCGACGGCCTGCGCATCAACGACCGCATGGTTAAAGTGGAAGTCCTGTACAAGCGCCTGCCGGATTACTCCGTTAAAAAAATCGAGGATAAGTAATGCGCAATTTATTTTCGGGCGCTCTGGCCGCCGGCCTGCTCGCGCTGGTTGTGGGTTGCGGCAGCGATGTCAAAGGCCCGGACCTGCCCTATGAAGCCAAGCCGCTTCCGCCGACCCCGGTGAAGCCGCCGTCGGCTACACCGACCCCGGCGTTCCCGCTCCAGATTCAACAGCCCAAGGTCCAGCCGACCTTGCCGCCAGTTGCGCCGAGCAAGACCGAAGTCCCGGCGCCGACCGTGGTGCCAACCGTAGCGCCAACGGATACGCCTGCGAAAACCGAGGCGCCCAAGTAGGCCGCGCGTCTAAAGGCGCGCTGCGCGAGGTCCCGTCATGGACGTGCTCTCCTACTTCCGCGATGAGATGGAGACCGTCGGCCGGCAATGGCTGGACCTCGTCCCGTCTTTCGGCAAGGACGGAGCGCTCTGGCGGCCGGGCGAGACCCTGAATCACGCGCTCTGGCTCACCGGGCACATGGCTTGGGCCGAAGACTACCTGGTCCTCGAAGTTCCCAAGGGCGCGGCGGTCCGCCGTAAAGATTGGGACGCGCTTTTCGATCACACCAGCGAAAAGCTGCCCGCCGATCAATATCCGAGTTTCGATGAAGTGGTCTCGGAATACCGCCGCGTGCACGGTGACGTGCTGAAGCGCCTAGCCGCGCTAACGCCGGGCGACCTGGCGCGCGCGTCGGCCTCGGGCCAGCGCTGGTTTCCCACGGCCGCGCACGCGATCTCACACCAAGTCACGCACGGGCATTACCACCTCGGGCAATTCGTGCTGCTGGAAAAGTTGTGGTCGGAGCGGCGCCCGAAATGACGCCGCTGCGCGTGGCCGTGGTGGGCCTCGGCCACCTGGGCAAGCTGCACGCCGAAATTTACGCCAAGCTCTGCAAAGCGAAGAACTCCGGCGCGGTGCTCGCCGCGATCTGCGACGTCACGCCCGCGGCCGAAGCGCTCGCGAAAAGCCTCAAGGTGCCGCTCTTTAAGAATTACCGCGAACTTGAAGGCCAAGCGGACGCAGTTTCCGTGGTGGTGCCCACGACCATGCACCGCGAAGTCGGGGGCTTCTTTCTCGAACGTGGCATCGCCTGCCTGATCGAAAAACCCCTGGCAAAGACTTCCGCCGAGGGCGAAGAACTCTGCGCGCTCGCCGCCAAGTCCGGCGCCCTCCTGCAGGTCGGCCATGTTGAACGTTTCAACCCGATCGTGCGCGCGGCCAATCCATATTTCGCACGTCCGCGCTTCATCGAAGTCACGCGCATCTCGCCCTACCCGTTCCGCTCGACGGACGTGGGCGTGACGCTGGACCTGATGATCCACGACATCGACCTGGCGGTGGCGCTGTGCGGCGAAGAGCCGAGCGAAATCCGCGCGGCGGGCACGCCGGTATTTTCGCCGAGCGAAGACGTGGCCAACGCGCGGCTGGAATTTCCTTCGGGTTGCGTGGCCAACGTGACCGCGTCGCGCGTCTCGATCAAGAAAGAGCGCAAGTGGCGCATCTTCCAGGACCACGGCTATCTCTCGCTGGACCTGTTGAATTTTGAAGGCGTATTCATCGAGAAATCGGAAGCTTTGAAGCGCGGCGACATCGATCCGTCGAAGTTGACGTTGGCGGAACTCGGCAAAGCGGCGCTGACCTTTCAGCTCGATAAGTTGATCCGGCGCGTGGTGCTGAAGGGCGACAAGACGCCGGGCCTGGAAGCGGAACTCGCCGATTTTATGACGTGTGTGAATACAAAGCGCGCGCCGCTGGTCGATGGGCTCTCGGGCCTGCGCGCGCTGCGCGTAGCCGAGCGCATTATTAAAGAGATGAAGCGGGTGTAGCGATGCCGTTTGCTGCCAGTGCAAAGCCGCAGGCCCTGTCTTCCGGCTACAACTCCACAAAGCGGCTCTTAAAGACCGTGCTGACCGTCTCGCCCGGCGCGAAGCGCAATAGCCCGTGGCCTTCCTTGACCGCCGTGTCCATGCCGGTGAATGGTTCGATGGCCAGCATGCGCGCGCGGCCAAACCACGGCGCATTGCGCGTGCCCTGATTTTCGAACAGCCACAGATACGGGAAGCGCGCCGCATCCCATTCGATTTCGAAGCCCAGTTTCCACTTCGGCGAAACCACGCGCGCGCGGCCTTCGGGGAAGTCGGTCACAAAAACGAAGCGCGAGCGCCGCGCGTCGCGCGGCAGGCACTCCCCGAAATTTTCGCCGCTCTGCGGCGGCCACTTGCGGCGCAGGATCGGTTCATCTTCCGGATTGAAGTAGCTCGTCGCGGCGACTTCGAGTCGACAGTCCGCGCCCAGGAATGGTTCGCCCAGGGTCGGATGCTGCCCCCACAACACGTCGAACTCCTGCTCGCCGAGATTCGTGACCTGTTCTTCGATTGAAAGAGTCGAGTCGCCCGAGTTGAGCGAGAAGGTTTTGCGGATCTTGAAAGGGGCGCGGTGCGTCAGCCCTTCGACGACCACCGCGGCGTGCGTATCGCTTTCCTGAATCTCTTTGACCTCGAACGGCGTGCCCCAGAGTTCGCCGTGAAAGCCGAATTTCCCGCCGCCCAGCTCGGTCGCCGCGCCGCCGTTGGGGAAGCACTCGAACCAGCCGCCCGCGTGGTGTTCGTGGTACGCCTTGTCGTCGTACGCCGTCGGAATGAAGCCGGTGTGGTGCTTGAACCCGCGCGGATTTTTAAATAGCACGTCCAGGTCTTTGGGCTTGTACACAAGCTCCGAGATATGCGTGCCGCGTCCGAGGTTGATGACCGCGCGGACTTTTTCATTTTCCAAAATCACCGCTTCGTAACCGTGATACGCGAAGCCAGTGAGCACGCGCGGTCCGTGGCACTTGTGGACGCGTGGGTTTGCGGGCATAAATACCCTGCCTTTCGTGAGGAGCTGGAAGTGGAACCTAGGGCGAGTGGCGCTTAAGGACAAGTGCCTCGGTTGCGCCCAACCGGATTCGCATTGACAGCCCCAGGACGACGCATATAATTCCTATCAGTTTAGTAGGGATTGTGCGAATAACCCCCAATAAGGAAGACGCATGAGCGCCGACGCGAACCCCGCCCCCGCCAGCCCCGAGAACAAGCTCCACAAGAATGAAGGCATCAAGCGCGGCTCGAAGCAGCTTCGCGGGAACATTCTCCAGACGCTGCTCGATCCCAACGCGACGGAATTCAGCGCCGACGACCAGCAGTTGATCAAGTTCCACGGGATCTATCAGGAAGACGACCGCGATCAGCGCGTTGCGCGCATGAAGAAGGGCGAAGGCCCCGCGATCATCATGATGGCGCGGACTAAGTGCCCGGGCGGACACCTGACTGGCGAGCAGTACCTGGAACTCGACAAGTTCTCTGACGAATTCGGCAATGGCACGCTGCGCATCACCAGTCGCCAGGGCATCCAGTTTCACGGCGTCTTGAAGACCGGCCTGCAGGAATTGATCCGCCGCATCAACCAGATCAACATCACCACGCTGGGCGCGTGCGGCGACGTCGAACGCAACGTCATGGCCGCGCCGGCGCCGCTGGCCACGCCCGCGCATAAGGAGATTCAGCGTTTTGCACGCGAGTTCTCCACCGCGCTTCTGCCCACCACCCGGGGCTACATGGAAATCTGGGTCGACGGCAAGAAGGTTCCGATCGATCCGGAAATCGTGCCCGATCCGATTTACGGCGAAACGTACCTGCCGCGCAAATTCAAGACGGCCATCGCGCTGCCGCCGAGCAACGATGTCGATGTGTTCAGCAATGACCTGGGCTTCATCGCACACACCGACGCCAAGGGCAACCTGGAAGGCTATACGGTCGTCGTCGGCGGCGGTCTGGGGATGGATCACGGCAAGCAGGAGACTTTCCCCGCGCTGGCCCTGCCGCTTTTCTACGTAAAGAAGGAACACGCACTGGCCGCCGGCATCGGCGTGGTCAAAGCGCAGCGCGATCACGGCAACCGCGAGAACCGCAAACTGGCGCGTCTGAAGTACGTGATCCAGAAGCACGGCGTCGCGTGGTTTCGCAAGCAGGCTGAAATCCACATGCCCGGCATTCCGACGGAAGATCCGAAGCCCTTCACCTTCACCACGCTCAGCGATCCACTGGGTTTCCATCCGCAGGGCGACGGCAAGTTCTTCTACGGCGTGCGCGTCGAAAACGGGCGCGTCAAGGACCACGAGAAGCTCAAGTATCGTTCAGGGATCCGCGCGATCGTCGAGAAGTTCAAGCCGGTGATTCGCCTCACGGCCAACCACAACATCTTCTTCTGCAACTTGAAGGAGTCCGACAAGGCCGAAGTCGAACGCCTGCTGCGCGAAAACGGAATTCCGTTCGCCGACACCTACACGCATGCGCGCACGTTCTCGATGGCCTGCGTGGCGCTGCCGACCTGCCACTTGGCGCTCTCCGAAAGCGAACGCGTGTTCCCGTCCGTGATGGACGGCGTCGACGCGGTGCTCCGGGAACTGAAGCTCGAGAAGGAATCGATTCTCTTCCGCATGACCGGCTGCCCGAACGGCTGTGTACGCCCGTACAACGCGGACTTCGCCTTCGTCGGTCGCGGCATCGGCAAGTATGCGATGTACGTGGGCGGCTCGCACGTCGGCGACCGGCTTGGCGGACTGGTCCACAAGTCGGTGAACCAGGCGGACATTCCGGCCAAGGTGCGCGGCTATCTGGAAGACTTCGTCAAGAACCGCAAGGGCGCTGAGACGTTCAGCGATTACTGGGGCCGCACGCAGAAGCCCGGGCCCGCGCCGCACCCGTCGCAGTTCCATGTGGAACTTGCGGAGCGTGCCAAGAAGGCCGGCGGCCACGCCGAAGTCACCGGGTAAATCGATTCACCCACGCAGACAGCGCCGCCCGCAAGGCCACTTGCGGGCGGTTTCCATTGGGGAGCGCAGACAATGAAGATTCTCGCGAAGCAGAAGCTGTTGATGATCGGCGACTCGATCACCGACGTGGGACGCGCGCGGCCCGTCGGCGAAGGGCTCTTCGAAGCGCTGGGCAAAGGCTATGTCGCCTTCGTGCAGGGCCTGCTCGACACCTGCTACCCTGAACGCCAGATTCGCGTGGTCAACATGGGCACCAGCGGCAACACGGTCAAAGACCTGCGCGTGCGCTGGCATGACGATGTGCTCCAGCAGCGCCCCGACTGGCTCTCGATCATGATCGGGATCAACGACGTGTGGCGCCAGTTCGACTCGCCCAAGCAGTCTGAACGCCACGTGCTTATCGACGAATACGAAACGACGCTGGACGAACTCTGCGCCGAAACGAAACCGCAGTTGCAGGGCCTCGTGCTGATGACGCCGTTCTTTATCGAAGCGTTGAAGAACGATGCGATGCGCGTACGCATGGACCAGTACGGCGCCTCGGTTAAAAAGCTCGCGAAGAAGCACAAGGCTGTCTTCGTCGACACGCAGGCCGCGTTCGCGCCGGTGCTCAAGCATATGCACTCCGCCGCGCTGGCATGGGACCGCGTGCACCCAAGCTTTAGCGGGCATTTCGTGCTCGCGAAGGCGTTCCTCGACGGCGTCGGCTTCGAGTGGCAGCGCTAAGCGTAACGCCGCTTTAAAAAATTCAGTCACAAACGCCTGGCCCCGGCAGTCTTTCTTTGAGCAAGAACTCAAAGGGGCCGTGTATGAAACTTGTCATGCCGTGCCTGCTGGCCATCGCAATTACCGCACGCATATTTGCTCAAGAGGCCGTGTCCGAAGCGGCCCAGCTCGTGAAGCAATTGGGCGACGAAGATTACAACCAGCGCGAAGCCGCCGAACGCGCCTTGCTCGCGCTGGGTAACAAGGCGTTACCCGCTCTAAAAGAAATGGCAAAGTCTTCGGAAGATTCTGAATCCAGGCAGCGCGCCAAGTCGATCTTGGAAATGCTTGAAGACGGCGGCCCTGCCCAGGACGGCGTGAAAATCATTCTTTCCGCGGATCGAAGTGAAATGACCGTCAAGGATACGGCTTGTTTTGTCGTGAAACTGGTCAACTTAAGCGCGCAGCCCCGGCGGCTTTTTATTGGAAAAGAACAAGGGGGATCGATTCTCGAAGTGGGCGCGGGATTCGAAATTCGCCAGGCGGGTTCCGAAAAAATCGCGCCCTCCGACCCGGCTCCGGCGGCCAGCGGCTTTGTCACGCTCCCGGCATATGGCTCGGCGGCCTTCAAAGTGAACGGCAATTTCCAGACGTTGGCCGTGGGTGGGGTCAAAGGGCAGACCTATATGGGAAATTTTGAAGTGGGCTCTTTGTGGTATCAGCCGGTAAGCGACAAGAAAACGATCGCCGAAACCAAGGGCGATTTCCTGATCTGCGTGCACCTGGATTTGCCCAAAGCCGCGGCCAATGAAAATGACGGCAATGCGCCGGCCTTTTCAGGCGTCTTGCGCTCAAATGAACTGAAGTTCAAGATTAAGCAATAGGTTGGATGCGGTGCTTAAGCGCCTTGAACCAGTGTGCGTCTGGCTTCCAAATCGAAAAGCTGAACTTCGAAATCCTTTGGCCGGTCCGCGCGCAGCGTAAGCATCCCGCAAGTGATCGGTAGGCTGAAACGCTTCGGACCGCACGATCCCGGATTTACAAACGCGATTCCGTTGAACTGCTGAACCATCGGCTTGTGCGTATGCCCCGACAGCACCAGATCCGGTTTGCGCGCGTCAATCGTGCAGGCGACGGGTGGCAGGAGATGTTCGAATTCGCCTGTGTAATGCGTGATCAGGATCTTCAGGCCGAACAGGTCGCGGACTTCAAAGCAGGGCAAGTCGAGCCCTTCGACGCCCATGTCGACATTGCCGCCGACGGCAACTACCGGGGCGATCTCGGCCAGTTCTTCAAGAATTTCCGGTTTGCCCACGTCGCCCGCATGCAAAATCAGTTCCACGCCCGCGAGCGTTTCTTTGACTGCGGGATGCAGCCTGCCGTGCGTGTCAGAGACCAACCCGATTCTGTGCTCGGTGTTGTCCTTGGAGGCCTTCGCTCGAGTAGCCATGCCTTCGCCCTTCTTCCTTATAATATAGGACGCCGCTGCCCCATAATTGTTCGGAGTCTGCGCCAGGTGCAAGCGATAAATTGAGATTCCGGCGACAAGGCATACGCCTGAATGCTTTATCATTCGCGCAAGGGCTTGACACATCTCACCTTCTGCCATAAGCCCAATAGCAGGGAAGTTCGGTTGAGGGGGTATTGCACTCGTGGTGCACCGTTTATGTATCGTTGGGTTGGGTCTGATGGGCGGAGCCGTGGGCTTGGCGGTCCGTAAGGCCGGTGCCGCCACGCGCGTTACGGGCGTAGCCGATCAGCCCGCGACCATCGAAAAAGCCAAGGCCATCGGCGCTGTCGATGAAGCCACCCTCGATCTGGCCGCCGCCGTGCGGGAAGCCGATTTCATCGTGCTCGCGACGCCGGTGCGCTTCATTCCAGAAATTGCCCGCGCCGTCCTGCTGCATGTGCGCGACGACGCGGTGCTGACCGACATTGGTTCTTCGAAAGTTTCCGTCGTCGCCGCGGTGGACGACCTGATCGCCAAATCCAAGAAGCCGGTGTTCTTTGTCGGCAGCCATCCGATCAGCGGGAGCGAAAAGTCCGGCATCGAATGCGCCGGCGAAGTCGTTCTGGCCGGCGCTACCTGCGCGATCACACCGACAACGACCACGAACAACGACGCCTACCGCCGCGTGGAAGAATTCTGGAAGGCGCTGGGCATGAAGACCGTGCGCCTCTCGCCCGACGACCACGACGCGACGCTCGCGCGCTCCAGCCACCTGCCGCACCTGATCTCGTATCTGCTCTTGAACGCACAGACGCCGCGCTCGCTCCAGCTCTCCGGCCCGGGCCTGCGCGACACCACGCGCTTGGCGGGCAGCGATCCGGCGTTGTGGGTCGATATCGTCGCGCAGAACGCAGGCGAACTTACGCGCGTCTTCAAGGATTTCGGCCAGGAGATCGTTGCGCTGGCGGAAGAACTCGAAGCGCTCACGCGGCCCGGCACCCCGGGCGCCGAATCGGCCCGCGAACGGCTTTTCCGTACGATGGCCGATGCGCACACCCGCTATGAAGCCCATTATCTGGGCGCAGGAAAACGTCGCACGAAGGCTGAAGTCTCCGGCGACGAAGACGGCAGTGAAGAAGAGGACGAAAAGTTGGAATAACCCTATGCGAGGTATTTGCCATGAACCCCGTTCCCAATGCAGAACATAAGCCCCTTCCCGATAGTCCCCTGCACGTAAAACACAATAACGATGTCGTCGCTCCCGTAACGACCGACGCGGCCCCTGCCGGAAATTCCCAAGGCGCACCTGCGATGGCGGGTGACTCCGGCAATCTGATTTACAAAGGCAAGGTCAGCTACTGGCTGGGCTGGCACGCTCTTTTGGGTGCGGCGGCGGCCACGCTCGCGGGCCTGGGACTGTTTACCTACGCTTTCTGGATGGACGCGGGCGTTTCGCAAAGCTCGGCGAAAATCGTGGGCCTGGCGTTGCTGGTTTCCGGCGCGATCATGTTCGGCTACGTCTGGCTTTCAGTTGGTTCGTTACGCTTCACGATCACCACGCGCATCGTCGAACGCGAGCAGGGCATCCTGATGAAGAAGATCGACACGCTTGATTTGGGCCGCGTCAAAGACGTCGAGATGACCCAAAGCTTGATGCAGCGCATGCTGGGTTTGGGCTCGATCCAGATTATTTCTGGGGACCGCGTCAACCCGGATCTGGTCATCGAAGACCTCCACAACCCGCGCCCGATCTATGAGAAGTTGCGCAACGCGGTCATCGAGATGTCCCAGCGCCGCGGCATCATTCCGCTGGACCGCTAACGAGGGAAGGCCGCATGCCCGCTCTGGCCAAAAATCCATTGGGTAAGAGCGCGCTGGCTGTCGCGCGCCTGGGTCTCGGCGGGCATACCTTTCTTAAGCGCTTTGGCGGTCAGGATCGCGTGGGCGAGGCGGAACTCTGCGCGATCCTGGTCGCGTGCCTCGATTGTGGGCTCAATTTTCTAGATGCAACCTACGACGAAGAGCGCGAACTGCTCGGCCGCTGCCTCAAGCAGCTTGGGCGACGTGAACAGACACTGGTCTCGTGTTGGGCACCCGCGCAGAAGACGCCTGACGGGCCGGCCACAATCGCCGAATGCGAACGGGCGCTCAAACAATTTGGCCTTGAGCGCCTCGACCACTTCTATATCGAAGTCGATGTGAGCGACGAACACGCGCAGGCGCTCGCGACGCTGAAAAAGAGCGGCAAGATCCGGCTTGCAGGGGCGTATGTCGCGGAACGCGCGCTCAAGGCGCCCGCGGGCAGCATCGACGCAGCGGTGCAGGTTTTTAATTTCTATCGTCCTGAAGCCGCGTCCGTACTGCGCGCCCTTAAAGAGCGCGGGATCGGGACCATTGGCGCAGAGCCCCTCGGCCGCGGGCGCTTCCTGCAGGAATACGGCGCGGACGCCCCCAAGGCGGCTTCGGCACTGTTGCGCTACGCGATCGCGCAGCCTTTTATCGATACGGTTTTGCTGACGATGAATTCGATGGATCTGGTCGGGCCGAACGTGGACGCGGCCCTCGCCCCGACCTTCAACGCGTCAGATGAAGCGCTGCTGCGCCGCGGGCGCGGCTACGACGTGCCTTTCGATCCGTGGAAGTAAAACATCGTCATGCAAATTCCGGAAGAAGTTTATTTTCCATATACCGGCTTGGCCCTGTGGGTGCCCAGGCTTCAATTTGTGGTGGTTTTGGGGATTTTCCTCACGCTTAACGCAAGGGAAGGCTTCGATTTTGTTCCGTGGATCGTGCTGGTTTGCGTTGGCGCATTGGTGGTGGAGTCGATTCTGTACTACCAGCGCTCGTGGCGCCGCACCGCGTTCCTGAACGGCGAATTGATTCAGGCCAAAATAATCCGGAAGCGCTACGGTTCGAGAATTTCAATCCCGCTGCTGACTGTCGAATACCAGATTGGCGGAAACGAATATCGCAGCGAAGGGGCCGTTCCATACAAGGCTTATCTGGGCTGCTTGGAAGGCGCGTCGCTAACTATAAAGGTACATCCCAAAATGCGCGGACGCTGGGTGCCTTATTACCAGACCTGCTATGTGCCGTCTTCGGTGGCAACGCAAATATAAGAGGCTCGCTGCACAGAAGTGCAGCGGGATGGGCCGTCAGGCCCTACTTCTTCTTTCTCTTTTTCTTCTTCATCGGCTTCTTCGCCGGGGCATTTTTCGCGCGGGCTTTCACAGCAGGCGCTTCGATATTGGCGATCGCCAGCAGCGCTTTGAAGCGCTTGTCGATGTCCGCGCGCTTGATCCGGCAGAGCATCTCGAGCGAGAAGTCTTCGACCGTGAAGCTCGCCACGACCGAACCGTACGCGACCGCGCGGCGCAAACCTTGCGCGGAAATATCTCCCGTCGATGCCAGATAACCCATGATCCCGCCGGCAAACGAATCGCCCGCGCCGGTCGGATCGGTGACCGCTTCCAGCGGCATCGCCGGCACCACGAAATGCCCGTGCTTGTTGACGACCAGTGCGCCGTGCTCGCCTTTCTTGATGATCACCGTCGGAACGCCCAGTTCCAAAAGCTCGCGGCCCGCGCGCAAGAGTTCGCGGTGCCGCGTCATCAGGCGCACTTCGGAATCGTTGATTACCAGCGCGTCGATCTCGCCGATCAGCTTCTCAAGTTCGGGACGCGCAGTGTTGATCCACAAATCCATCGTGTCGGCGGCGATGAATTTTGGGCGCCGCTTCATCTGCTGTAGAACTTTGCGCTGCACCGCCGGCGCGCCGTTGGCCAGGAAGAGAAACTCGGCCTGCTTGTCCTTCTCGGGGACCTTGGGATCGAACGTGCCGAAGACGTTCAGGTCGACTTCCAGCGTGTCGCGCGTGTTCAGGTCTTCGTGGTAGCGTCCGGTCCAGCGGAACGTCTTGCCTTTGGCGACTTCCAGGCCCGCCAGATCGATACCTTGGTCTTTGAGCAGGCGGCGGTGCGCATCGGGGAAGTCCTCGCCGACGACGCTGACCATGCTGACCGGCGTGAAGAAGCTCGCCGCGTACGAGAAGTAGACCGCCGAGCCGCCCAGCACCTGCTCGCGGCGCTCCGTGGGGGTCACGACCGTATCGATGCCGACCGAACCGACGACCAGAAGGCTCATGCGTGCGCTCCGTTTTGAATGCGTTTGGAGCGCGGGAATTTACTCGGCGCTCCCACGCTTTGCACGGCGGTTTTGCCTGCACAATCGCGCCGCGTCTGATATAGGAGGCTTCCCTAAATAAGGAGCCGCCCATGTCCGAAGCCGTCGAAAAGGAAGTGCTCGCGCTGAATCAACGCCTGTTGGAGTCCATCGCCAACGCCGATTGGAAGACGTACGAAGAACTCGTCGATCCCACGCTGACCTGCTTCGAGCCCGAAGCCCTGGGCCAGCTCGTCGAAGGCCTGCCCTTCCATAAGTTTTATTTTCAGCTCGGTGCGGCCAAGGCGGGCCACAGCACCACGATGGCTTCGCCGCATGTGCGCGTGCTGGGCGACGTCGCGATCCTGGCCTACGTGCGCCTGAATCAGCGCCTGACCGCCGAGGGTCCAAAGGTCTCGGGCATCGAAGAGACGCGCGTTTGGCAGAAGCAAAGCGGCAAGTGGAAACACGTCCACTTCCACCGCGCGCCGCTCGGCCACTAAAATTATTTGTGGTGTTTGCTGTTTTCGAGGACCTGCTCGGCCTGGTAGGAACTTCGCACAAACGGCCCACAGGCCGCGGCCTTGAAGCCCAGCGCCAGCGCGAATTCCTCGTACTCCTTGAAGCGCGCCGGCGTGACGTACTCGGCCACCGGCAGATGTTCCGGCGAAGGCCGCAGGTATTGCCCGACCGTGAGCACTTCGCAGCCGTGCGAGTGCAGATCGCGCAGTGCCTGTAAAACTTCTTCGCGCGTCTCGCCCAAGCCCACCATCAATCCCGACTTCGTGGTCATCGCCGGCGCCAGGCGCTTGACTGTTTCGAGCACGCGCAGCGAGCGCCGGTAGTCGCCCTGCGGCCGCACGGGCCCATGCAGGCGTTCGATCGTTTCAAGGTTGTGGTTGTAGACGTCGGGCTTGGCCGCGACGACGGCGCGCAAGGCGTCTTCGCGCGCGTGGAAGTCCGGCGTCAGCACTTCAATGATCAATTCGGGCCCGCAGAACTGGCGCAGCGCGGAAATCGTCTTCGCGAAGTGCGCGGCCCCTTCGTCGTCCAAGTCGTCGCGCGCCACGCTCGTCACGACGACATGCTTCAGGCCCAGTTGCTTGGTCGCCTGCGCGACGCGCCAGGGTTCGTCGGAAAGGCTTTCGAGCGACTCGCCGCGCCCCGTCTTGACCGCGCAGAAGTTGCAGGCGCGCGTGCAGCTCTCGCCCAGAATCATGAACGTCGCCGCGCCGCGGCTCCAGCATTCACCCAGATTCGGGCATTCGGCCGACTGGCAGACCGTATTCAGCTTCAAGTCTTCGAGAATACGGTGCGTGCGCCCGTCGTATTGCGCGGGCCAGGGTTTCTTCAGCCACGCGGGAAATTCACGCGCACGCGCTCTGGGCGCGGGCGCATTCGGCGAAGTGGAATCTTGGATCGGCGTGCTCATTGATTGGATTATTACCCGCCGCCACACCGCAAAAAAGTGCGAATCTCCCTATGCGCCGAAACTTGCGCGACCGGCCTAAAATGGGTGACGAATCGGCCATTCCGGTGACTCGCCTTCATCAAGCAGTGTATTCAGGCGCACATACTCGCTCACAGGATTGGTCCATGTCGAAGACCTTGAATGCGATTCCCTTCCAACGCATCGCCCCGGCGGCCTTTTTATTGGGCGTCGTGTGTACCTTTTTACCCTTTCTGAATTTCAACTGGGACGAAGCGCAGACGCAGAAATTCTCGGCAATTTCGCTGCTCTTGCCGCCGGCGGAACTGCCCTCCGGCGGGCGTATCGACGAATTCACGGTCATTGAAACCCCCAACGATGACCCCGAAAAGCCACCCAAAAGAGAAGAACAGTTCGCCCACGAAGCCGAGCACGAATTCTTCAGCACGCTGCAGCCGGACGCGTGGGTCGTGGTGCTGGGCGGCGTGCTGGCGCTGCTTGCGCCGTTCATCATCCCGAAGAAGGAACTCGGCCACAAGATCCAGGCCGGAGCAGGACTGGTGGCCGGCTTCTGTGCGGCGATCCTGATCGCCGACGTCTACACCATGAAGGTCCATGAAGACGCGCGTGTTGCGTTTGAACCCGCGCTCTTCGCGAGCCTCGCGCTGTTTCTGCTCGGCTCGGCCTGTGCGGTCGGCACGCTCGTGGTCGAAATGCCCAAGGACGCCGAATACACGGTCGGCACGCTGAAGTATAACAATTGGGGCCTGATCGCGATTTTCTTCTGGGTACTGTGGGGCGATTTCTGCTTCTCGCTGCTGGGTTCGATTTTCGGCGCCATTTTCCCGCTTCAATTGAATGCCCTCGGCGCGTCGCCGCAGCACATGGCGACGATGATGAGCACCATTCCCGCGGCGCTGGGTATGCTGCTCGTTCCGGTGATCAGCTTTAAGAGCGACCGTTACCGCAGTCGTCTGGGCCGGCGCATTCCGTTCATGCTTTTTACTGCGCCGTTTCTTTGTGGATCGCTTGTGCTGCTGGGCTACAGCCGAGAAATCGCCGAATACATGCAGGCGCACGCGGCCTCGCTGCCTTTCGGCCTCTCGCCGCTAAGCGCCACGCTGCTGGTGCTCGGAACGATCGTGGTGCTGTACCAGTTCTTCGGCGACTTCGTAGGCTCGGTCTATTACTACCTCTTCGCCGACGTCGTCCCGCAGCAATTCATGGGTCAATTCATGGGCTTATTCCGCGTTATTGGCGCGCTCGCGGGCTACGTCTTCAACACGTACGCCTTTGGTTACGCGCAGACGCACACCAAAGCCATTTATTGGAGCATCGCGATTCTGTATCTGATCGGCTTTGGCTTGATGTGCTGGCGTATCAAGGAAGGCCAGTACCCCCCGGTGAAGCAGGATGCGCCGGGCTTCGATTTCTTCACCAAGATCTTGAATTCGGCGAGAAATTACTTCAAAGAATGCTTTACCCATCCCCTCTTTGTGTGTCTTTTCCTGTTCAATGCGCTTTGGAGTATGTCCAACGCCTGCGGCATATATCGCAATATTTTCTACCTCGAAATGTGCGATATCTCGCTGAGCGAGATCGGCAAGGTCGCAGGCTGGATGGGCCTTCTTTCGCTGGTCCTGTATTACCCCATGGGGGTGCTGGTCGACAAAGTCACGCCCATGCGCGCGCTACTGATGTCGACTATCCTGCTGATTCCTTCGACCCTCGCGGGCTACTTCATCACGGGCAAGACCAGCTTTATCGCGGTTTCCATGGTCACCTTTCCGATCAATGCGATCTGGGATGCGACCACCATGCCGCTGATGGTGCAAATGTTGCCCAAGGAACGCTTCGGGCAATTCTGTTCGGCCAACGCGCTGGTTAACAATGTCGCGCGCCTGATTATTCCTCAGATGGGCGCGGCGTTCATTGTGTATACAGGTTTGAATTATCGCCTGATCTGGATCTGGCAGACTGTTTTTATGGTCATCGCGTTTGGCTGTCTAGTGGTCGTGTATCTGCAATGGAAGCGCTGTGGCGGCGACAACTATGTCGCGCCGAGCCTCGATGCGCCCGCCGATCCAGGCGCTCCAGCCTTAGCGGAGCCCGCCTCTGCGCTCGCTCCCGCGTCTGCTTCGGAAACCTCCACCGCGAGCGCGAAGTAAAAAGCGAGCGCTTGGACTTCAAATTCGATCCGCGCGCCCGCCCCCACCATCCATTTCCGCCCCAAAATCTTCACTTTGACGCGCCGTCGCCGGGATTATTAGAAGGAGCGACAAAAATTTTTGCGAGGCCCACGCGATGCCAAAAAACAAGCCGACCGTTTTGCAGACCGAACCGATCCACGCGCGCTTTCAGAAGTTGCTCGAAAAGCAGGCCCGCGTGATCCGCCCCGCGGGCTACTCCGAAGATCAGCTCGCCGAAGCCGCCCGCGACGCCGAAGGCATCCTGATCCGTACCAAGGGCCTGGTCAGCGCGAAGATCATTGCCGCGGCGCCGCGCTTGAAAGTGGTCGGACGTCACGGTGTGGGGCTGGATCACATCGACATCCCTGCGGCGACGAAAGCCGGAGTCTGGGTCGTTTATACGCCCGCGGGCAGCCTCGACGCGGTCGCCGAACACACCTGGACCATGATTCTCACGCTGGCCAAGCGCGCGGTGATCGGCAACGCGGCCGTGCGCGCGGGCAATTTCGCCGCGCGCAACCAGGAAAGCCTGCAGCTCAAAGGCAAGATGCTGGGCGTGCTGGGTCTCGGGCGCATCGGCACGCGCGTGGCTGAAATTGCCGTCCACGGCTTTGGCATGCGCGTGCAGTACACCGATCTGCTGCGTTACCCGAAGAAAGAAAAAGCGCTCGGCGCGAAGAAAGTCACGCTAAAGCGCCTGCTGGCGACGAGCGAAGTGGTCACGATCCACGTACCGCTTGACGAATCGACGCATGGGCTGCTCGGCGCGCGCGAACTGGCCTGGATGCGGCGCGACGGCTACCTGATCAATTGCGCGCGGGGCGGCGTGGTGGATTCGCTCGCGCTTGCGGCGGCCTTAAAGGCCGGGACGCTCGCCGGCGCGGGGCTCGATGTCTTCGAACCGGAAGAGCCGCCGCTGGACCATCCCTTGTTGCAGTGCGCCAACGCGATCCTGAGTCCGCACAATGCCGCGCAGACCGCCGAAGCGCGCTTCAATTACGCGCAGGTGATCTTCGATATTCTGCGCGTGTTGAAAGGCCAGAAGCCGCAGTGGCCGGCGAACGCGCCGGCAAAGCGATAGGCGTTACTGCGGGGTTGGCGGCGCAGGCGCGGCCGCTGGCGTTGCGGGCGTCGGTGCCGCAGGCGGCTGCTTGCCCTTACGCTTAAGCAGATAAATGCCCAGCGCCACCAAACCGATCGGAATGACGATCTGCGCCACGGTTTCGCCAAGATTCAGCGGCGTATGGTCGCGTCTCAGAATTTTGAAATTGGGTGCGGCCGGCAGCGTGCCTTGCCGCAAGATTCCCGGAATTTCGCTCTGCAAATTGAACCCCACGGCCTGCACGCCGCGGACCGTCTCCATTCGAATGGGATCGTGGTACTGCTGGCTGATTTCTCTTTCATCGCCAGGCGGATCGGATTTATCGGCGCCGTATAAACGGTTCGTCACGAACAACTTGATCGGGCGCTTGTCGTCGGGATTCGCGCGCACGGGGTAAAAAGATTCGCCCGCGCCGATGTCCTGGCCGTTCTTGGTGACGCGCGTGCCCACCGTGTTGTGCGTATCGACATACGCATCGTGAATGACCAGCCAATCTCCCGGCGTCTCCTGCGCGTAGAATTCTTCAAAGCTCATTTCTTTGGGCTGGGAGCAGGTCAGGGCCTGATAAATGCCGGCAGAGAATAAATAACCCAGCAGTCCACCCGCGCAGATCAAAATGCCGCCAAAGCGCATACCCGCTCCTTCCCAACCTGGCCTGCCCGCCGACGAAGCATTGGTAGCCGCGAATTGTAGGCCTGCCAGACCCGGGTGCAATACACGGGACTTGAACGGAATGCGCTTAATTTACTTTACATTTTATTTGACGTGTTTAATTATTTATGGTATATTAAAGCTAGTTATTGTGTGCAGGGCTCTGGGAACTTGACGGTAGGGAGGCGTATGTTTAACGCGGTGAGGCCCGCTGCTTTGAGTTGTTGCAAGAGCTCCTTAATCACTGAAATTTGTGGATATAATGACGCATGGTGCAC
>Ga0265314_10001406_pt1 | contig 26987 bp, 18 predicted proteins | sample 4126metaG_FD_203106 | JGI IMG/M metagenome (GOLD analysis project Ga0265314, IMG submission 203106) | Rhizosphere microbial communities from Carex aquatilis grown in University of Washington, Seatle, WA, United States - 4-1-26 metaG | ecosystem: Host-associated > Plants > Roots > Rhizosphere >... | reverse complement strand
TACTCTCCGCCAGACCTCCGCACGTCCGCACCTCCGCACCTCCGCACGCAGTTCCTCGTTCCTATCCCATCACTGGCGCGTCGACCTTCACCAGCTCGAGGAATTCGCTCAGCACGCGGTGCGTCAGACCCCAGATCGTGTAGCGCTGGAAACGGAACGCGGGGAAGTCACTGGTGACGTTCTCCAGCGTGCGTGTGTAGGTGGCGCGCGCCGCAGGCGAGTTGAGAAAGCTGAGCGGTACCCAGACGGCGCTCTCGACTTCGCGCGGGTCCGGCCGCGGGACGACGGCGCGGCGCAGCGCGAAGACGACCGGTGAGATGACCAGGTCGAGCGGCCGATGGTGTGCGACGGCGCGCAGCTCGTCGAGGCGGCCGATCATCTCAGCCTCGCCGGTCAACTCGATGCCGACCTCTTCGTGCGTCTCGCGCGTCGCGGTCGCGATGACGTCCGCGTCGCCCGGATCGCGCCGGCCACCGGGAAAGGCCATGTGACCCGACCACGGATCACCGTCGCGCGTGGCGCGCTGAATCAAGAGCAGCGCGATATCGTCGGCGGCCGCGTGCAGAACCAACGCGACCGAAGCGCGTGCGACCTTCGGTTCGTCGATCAAATGCGGCTGATACCCCGCCAGGCGGGTGCGAATGTGGTCCAACGACATCCGGGCAAGTCCTTGCGGACCGTACTGAATTCTGGTTCGTGTTGGTACCGCATGGCTCCGAAGGTAGACGATGTCCGGCTTGGCGATCGCGCCCAGCGACGGCGCGAGCAAACCGCCGGCGCGCTCCTCGAGGCCGCGCGTCGCGTGTTGTCCGCCAAGGGCTACCACGGCACCAAGATCGTCGACATCGCGCGCACCGCCGGCGTTGGCGTCGGCACGTTCTATCTCTACTACCCGACCAAAGAAGCGCTGTTTCTCGAGCTGGTCGAGGACACCGTGGCGCGGCTCAAAATCGAGCTCGACGCCGTGCGCCTGCAGGTCGCCGATCCGGTCGAGCAGTCGCGCACGCGCACGCTGACCTTCCTCGGCTTCGCGCAGGAGAATCGCGAGCTCTTCCGCATCGTCTTCGGGCACGGCGCGTCGTTTCACGACGTCGTGCGGCATTGCCAGGAAGGCTTCATCCGCGATCTGCACGAGATCATCGCCGGTGCGATTGCCGGCGGCGCGTTCCGCCAGGGCAACGCGATGGTCTGGGCGCAGGCGGTGATCGGCATGTCGTTGCAGGTCGTGTCGTGGTGGATCGAGCAGGACAACGTGCCGATCGAAGACGTCGCCGCGGCGCTGACCGACCTGACGCTGCACGGCATGCTGGCGCAGCAATAAGCGCCGCGCCCGCGCGTCTCAGAACGGTTGCGCGGCTTCGATCGTGACGCGGCCGCTGCACAGCGGCAGGGTCAACGCCGCGGCGTGCAGCATAAGGCGCGCCGACGCCACACCGCCGTACAGGCGATCGCCGACGATCGGACAGCCGATCGCCGCCAGGTGGACGCGGATCTGATGCATGCGTCCGCTGCGCGGCTCGACGTCGAGCAGCGCGCCGGCGCCTCGCCGCTCGCGCAGGCGCCACTCGGTCAGCGCCGCTTTGCCGGCGGCGGCGACGTGCGCACGTCCGGACGAAGCGCTCAGCGACAGCTCGATGCGGCCGGCTTCGATTGGCGGGCCGGGCTCGACCAATGCGACGTAGCGTTTGTCGACGCGCTGCAGGCGGAATGCGTCCGACAGCGACGCAGCCGACGCACGGCTGGTGGCGAAGGCCAGCACCCCCGAGGTCGAGGCGTCGAGCCGGTGCACGACCCATAGTCGCGGCGCAGCGCCAGGACGTCCGGCCAGCTGGGCCTCGAGCTCGGTCAGTGCGGTCCCGGCCGCCGCCTGCTTGCTCGGCACCGACGGCATGCCGGCCGGCTTGTCGATGGCAATCACGCCATCGGCTTCGAAAACGATGTGCAGCGCGGCGACCGCCACCGTCACCGACTCGCCGCAGCGCAAGCGATCGCCGGGCCGCACGATGCGCGAGGCGACTTTGCAGCGCTGGCCGTTGAGGAACACCGCGCCAGCTGCGATCTGCGTCCGCGCCGCGGTGCGCGAGATACCGGCCGCGGCGGCGATGGCGCGGTCGAGTCGGTCCGGCGCGCCGGAATGGATGGAGTCCGACATCAGAGGCGCGTTGTAGCCCATCGACGCGCGGCCTGCTTCCCTGAGATCTCAGGGCGAGCCGATTGATCCCGGCTCGCTGTCGGGCGACGGCCGGAAGCGACGCAACCGGCCATGCAGCCCATTCATGATTTGCCGGTGCTAGGCGGGCGGTGCTAGCGCTGGGTCTCGCCCATGCACGACGAAACGGCACAGGCGTTCGAGCGCGATTTGACGGTCATCAACGAGATGACCAAGGCGGTCACGTCGACGCTCAACCTCGCCGAGGTGGTGCGCATCGCGCTGGCGCGCATCAAGTTGCTCGCCTCGGCCGAGGCGATCTCCTTCCTGCGTTACGACGCCGAGCGCGACGAGTTGGTCTTCGCCGCCAGCGAAACGCTGCGCGAGTCGACATTCGACGCCGCCGGCGACGGTGCGCAGGGATTGGCGGCGTGGGTGGCGCGCAGCGGCCGGCCGGCGCGCGTCGCCGATCGCACTCACGACGCGCGCTGCCACGTCGGCGGCGAGCTGTCGCCGTGCGAGGGCGGATCCTTGCTGGCGGTGCCGTTGTGGCGCGATGGCGAGGTCGCGGGCGTGATCGAGCTCGCAGACCGTTACGACGGCCACCCCTTCGACGACGCCGATCAAGCCGCGCTCGAAGCCGTGGCAACCGAGCTGGCGCCGACCTGCAGCTCGGATTTGCTGGCACGCGATCCGGCGGCGCTGCGCACCCTGCTCGCCAAGGTCGCCGCGGCCGTGCCGAGCCAATCCGCGGCGCTGTTGCTCTACGACCCGAGCGGACGCGGGCTGACCTTTTCAGCCTCGCGGCACTTGCAGGCTGGCATGATCGACGGCGTGCGCATGCCGGCCGATACCGGCATCGCAGGCTGGGTGGCGCGCCATCGCGAGCCGCTGCTGTTGGAAGATGCCAGCCGCGACCCGCGCTGGCATCGCGCCAGTGAGGCGCTCACCAACTTCCGGCCGCGCGCCATGCTGTGCGTCCCGGTGATCAGCCACGACACGCTGCACGGGGTCATCCAAGTGATGAATCGCCTCGACGGGCGCGCCTTTGACGCCCGCCAGTTGCGGTTGGCACAGATCCTCGCCGATCACACCGCCATTGCGCTGGAGAATGCACGCCTCTATCGCCAGGCCGAGCTGGCGGCGATCACCGACGACCTGACCGGCCTCGGCAATGCGCGCTTTCTGAACCAACGGCTGCCGGCATTGCTCGCGACCGGGCATCCGCTGTCGCTGCTGGTGCTCGACTTCGACAACTTCAAGGAGGTCGTCGACCGCTACGGTCACCCGATCGGCGGGCAAACGCTCGCCTTCCTGGGCCGCCGTATCGGCGATCAGTTGCGTCGGGGCGACAGTGCGGCGCGCTTCGGCGGCGACGAGTTCGCCGTCTTGCTGCCCGAGACCACGATCGCCGACGCGGTGGCCATCGCCGATACCATCCGTCTCGCCATCGCCTCCGCACAGCGCCTCGAAGACCTCGACATCGACATCTCGCGCGTCACCGCTTCGATCGGGGTCGCCGCCTATCCGCAGCACGCCGGCGACGCGGTGGATCTGCTGCGCGCCGCCGATCAGGCCATGTTCGCGGTGAAGCGCACGTCGAAGAACGCAGTCGGCGTCGCCGGCACGACCGCAAAGACGTGAGCCCGCCGGCGGACGTTCGCGGATGCGCGGGTGCGCGCGTGGCCGCCGCGCACCAAGCTGGCACCGGCTCGCACGGCGGAAGCACTTGGCCGGCCGTGAGGGCTCGCTAAACCGCCCACCCGCTGAAAGGAAGACCATGCCGTACGACACGCTTCTCACCGAGCGCCGCAACCATGTGCTGTGGGTGACGCTGAACCGACCCGACGCGCTCAACGCGATGAATCGCGCGCTGGTGCAAGAGCTTCGGCACCTGTTCGGCGGGCTCTCGGAGGATCGCGAGACGCGCGTGGTGGTATTGCGCGGCGCCGGGCGCGCCTTCTGCGCCGGTCTCGACCTCAAGGAAGATGTCGGCGGCGATGACGCGTTGAACGGCTCGGTGCAGGCCGGCCTGCGCCAGCAGCGCACCATCAGCGAATTGGTGCTCATGATGCGGCGTGCACCGCAGCCGATCATCGCCGCCGTGCACGGCGCAGCGTGTGGTGGCGGCTTCGCCCTGGCGCTTGGCTCGGATGTGCGATTGGCCGGCACGTCGGCGCGCATGAACGCGGCCTTCATCCGCATCGGACTGTCGGCCTGCGACGTCGGGGTCAGCTACTTCTTGCCGCGCATGCTCGGCGCGTCGATCGCCGCCGAGTTGTTACTGACCGGAAACTTCATCGACGCGGCGCGCGCCGAGCGGCTTGGCTTGGTGTCGCGCGTCGTGCCCGATGCCGAGCTCGAGACCGCTGCTGAGGCACTGGCCGACGACATGCTGCGCAACTCGCCGCTCGGCCTGCGGTTGACCAAGGAATGCCTCAACGCCAGCCTCGATGCCGGCAGCCTGGAACAGGTGATCGCGATGGAGGATCGCAACCAGATCCTCTGTTCACGCAGCGACGACTTCCGCGAAGGCATCAGCGCGTTCCTGCAAAAACGGGCGCCGCACTACAGCGAGCGCTGATGCGATGCGGGAGCGAGGCCACCACCTCGCTCCCGACGCGTGGTCTCTCACTTGATGAACAGCATCTCCTGGTAGGTCGCCAGCGGCCACAGGTCGTCGGCCACCATGCCTTCGAGCAGGTCCGCGGTCTTGCGCAGCGTCGCCATCGCCGGCAGCACGGCGTGGCTGAAATGCTTGGCGTGGTCCAGCTTGCTGTTGCCGCCGTCGTGCGCGAGCGCCTTCTCCAGCGCGGCGATGCCGCTCTGCAGGTCCTTCACGTACCCGGTGATCTTGTCGAGCGTGTCGGTGTCGAAGGTGTAACCGACCGCCTTCAGGCTGGCACAGGTCGCGGCGAGCTCGCCCTGGTAGCGGATCGCAGCCGGGAAGATGATCGTCTTCGCCATCTCGATTGCCGTACGCGCCTCGAGACCGACGGTCAGGCAGTACTGCTCGAGGTAGACCTCCATGCGGCTATGCAGCTCACGCGCGCTCAGCACGCCGTACTGCTCGAACAGCTCGGTCGCCTCCTTGGTGCCGAAGATGGGCAATGCGTCGACCGAGGTGCGCAGATTCGGCAGTCCGCGCTTCTCGGCCTCCTTGTGCCAGGCCTCGGAATAGCCGTCGCCGTTGAAAATGACGTTGCCATGCTCGCTCATGATTTCTTCGAGCACTTGCTGGATGGCGGCGTTGAGCTTGGATGGGTCGCCAGCGACCGCCTTCTCCAGCTTGCCGGCGATCCAGTCGAGCGATTCGGCGAGGATCGTGTTCATCGCCACCAGCGGCCCGGCGATCGACTGACCCGATCCGACGGCGCGGAACTCGAAGCGGTTGCCGGTGAAGGCGAATGGACTGGTGCGATTGCGATCGCCGGCGTCCTTCGGCAGCGTCGGCAGCGAGTCGACGCCAATCGCCAACGTCCCCTTGGACTTGGAGCTGGTGGCGCCACCTTTGGTCACCTGCTCGAAGATGTCGGCCAGCTGCTCGCCAAGGAAGATCGAGATGATTGCCGGCGGCGCTTCATTGGCGCCAAGGCGGTGATCGTTGGCGGCGGAGGCGACCACGGCGCGCAATACGGCGCTCCACTTGTGCACGGCGCGAATCACTGCGGCGCAGAAGACGAGAAACTGCGCGTTGGCATGCGGGGTGTCGCCGGGATCGAGCAAGTTGCCCTGTGTGGTGTTGCCGATCGAGAAGTTGACGTGCTTGCCGGAGCCGTTGACGCCGGCGAAAGGCTTCTCGTGCAGCAGGCAGGCCATCCCGTACTTCTCGGCGACCCGCTTCAACGTGACCATGAGCAGCTGTTGGTGGTCGGTGGCCAGGTTGGCGGCCTCGAACACCGGCGCCACTTCGAACTGGCCGGGCGCGACTTCGTTGTGCCGCGTCTTCACCGGAATGCCGAGCTTGAACAGCTCGCGCTCGGTCTCGAGCATGAACGCCAGGACGCGCTCGGGGATGGCGCCGAAGTAGTGGTCTTCGAACTCCTGTCCCTTCGGTGGCGGCGCGCCGAACAGCGTCCGCCCGGTGCCGAGGATGTCCGTGCGCGAGAAGTAGAAGTGGCGATCGATGAGGAAATACTCCTGCTCGGCGCCGGCGTATGACACGACCGTCGCCGCATCCTCGTGACCGAACAGCTTCAAGACGCGCTGCGCGTGCTTGTTGAGGGCTTGCAGCGAGCGCAGCAGCGGCGTCTTCTTGTCGAGCGCTTCACCGGTCCACGACACGAAGGCGGTCGGAATGCACAGCGTCGTCCCGTTCGGGTTCTCAAGAATGTAGGCCGGGCTGGTGACGTCCCAGGCGGTGTACCCGCGCGCCTCGAACGTGGCGCGGATGCCACCGTTGGGAAAGCTCGAAGCGTCGGGCTCACCCTGGATCAGGGTCTTGCCGGCGAACTCGGCGATGGCGCCGCCCTCGCCGTCCGGACTGAGAAAGCTGTCGTGCTTCTCGGCCGTGTGACCGGTGAGCGGATAGAAGACGTGCGCGTAGTGGGTGGCGCCCTTCTCGATCGCCCAATCCTTCATCGTCGCCGCAACCGTGTCGGCGATGGACGGGTCGAGCGTCGAACCGGTGTCGATCGTCTTGACCAGCGACTTGTAGACCGGCTTGGGCAGGCGCGCCTTCATGGTCGCCTTGTTGAACACGTTGACGCCGAAGAACTCGCTGGCCGAGAGCTTCGAGAACGACAGCGGTTCCGAAATCGGACGGTAGGCGGTGACGGCCTCAATGGCCTGCAGACGGGCGGCGCTTCCACTCACGATCGTATCCTCCGAAGAACGTTCCCGGGCGGCGCCGCCGAATCGCGACCCACCGCTCGCTGGAATGAGTTGAAGCGAGGCAAAAGGAGCAAGGACCGCGCCGCGGCGCCGCAGTGGACGCGGCCGTCGAGCACGCCGCCGGATGTACCGCGCGCGCTGCCTGGATCGGCGGCGTTGCACAGTCGCTGGGCAGCGACGGTGGCGCGGCGCGCGTTTTGGGGATCGAAGCGGGAAGCGCGACGCGATGCGTCACGCTTCTCCGGGCGCCAACAGCTTGGGATTGGCGATCGCCAGCTTGTCGCGCACGGTGGCGCGAACATGCGCCAGCGTCGCGGCCCGCCACGGGCCGGCATCGGCCTCGCCGGCGCGAATACGCGCGCACAATTGCTCGCTGCGCGCGCGCACTGCTTCACGCAATCCGGCTAGGCTGTCGGGTGCCGGCTCCGCCCCCAGTAGCGCGTCGAGTCGACTCCATTCGGCAGCGAGATGGCTCGGCTCGAGCTGCAGCTCACGCGCGAGGATGGCCAGCACGTTGGCTGCGACGCGCGCGTGGAACTTGACGGTGCCCTCGAGCGCGTCGATGACGTCGCGCTCGAGAAAGCCACGCACCGCGTCGAGCAACTCCGTGGCACTTGGGCGATCCTGCATGTCAGAGCGCCTGAGACGACGTGCGACGCTAAAGCTGGCTACGTTGCGTGGTCAACGTGGCGGGCCACCGCACCTGGCACGCCTGCCGATGCGATCGAACGACTGGCATACGGGCCGGGCGCAATTGTGAGCCACCGAGTGCCGGCCGCTTGAAATGGCGCCGCCCGTCTCGCTCGAGGCGAGACGGGCGGGCGCGCATGCCTGTTATTCCTTGGCCTTGAACACCTCGGAGGTGTTCTTCATCGGCGCGCTGTAGGTCGCGGTCCAGCAGATGCCGTTCGACAGGTTGCTGTATTGCGCCACAACCGGGGTCGACAGCTGAGGCGCCGTGAGCGGATCGCCCAAGTTCACTCCGCGTCCCTTGATGATGAACTTGGTCTTGTTGTTGGTGCTGGCGTTCATGCTGATCTTCTGAGCGCCCTCCGCATTCGCGGCAGCGTCGAGATACTTGTAGCCCTTGTTTGCGCCCTTGACGGTCCACTTCGAGCTGGGCGGGATGCTCATCTCGAGAATCAAGTGCGGTGTCGAACCGGCGTAGAGGCAGAGCGCGTAGGTTGTGGTCGAAGTCGGATCGCTCAGCTCGGCAAAAGTCGTCGAATCCGCCTTGAGCAGTTTCCAGATCAGCTTGTCGGCGACGTCGTTGTCCTTGTTCTTGATCATCAGCATCGATTTTTCGCCTGTGCGACAGCCGGTTTGCGGCGTGGTCGGGCAGTTCTGCTCCAAGCAGGTATTGCTCGTCTCGTCGCACAGATCGCACGGATCAGGCCCATCGGTGCAGACGCCCGCCTGGCAGGTCTCCTGACCGTTACAGAAGAGCGCGTCGTTACATGGCGTGTTGTCAGGCTGAGAGGCATTTGCCGGGCAATCGTCGTTGACGCCGTCGCAGGAGTCGGCGAGATCGCAAACACCTGCCGACGCGCGGCAGACAGTCGTCTTCTTGGTGTCAGACGGGCAGACCTTGGTCGTTCCGTCGCAGTTCTCGACCGCATCGCAGACGCCGGCTGCCGATCGGCAGACCACCGTATTGGCTGCGACGCCATCGGCGGGGCACGTCGCCGCGGAGCCGGTGCAGAATTCCGCCACGTCGCACTCTTCGCCCGTGGTGGTGCCGCGACACTCGACCGTCGCGGGCTGGAAGCTGTCGGTCGGGCAGTCCGCCGCCGTGCCGCTGCAGTTCTCGGCAACGTCGCAGATCCCGGCTGACGGCCGGCAGGTGGTGCTGGAAGCCTCGAAGCTGTCGGCGGGACAATCCGTGCCGACGCCGTCGCAGTTCTCGGCGACGTCGCACGAGCCCGCAACACCACGACAGACCGTCGTGGCCGGCTCGACCACGTCAGTCGGGCAGTCGTTGCCGATACCGTCGCAGGTCTCGGCCGTGTCGCAGCTGCCGGCCGCCGCGCGGCAGACCGCCGTGCTCTTGGTATCCGCCGGGCATGCAATGCCGCTGCCCGTGCATTGTTCAGCGCTGTCGCACGCGCCCACCGAGTTGCGGCAGGTGACGGTGCTGGCGGCAAACCCGTCGGCCGGACAATCCGCCGCGCCGCCGGTGCAGGTTTCGGCCACGTCGCAAACATCCGCCGCGCCACGGCACACCACCGTGTTGGCGACGAACGCGTCAGCCGGACAATCGTTGCCGACGCCGTCGCAGCTTTCTGCGACATCGCAGACGCCGGCGGTGGCGCGGCATTCCGCCGTGCTCTTCGCATCGGCCGGGCAAACCGCGCCGGCCCCGGTGCACTGTTCCGCGACGTCGCAGACGCCGGCCGAGCCACGGCAGGTCGTCGTCGACGGCAGGAAGTCGTCAGCCGGGCAGTTGATTCCGCCGCCGGTGCAGAATTCCGCCGCGTCGCACTCACCGGCGACGCCACGGCACTCGACGGTGTTGGGCTGGAACGAATCAGCCGGACACGTCACCGTGCTGCCGTCGCAGAGCTCGGCAACGTCGCACACGCCGGCCACACCACGACAGACCGTCGTCGAGGGCTCGACCAGGTCGGGCGGACAGTCGTCGCCGACGCCGTCGCAGCTCTCCGCGACGTCGCATTCACCGGCGACGTTGCGGCACACTGCGGTGCTCTTGGCATCGGTCGGACATTCCACGTCGGAGCCGGTACAGGTCTCCTCCGCATCGCAGACGCCTGCCGCCGAACGGCAAACCGTCGTATCGGGTTCGAGTGCATCCGTCGGGCAGTCTGCGTCGGAACCGGTGCAGAACTCCGCCGGGTCGCAACTACCTGCCGATGCGCGGCACTGCGAGGTGGGGGGCTCCATGAAGTCGGCCGGACACGACGGCAGGACACCGTTGCAGTACTCGGTATCGTCGCAGATTCCGGCCGCCAGGCGACAGATGGTGAAGATCGGCTGCACATCGTCCGCCGGGCAATCGGCATCGCTGCCGGTACACTGCTCGGCGACGTCGCAACCACCAGCGGCCGCACGACATGTCGTGGTCGACGGCTCGAAGCTATCGGCCGGACACGTCGCCGTCGTCCCGGTGCACTGCTCGGCGACGTCGCAGTCGCCGGCGCTGAACCGGCAGGTCGTAGTAGAAGGTTCGAACGCATCGGCCGGACAGGTGACGCCCGAACCGGTGCAGGTCTCTTGGACGTCGCAGTCACCCGCTGCGCCACGACAAACGGTGGTCGACGGCTGGTAGGTGTCGGCTGGGCATGTCGCGCCGCTGCCGGTGCAGTGCTCGACCGCGTCACACTCGCCACCCGAGCTACGGCAAACCGTACTCGACGGCTGGAAGCTGTCCGCGGGGCACGCCGTGCTGACGCCATTGCAGACTTCCGCCACGTCGCAGAAGCCCGCCGCGCCGCGGCACGTCGTGTTGACCGGCTGCACGCTGTCAGCCGGACAGGCGGCGGCGCTACCGGTGCATTGCTCGGCAATGTCGCAACCGCCGGCACTGGCGCGGCACGTCACGGTATTGGGCTGGAAGGTATTTGCCGGGCATGCGGCACTGGATCCGGTGCACTGTTCGGCTTGATCGCAGACATCCGCCGCACCACGGCATGTGACCGTACTGGGCTGGAAGGTATCGGCCGGGCATGCCGCGCTCGACCCCGTGCATTGCTCGGCGACGTCGCAGATGCCGGCCGAGCCACGGCAGGTCACCGTGCTCGGGACAAAGGCATCCGCCGGACACGTCGCACTGGATCCCGTACAGGTCTCCGCGGCGTCGCAGATACCGGCGGCGCCACGACAGGTAACGGTGCTGGGTAGGAAGCTGTCGGCCGGACAGGTCGCACTGGAGCCAGTGCACTGTTCAGCCTCGTCGCAGATGCCAGCGGAGCCACGGCAGGTCACCGTGCTCGGCTCAAACGCATCCGCCGGACAGGCGGCGCTCGATCCCGTACACGTCTCTGCGACGTCGCAGATGCCGGCTGCGCCACGGCACTCCGTGGTCGACGGCTCGAACGTATCCGTCGGACAGGCCGCCGATGAACCGGTGCATTGCTCGGCGGTATCGCAAATCCCTGCAGATGCTCTGCAGGTCACCGTGCTCGGCTCGAATGCATCGGCCGGGCAGTCGGCGTCGGAGCCGGTACACGTCTCGGCATCGTCGCAGATGCCGGCCGAGGCGCGGCAGGTGGTCGAGGTATCGGCGAATACATCGGCCGGGCAGTCGACATCGCTGCCGGTGCAGGTTTCCGCCACGTCGCAGACGCCGGCCGAGGCGCGGCAGGTTGTCGTGGCCGGCTCGAGATCATCGGCTGGGCAGTCGGACGAGCTGCCCGTACATTGTTCCGCGATGTCGCACGCGCCTGCGCTCGGGCGGCAGGTGGTGGTCGACGGCTGGAAGTCGTCCGCCGGGCAATTGACGCTGTCGCCCGGACACATTTCGGTCACGTCACAATTGCTGACCGCGTGGCGGCATTCGGTCGTCGCCGGCTCCAGAGCGTCGGCGGGGCAGGCGGCGTCGGAACCGGTGCACATTTCCGCTGCATCGCAGACGCCTGCCGCCGAACGGCAGGTCACCGTGCTGGGCTTGAAGGCATCGGCAGGGCACGTCGCGCTTGTGCCGGTGCAGGTTTCGGCGGCGTCGCAGACATCGGCCGCACCGCGGCAAGTCAGCGTGTTGGGCTGGAAGCTGTCCGCCGGGCACGTGGCGCTGCTACCGGTGCATTGTTCCGCAACGTCGCAGGCGCCGGCTGAGCCGCGGCAGGTAAGCGTGCTGGGCTGGAAGCTGTCGGTTGGACAGGCCGCGCTGCTACCGGTGCAGGTTTCAGCGATGTCGCAGCTGCCGGCTGAAACGCGACACGTCACCGTGTTCGGCTTGAAGGTATCCGCCGGGCATGTCGCGCTCGACCCGGTACAGGTCTCGGCGGCGTCGCAGACATCGGCTGCGCCACGACAGGTCAAGGTGTTGGGTTGGAAGCCATCTGCCGGGCAGTTGGCCGACGAGCCGGTGCATTGCTCCGCCACGTCGCAGAAGCCCGCCGAGCTGCGGCAGGTCAAGGTGCTGGGTTGGAAGCTGTCGGCCGGACAGTTGGCCGACGAGCCGGTGCATTGCTCCGCCACGTCGCAGAAGCCCGCCGAGCCGCGGCAGGTCAACGTACTCGGCTGGAAGCTGTCGGCCGGACACGCCGCCGACGACCCCGTGCACTGCTCCGCCACGTCGCAGACGCCCGCCGAGCCGCGGCAGGTCAACGTGCTCGGTTGGAAGCTGTCGGCCGGACACGCCGCCGACGACCCCGTGCACTGCTCCGCCACGTCGCAGACGCCTGCCGAGCTGCGGCAGGTCAAGGTACTCGGTTGGAAGCTGTCGGCCGGACACGCCGCCGACGACCCGGTGCATTGCTCCGCCACGTCGCAGAAGCCCGCCGAGCTGCGGCAGGTCACCGTGCTCGGCTGGAAGCTATTGGCCGGACAGGTATTGGAGCTGCCGTCACACACCTCGGCAACGTCGCAGAAGCCTGCCGACGCGCGGCACTGGGCGGTGCTCTTCACATCCGCGGGACACACCGTACTGGCCCCGGTGCAGGTCTCCGCCAAGTCGCATTCGGCCACCGCCGCGCGACACGTCGTCCCGGAATTGCCCGCCGGGTGCTGACAGATCGGGCTGGCGCCGTTGCAGGTGTCGGTGGTGCAGACGTTGCCGTCATCGGTGCACGACGTCCCGTTGGTCTTCAACGTACACGTCGACGTGCAGCACGAGCCGGCCGTGCCGTTCACCGCCGAGCCCTGATCGCACGCCTCGGGACTGTCGACGACACCGTCACCGCAGTCCGAGTAGTAGAAGGCCATATCGACGTTGTTCTTGTCGCCGCCGTTGCTCGCGGTGGCGTGCGACGCGTCGTAGACCGCCGGGCAGGCGGCGCCGAGCGCAAACGAGGCGTCGCTGGCCTTGACCTCGACCTTCACCGAAAACGACGCGCTGGTCACTTTGAACAGCGTCTTGATGTCACCGTTGCCGTTGTCGGCCGGAGCGCCGCCGCCGGTCGAAATGATCGACACCCCGGTGCCGGTCAGGATCAGTTGATTACTGACCGCAGGCGACCCGACGCTGGGGAGGTTGGCGTTGACGGTCGTCGTGCTGGTGTAGGTCAGGACCGACCCACTCGAGCTCGACAGCCGGAACACCGCCCCCGAGCCGGCCGCCGGCGCCGTGCCGGTCATCGTCTGACCGTTGACGACCGCGTCGTTGCGGATGCCGTAATAGATATTGGTGTGCGATCCCGTCGCCACGCCGCTACACGTCAGCGTCGCGCCGCCGGCCAGACACGGGGTGCCCGTCACCGTACAGGTGCCGCCTCCCGGCAGGCTGTACGTGGGGCCGCCGGTGATCGTCAGTGCTGACGCGCCCGTGCTCCACCCGAGCAGCAGCGCCAGGGAAAGCACGAGGGAACCGCACCGCCCAAAGGCCCCTATTGCGGCGCGATGAAGGATCGTTGCCGAAGGGCGCGCCGCAGAGGTTTCGGCGGCGGACTGTCCGTTCCGTGGCCGATCTAACACCATGATGCCTCCGTATTGCCGTGCGCTGCAGGAAACATGTGATTACCAGGAACCATGCGAGCCGTGACTGCCGTGCGAGCCGTGACTGCCGTGCGAGCCGTGACTGCCGTGGCTGCCGTGCGAGCCATGACTGCCGTGCGAGCCGTGACTGCCGTGGCTGCCGTGCGAGCCGTGACTGCCGTGACTGCCGTGCGAACCATGCGAGCCGTGCGAGGCGTGCGACATGTGCTGCGCCAGCAGCATCTTCTCGCTGTTCGGCTCGCTCCGCAGCGCATCGGCGGCGTCAGACGCGTCGAGCGCCGCTACCGGCTTGACTGCCTGGCGCGCTTCGTCGCGGCTGAGGAAGTCCAACGGGGTCTTCCGCAGTGAAGGTAGCTCATTCTTCTTTTCGCTCATGACGCCTCCGTCCCTCCGTCACCCGCGCGCAACATGACCAGCGCAGCTCAGCGCGCCGCCGCTTGGCGGCGCACACGTGCATTCCCCCGAAAAAGTTAAATCCCCCGTAACTTCTGTGTTTACGATCTGTAGTGCTTTCGTTCGCTTATTTGGTTCCCAACTCGGTTACGGCGCTGCCGCCAAATTTGCGTACAGCGCCACGAACTGTCCGGTGCGCGACACTTCCACACCCTGCAGACTCAACCCGAAGAACTGCGGCAGCGGGAATCCGGAGAGCGCGCCCGCCAACTGCGGGATCAACGGCCGCACCAAGGCCGGCAGGACCGTTTCGACCTGAGACTCGCTGGCACCGAGCGGATTGTCGATCACCGAAATCGCGACGTCACTGGTCTGCGGCTCCGACAACGTGATCGCCAGCCCCGAACCGTCGGGGAGGAAGGCGAGGTTCATCCCCAACCGGGCGTCGAGCGCGCCGCGCAGCCATGTAATTTCCGGCCCGGGCTCGACGACGTTCATGATGACTTGCGCGACTTTCAGCTCGGTCAATTCGCCGTTCGGGCCAGCATTTCCGGTCACGATCGGCGCAATCGTCGGCGCGATGTCGATGCGCAAGGGCGTGTCGGCAGGGAGTTGCGCAAACTCGGGCACGATCAGCGACAACAGCGTCGAGGTGATGGGCACCGACGGCTGCGGGCCGCTGCCGTCCAAATCGATCGTCGTCATCGACGATCGCATCAGTCCGCATTCCGTCTGGCCGCGCAGCAATTGATTGAACCCAGCGGTCGAGATGCCGATGCCAAGGCCGTAGGCAGAGTGGCTGACCGGCGTGGTCGCCCCGAAGGTCGGGAAGGCCGCTGCCTTCGAGTAGGAAGCCGTCAGGTTTGGCGCGCCGGCCGGCGGAATACATTGGCCCGGGCCGCTGCCGACGCTGACCTGGAATCGAGAGTCCGATCCCAGCGTGATGCCGGCGGTATCTTCGACGACCTCGAACAGCGGCGACTCCAGCATCAGGCCGAGGCCGGCTCCGACCGGTCCAGTGATGGAGATACCGGCCAAGACCGACTGGATCGCAGAGGCAATCGGACTGTCCTGCGGACCCGAGCCATCCGGATCGGCGAGGAAGCTCTTGATGCCGTCTGACGCCGTTTGCTGGATATCGGGCAGGAACGCATTGATGATGTCGCCGATCACCGGCGCGTCGCACAGGCCGGACGTGAATGTGTGGTTGAACCCGCTGAACACGACGCTCATCGGCGTGACCAGATTGACGTCGACGTCCGACGGATCGGATGCCAACGGCTGCAGCGCATAGTCTCCCGACAGCAACATTACGTCGGCTGTCAGCCGCAGACCGCAGTTCGGCACCAATCCGCTACCTTCGATGTCGACGTCGACGCGCAGATTGAAGATACGAATATCGCCTTGAACGGCGTTGGTCTTCGAATCCATCTGCAGAGTGACATTGCTGAACGACGGGGCTGGATTGGCGATCTTCACCGAGGCACTGCCCCAACAACCGATGGCGTTGATGAAGCACTGGTTGTCCACCAGCGTGGTGCCCGCCGGGAGGATCGTCGCAAGATCGAGCTGGCTACCTGCCAGCGACGCAACCAGCGGCTCCATCGCGTCGAGGCCGGTATCGTTGAGGCGCATCGCCACGCTCTGCGGCGAGAACGAGCCGTCGGCAACTGAGGGACCGGCGATGACGGTGATGCGATCGTGCACGTCGTCGTTGTTCGCGGTGTTGATGAGCGTCACCGCGATCGGGTTGAAGACGATGCTCTGGTTGAGCGTAACCGTCGTCGAGAAGGTGCGATTGACCTGATTGACCGAGCTTGCCGGCGTGCCGTTGACGAGAATCGTGACTTGGCCGGCAGGCAGGACGGTATAGTGACCGCTGACTACGATCGAGCCTGCATTTGAGAAGGTACCGTTCGCCGGCGAATCGATGACCACTTCGAACTGCTGGCACGGCGACCCGTTGGTCGGGCAGTACCAGCCGGATTCATTCACACAACTCGGACTACAGCCGTCACGCGGCAGGGTGTTGCCGTCGTCGCAGCCCTCGCCGACATTGAGCACGCCATTGCCGCACGTCGACCCACAGACGCTCGGTTGACCGGCGCAGGCGTAGCCGACTTCCGTTTGGCAGAGGCTGTTGCACCCGTCGCCGTTGGTGTGGTTGCCGTCGTCGCACTGCTCCGGTGAATTGAGGATGCCGTTGCCGCAGTTTCCGCCGCAGACACTGGGCTGACCGGCGCACGAGTAGCTGGCTTCTTGGCGACAGAAATCCCCCGAACAGCCGTCACCGCTGTGCGTATTGCCGTCGTCACACGTCTCGAAGCCGCGGATGAACCCGTCACCGCAGACGCCGCTGCAGTGGCTGGGTTGGCCGCTGCATTGGAATCCAACCTCCGGCTGGCAGGTGAAGGAACAACCGTCGCCGCTCAACGTGTTACCGTCGTCACAACCCTCGGCGCCGCGCTTCAGGCCATCGCCGCACACTGGCGTGCACACGCTAGGCTGGCCGGAACACAACCAACCCGTCTCGATCCGGCAGGTATGGCTGCACCCGTCGCCGGAGACTGAGTTGTGGTCGTCGCAGGTCTCGCCCGTCTGGAAGGTACCGTTGCCGCAGACGAACGTGCATACGCTCGGCGAGCCGCTGCAGACGAAGCCGCCCTCGATTTGACAGGTGTTCGAGCAGCCGTCGCCGTTGACCGTGTTGTGGTCGTCGCAGGCTTCACCGTCCGAGCTGTCGACGGTGCCGTTACCGCATTTGTGCACGCAGACGCTGGGCTGCCCGGAGCAGGAGTAGCCGCTCTCAACCTCGCACGTGCTGCTGCACCCGTCACCGCTTTGCCGGCCGCCGTCGTCGCAGACCTCGCCCGCGTCGACCGTGCCGTCACCGCACTTTTGCGAACAGACGCTCGGCTGGCCGGTGCACGTCCAGCCGCCTTCGATGGTGCAATGCGACGAACATCCGTCGTTGTCGCTGCTATTGTTGTCGTCGCAGGCCTCGTCGAGCTGCACGATGCCGTCAGGACACTCGCTGCCGCAGCTGCCGTTGTTCGGATTGCCGTCGTCGAACGCATCGCAGTCGCGCGACAGGCCGTCGATCTTGTTCAGCGCCAGACATGCTTGGCAGGCGGACTGGTTCTTCAAACAGGTCGCCGCAGTTGCCGGATCGGCGGCGTTGCACGGGGCGAAGGCGGTACCGAGATCGGTGCTCACGCAGCTGCGCGCAATGGCGCTCCCGACCTTTGTGCCGCAATCGAGATCAATGTGGCCCGCAGAGTCAGGCTGAGAACCGTTTCCGGTACCCAGACAGGTCGCAGCCAGACTGGCCGCATCAGTGATGGAGCCGTTGTGCATGCCCGTCTTTTGGCACTTGAGATATTCGCTGATGCGGCGGTCGGAGCACTTCATGAGCGCCGCGCCGACCTTCGACTGGCAGGCCGCACCGGAGGCCGTCGGGAGGATGCTGGTATCGAGATCGCGCCCGAAAGAGCCGTGCGCCAAGTCGATCTCACTCAACACGGCTTGAACCATGGCTTCCGAGACGGGCGTCACGCCGTAACCGGGGACACCGTTCGAGCACTTGTCGTTCGCCTTGGCGACCGCTTTGTCGATTGCGGCGCTGAGCTTGCCGTTGTCGGTGCGAATGCAGACCTCGGGCGTCGTCGCGGTCAGATGGCCGCTCGCGAAGTCGCGCAAGCATTTGCTGATGATTTGGCCCTGCACCTTGGCGACGGAGCGCGCCCCTTTGTTGAAGGTGGCAATGCAGAGTTGGTCAGCCCGCGACGTTTGTGCAGCGACCGGAGCCGCCACGCCCAACGCCAAAACCGACGCGATACACCCTAATGCGACGAGGCTCGCCCGCCCGATTTTCACTCTGCGCATACCCCCCGAATAGCCGCGTATCATTCCGTAACGGACAAAGTCCATGAAAATTCTTTGCGTGTGGATGCGGAACGAGCACATTTAATCAGCGCCGCTCGGTCCTGTCCTCGCAACGGTGCGAGGCCGCGCAAATACCGCCCGTCGTGCGACTGCGGCGGCCGGACCGCCGCTTCGGGTCCTGCCTGCCCTCATTAGAAAGCGAGCTCACAAGAAAGCCAGTTCACAAGAAGCCCGGGTGTGCTCAGGTACTCTTTGCCCAAAGTGCTGTCGGCCATCAGCATCGAGCGATCAGCCAGAGTGCGGTCCGTGATCCGTTGGGTTCCGGAACTGAAGGCTGATCGCTGACGGCTGAAAGCAGTTCGGAGGCAAAGCCGCTCAGGTGGTCAGGCGCCGGGGTTGCTGCGGAGACTTGCAGCGCAAAGCGGCCCGAGCTGATATGCGCGGGCCCATGCGCGATGTGTTTGCGGTGGTCCTTGCGGGCGGCAGTGGCACGCGATTTTGGCCGGCGTCGCGCCGGGCGCTGCCGAAGCAGTTGCTCGCGATTGCGTCGGATGGGCAGGCGACGTTGATCTCCGAAACCGTGCGCCGAGTCAGTGCCTTGTGTCCGGCGGAGCGCATCCTCATCGCCACCGGTGCAGCGCTGTTGGAGGCGACCCGCCGCGCCCTGCCACAGTTGCCGGCGACCGCCTTCTTGGCCGAGCCGCACGCGCGCAATACGGCGGCTTGTATCGGCTGGGCGGCGCGCGTGGCGCAGCGACGTTGCGAGGATGCGCTGCTGATGGTGGTACCCAGCGATCACCACATCGGCGAGGAGCCAGCGTTCCGCCAGTCTGTCGCCCTGGCCTTGGCGTCTGCCGACCGCGGCGTCCTGACGCTGCTCGGCATCGTACCGACCAGGCCCGATAGCGGGTACGGCTACATCGAAGTCGGCGCAGCGGTCTCAGACGGCGTGCACCGCGTGGCACGCTTCGTCGAAAAGCCGCAGCGCGCGGAGGCGCAGCAGTACGTCGACAGCGGGCGTTTCCTCTGGAACGGCGGCATGTTCTTTTTTCGCGCCGCGAGTCTGCGCGAGGCCATTGCGCAGCACCTGCCCGAGCTCTCTGCCGGCCTCGACGCGATCGACCGCGCCAGCGAGCGCAGCGCAGTCGAGGAAGCGGCGGTGACCGAAGACGTGTTCGCGAGCCTGCCGGCCGTCAGTTTCGATCACGGCATCGTCGAGAAGGTGTCGCCGCTGCACGTCGTGCCGGGGAATTTTGCATGGAGCGACGTCGGCAGTTGGCAGAGCGCCTGGGAGTTGGCGGACCGCGACGCGACCGACAACGCCGCTCCCGTCAACTCCGTCTTGCTCGACGCGCGCGGCAACCTGGTGCGCGACCTGCGCCGCGACGGCGTCGAGCGCACGATCGCCTTGGTCGGCATCGACAACCTCTGCGTCATCGAAACCGACGACGCGCTGCTGATCATTCCGCGCGAGCGCGCCCAGGACGTGCGGCTGGTCGTCGACGCGTTGGCCAAACGCGGCGAGACGAATCGCCTCTGAGCGGGCGACGGCGCTTGGCAGTACGGTCAACCGCGTGTCGCGAGCCCTTCCAACGCGATGCGGCAGAGTGCCTCGGCGCGCGCCTCGGTCGCCGCTTCGGCATAGCAGCGCAGCTCCGGCGCGTTGCCGCTCGGACGCCAGTGGACGATCTCGCCACCGGCGAACGTCACACGCAACCCGTCGACCACGTTCACGTCGCGCACGGTGCCGAGCATCGGCAGCATGACCTGAATGGCGGGCGCGCCGCCGCCCGTCAGTTCGTCGATCAGCCGGCGGCTGCGCTCGGGGGCCATGCCGGCGAGGCGATCGCTGGCCGTGAAGCGGTCGGGCAGCGTGGCGCGCAGCTGGGCGATGGAAATGTCGCGCTGCGCCGCATCCACCAACACCGCTAAACACACGACGACGGCGTCGCGCGTCGGCAACGGCGACAGGGTGCCGCCCGCGGCGAGGGCCAGCGGCGTCACGCTCAGGAAGCCTCCGTTGGCCTCATAACCGACGACTCGCCGACCGCCATCCGCCAGCGCGCGCTGCATCGCCTCGATGACGTACGGCGAGCCGATGCGGGTGCGCGCGACGCGCGCGAAGGCGCCGCACGCCTCGACGGCCGTGTTGCAACTGACCGGGCAGACCACCGTGTCGGCGGCGACAAAGCGCGCCGCGAGCAGGGCGGCTATATCGCCGCGCAGCCACCGGCCCTGCGCGTCCGCAATGAGCGGACGGTCGGCGTCGCCGTCGGCCGACACGATCGCGAACAGCTGCGCCTCGCGCGCCCAGCCGCGCGCTAGCCGGACATCCTCGGCGCGAATCGCCTCGGTATCGACGGGGATGAAGCGTTCCGACCATCCCAGGCGCAGCACGTCTGCGCCAAGCGCGGTGAGGATCTCGACCAACAGCTCGCGGCCGACCGACGAATGTCCGTAGACCCCGACGCGACGGCCGGTGAGCGCGCCGGCCGCAAACGCGCCGCAATAGCGCTCCACGTAGCGCTCCGCAGCGAGATGCGAAGGCGGCAGCGGCGCCGGGCAGTGCGCCGCCTGCAGCATGCCGTGCGCGTCGAACCAATGCGGCAGCTCGACCGTGCGTTGGGCGATCGCCGCTTCGTCGGTCTTGAGGATTTCGCCATCGGGTCGATTGAACTTGATGCCGTTGCGATCGTCCGGAATGTGGCTGCCGGTGACCATCACCGAAGGGATACCCTGCTCGAGGCCGTGCAGTGCCAAGGCCGGCGTCGGTATCCGACCGCAGACCACCGCCTGCGCCGCGCCATGCTCGACCGCGGCGCGGACGGCATCGAGCATGCGCGTCGTGCTCGGGCGCAGGTCGCCGGCGATGGCGACGCGCCCGTGCGTCGCGAACATCCCTTGCGCCTGCAAGTGATCGAGGAAGGCGCGCGTGTAGCCGAAGCAGACCTCGTCGGTCATCGCGCTGACCAAACCGCGCGCGCCGCTGGTACCGAAGGTCACCCCGGACGTCTGCATCCACTCTGCCATGCGCATCGTGCGCCCCATGCCGAGCCCCCTCCTCAACGGGCCGGGCGAAGCGCCGCGCCACCGGCGCGGCGCCGCGACTGCTACCACAGCTGTCGAGCGGCTCAAGGGCTGCCGCGGCCGAACGCCTGCGCCGACCGGTGCATTGTCGATCCGCATCGGCTCCGTTCGATAAGAGATGTCGGCCCAGGCTCGAGCTCGGGCCCTGCTCAAACTTACGTTCAAGGAGAGAATACGATGCGTTTCATGTTGCTGATGATCCCGGGCGGATACGAAAGTGCGGCGCCCGGCACGATGCCGGACGCCGGCGCGGTCGCCGCGATGATGCGTTACAACGAGGCACTGCAGCAGGCCGGCGTGTTGCGCAGCCTCGACGGACTGCACCCGCGCTCGATGGGCGCGCGCGTCAGCTTTGCCAGCGGCAAGCCGCTGATCACGGACGGTCCGTTCATCGAAACCAAAGAGGCGCTCGGCGGCTATTGGATGATCGACGTGGCATCGAAGGAGGAAGCGGTCGCATGGGCGGCGCGCTGCCCGGCCTCGGCCAACGAAGTCATCGAGATCCGTCAAGTCCAAGAGATCGAGGACTTCCCCGCCGACGTCAAAGCGGCCGCGGCCGGGCTGCACGAGATCCAGTCACACGGCACGGCGCCCAAGCGCGCGTAAGCTGCTCCGCCGACGATCGTCCGCGTCGACCGCAGCGCCGGCTTGCTCAGCGGCGCACCGCACCGCAACATCGTCGCGGCTCCTGCGGAGGTGACGCAATGAAGGTCGGATTCATCGGGCTCGGCAACATGGGCGCCGCGATGGCGGCTAATCTCATCAACGCTGGCCACGAGGTCACCGTCTTCAACCGCACGCCAGCGCGGGCCCATGCCCTGGTCGAGCAAGGCGCCGTCGCCGCGGCGCAGGTCGCCGACACCTGCCGGGGCGAGGCGGTGATCACCATGCTCGCCGACGACGACGCGCTGACAGGCGTCGCCCTCGGCCCAGGCGGCGTGGTGGGGTCTTTGAGCCCGGGTGCCATCCACCTCAGCATGAGCACCATCAGCGTCGGCCTCTCCGAGCGACTGACCGCCGCACACGCCGGCGCCGGACAGCGCTACGTCGCAGCGCCGGTGTTCGGTCGCCCCGAGGCCGCGGCCGCCGCGGCACTCTTCATCGTCGCTGCCGGTGCGGTCGACGCGTTGACGGTGTGCCAGCCGCTGTTCGACGCCGTCGGACAGCGCACGTTTACGGTCGACAGTCGCCCGCACGCCGCCAACCTGATCAAGTTGAGCGGCAATTTCCTGCTCGCCACGGTCATCGAGGCGCTCGGCGAAGCCGTTGCCTTGGTCGACAAAGGCGGCATCGATCGCTGCCAATACGTCGATCTGCTGACGTCGACGCTCTTCAATGCGCCAGCCTACAAGACGTACGGCAGCCTGATCGCCGAGCGCAAGTTTTCACCGGCCGGATTCGCCGCGCCGCTCGGACTGAAGGACATCCGCCTGACGTTGCTCGCGGCAGAGCAGCTGCAAGTCCCGCTGCCCCTGGCCAGCTTGCTGCGCGACCGCTTGCTGTCGCTGCTCGCGCAGGGCGGCGGCGCGCTCGACTGGTCCGCCATCGCCGACTTGGCCGGGCGCGACGCCGGCTTGAAGAACCCCGCCAAATAGTCAACGCGCCGCCGCGCGGGTGCGGCAACGCACCACGCAATCGAACGTTTCGAAAATGCACAGCTGCGGCGACGCGGCGGTCGCGAGCGGCGCGCAGGCCTACCGCCCGACGGCGCCGGACGGAGCTTCTACACCGAACGTTCATCGGGCTGACGCGATCTCGTAACAATTCCCCCGCCATAGTCCGGAACTGAACCGCCGCGAGCTTCAGCCGAACCTTCCATGCCTTCTTGATGACCCGCGATGACGGGAGAGGGATCGCCATGCGCAGACCGTTCTTCAATCTTCTCCTGCTCGTCGTCGCTGTCGGTGCCGGCTTCTGCCATCGGGCCTTCGGCGCCGAGGCGGTGACGCTGCAGGGCGCGGGGGCGACGTTTCCGGCGCCGCTCTACCAGCGCTGGTTCAGCGACTACAACAAGCTGCATCCGGAAGTGCAGGTGAACTATCAAGCGCTCGGCAGCGGCGCGGGCATCAAGCAGTTCATCGGCGGCCTGGTCGATTTTGCCGCCAGCGACGCGGCGATGACCGACGAAGAGATGGCACAGGTGAGCGCCGGCGTCGTCCTGCTGCCGATGACCGCCGGTAGCGTGGTCTTGGCGTACAACCTCCCCGGCGTCACCGGCGAGCTCAAGCTCTCGCGCGAAGCGTACGCCGGAATCTTTCTCGGCACGGTCAAGCAGTGGAACGATCCGAAGATCGCGGCGGCGAATCCGGGCCTGCAACTTCCCGACACGGCGATCACGCCGGTGACGCGCTCCGACGGTAGCGGCACCACATTCGTATTCACCAATCATCTCAGCGCCGTCAGCGACGCCTGGAAGAGCGGGCCTGGAGCCGGCACGACGATCAATTGGCCGGCCGGCGTGAGCGGTAAGGGCAACGCCGGCGTCACCGCGCTGATCAAGCAGACGCCGGGCGCCATCGGCTACGTTGAGTACGGCTACGCAAAACAGACGAAAATGCCGATGGTCACCCTGCAGAACAAGAGTGGCGCCTACGTGCAGGCCGATCCCACCAGCGAGGCGGCGGCGTTCGCCGGCGTAGAGATGCCCGCCAATCTGCGCGCCTGGATTCCCGACCCAGCTGGCGCGGCGGCATACCCGATCGTCACCTACACCTGGCTGCTCTGCTACAAGCACTACGACAAGCCCGAGGTCGCAGCGACGCTCAAAGCGGTGATCAAGTACGGGCTCACCGACGGGCAGAAAGTCAGCGACGAGCTCGGCTACATCCCGTTGCCGGCGGATCTGGTCGCCAAGGTGCAAGCCGCACTCAGCCAGATCACCCCATGAAATCGGTCGGAGAGTCGGCGCGATCGTACCCGCCCCGCATGGGTGAAGAGCGGCTCGGCACCGATGCCGTTCCGACGGACGCGATCTCCGGCCCTCCGTCCACCTTCGACGTCGCCTTCGACCGCGGCTTTCGCGGTCTGGCGCGCGGCCTCGCCTGGGGCACCATCGCGGTCGTGGTGCTCGTCGTCGGCGAGATCGGCGAAAAGGCGATCCCGGCGATGCACGAATACGGGCTGCGCTTCTTGGCCGACTCCGTCTGGGATCCGAATCGCGGCTCGTTCGGCATCCTGCCGCAGATCTGGGGCACGCTGTACACGTCGTTCCTCGGCCTGGCGATCGGCACGATCTTCGGCGTCGCCATCGCCATCTTCCTGAGCGAAGGATTCCTTGCCTCGGCGGTCGATTCGCTGCTGAAAGCGATCGGACGTTCCGAGCACGCGTACTGGAATCGTCTGCCGCTGCAGGTCGAAGGCGCGCTCAAGGGCACCGTCGAGCTGCTCGCCGCGATCCCGAGCGTCGTCTACGGCTTGTGGGGCATCTTCGTCGTCATCCCGCTGGTGCGCCCGGGCGCCGACTGGTTCCATAGCCATCTCGGCTGGTTGCCGTGGTTCGGCACGTCGCTCAGCGGACCCGGCATTCTGCCGGCGTCGCTGGTGCTCGCGATCATGGTGCTGCCGACGATATCGGCCATCTCACGCGATGCGTTGGTGGCGGTACCGCCGAAGCTGCGCGAAGCGGCATTCGGCCTCGGCGCGACGCGCTGGGAAGCGATTCTCGGTGTAATCGTGCCGGCTGCGGCAACCGGTATCTGGGGCTCGGTGATTCTCGGCTTCGGCCGCGCGCTCGGCGAAACGGTCGCGTTGGCGATGCTGGCCGGCAACGCCAACGTCATCAGCTGGTCGCTCTTCTCGCCGTGCAGCACGCTGGCCGCTTTGTTGGCCAACAACTTTCCCGAGGCGGGCAAGATCGAGGTCGGTGCGCTCATGTACGCCGCCCTCGTCCTGCTGGCGATCACCTTGCTGGTCAACATCGTCGGCGCGGTGATCCTGCAGCGCGCCGAAGCCGGCGTGAAAGGTCTGCGGTGATGAAGCCGCGCGGCCCGTTTACCGATCCCGAGCATCTCGACCTGCCACAGCTCGAGCGCTCGCTGCGCCATCCGCGCACGCTGATCAACGCCGCGTTGAGTCTCATCACCGCGGGGCTGACCTTCGCCGCGCTGTTTCCGCTCTTCTCGGTGCTCTATCTGCTGATCGTGCGCGGCGGACGGCAGCTCAGTCTGTCGCTCTTCAGCGCGCTGCCGCCGGCGGCAATGGTCGACGGCGGCGGCTTCGGCAATGCCTTCGTCGGCACGCTCCTGATGGTCGCCATCGCCAGCGCGATCGCGGTGCCGTTCGGCATTTTCGCCGCGGTCTATCTGGCCGAATTCGGCCCCGACACCCGCACCGCGCTGGTCGTGCGCTTCGCCGCCAAGGTGCTGACCGGCCTGCCGTCGATTCTCGCCGGCGTCTTCGCCTACGCCGCGGTGGTGGTGCTGAGCGGCGGATTCTCCGCACCCGCCGGCGGAATCGCCCTGGCGCTGCTGATGCTGCCGACGGTGCTGCTCACCGCCGAAGACGCGATAAAGAACGTGCCGGCGCGCATGCGCGAAGCCGCCATCGGCATGGGCGCGACACCGACGCAGGTGGTGTGCCGCATCCTGCTGCCCACCGCGTTGCCGAGCATCTTGACCGGCGTCATGCTGGCGGTGGCGCGCGCCGCCGGGGAGACCGCGCCGCTGCTCTTTACCGCGCTGTTCAGCGACTACTGGATCAGCCGCAGCGCGCCGCAGTTCCTGCCCAAAGCGATCGGCGAGCTGATGCAGCCGACACCATCGCTGGCGGTCTTGATCTTCAATTTCTCCAGCTCGCCATTCGACAACCAGATCGAATTGGCGTGGGCGGCCGCATTGGTTCTGGTCGCTCTGGTCCTGTTCATCAATCTGGCCGGGCGCGCGATATCACGTCGCGCCATCCGGTCCTGAGGAGCACACGATGTTAGCCCAACCTCCTACCGCCAACGGCGCGGGACCGATCAACGGCACCGCCAGCGGCAACGGCTTCGTCATCGACTGCAACATCAGCGAGCTGCACTATGGCCGCTTCAAGGCGGTGCGCGATGCACACGTGCCGATCAAGGCAGGAACCATCACCGCGTTCATCGGACCGTCCGGCTGCGGCAAGAGCACCGTGCTGCGCTGCCTGAATCGCATGAACGATTTGATCCGCGGCTTCCGCCTCAAAGGTCACGTGCACCTGCGCGGTCAAGACATCTACCACCCGCGCATCGATCCGGTCAGCGTGCGACGCCGCATCGGCATGGTCTTCCAACAGCCGAATCCGTTCGCCATGAGCATCTTCCGCAATGTCGCCTTCGGTCTGCGTCTCAATCGCTACAAGGGCAATGTCGACGAGAAAGTGGAAACGGCGCTGCGCGGCGCCGCGCTCTGGGACGAGGTCAAAGACAAGCTGCACTCGAGCGGTCTCTCGTTGTCCGGTGGGCAGCAACAACGCCTGTGCATCGCGCGCGCCATCGCCACCGAACCGGACGTGCTGCTGATGGACGAGCCCTGCTCGGCGCTCGACCCGATCGCCACGCGGCGCATCGAGGATCTCATGCAGGAGCTGAAGCAGCGCTTCACGATCGCCATCGTCACGCACAACCTTCAGCAGGCCAAGCGCGTCGCCGACATGACCGGCTTCTTCTTCGTCGACACCTCGGAAGGCGGCCGCACCGGTTACCTAGTCGAGTACGGCCGCACTGACGAGATCTTCTCCAATCCAAAGCAGCAGCACACGCAGGAATACATTCGCGGCGAGTTCAGCTGAGGCATCGGTCGGCGAGCAGCGGCAGAGCGCGCCCGCTGCGATCAATCGACGAAGAAACGGTCCCAGCGACTCCCCTGAAAGTGGCGTTTGAGCTCGTCGTAGTTCTCAACCGTCTCGCGGATCGACCGAGACATCTTAATCGTGACGGGCGGTAAAGGAGTCGCGTCGTCGACGCCGAGGTGGCGAAGAATCTTTGCGATGTTGCCGGCGTAGTCTCGCTGCAAGTCCTCGTAGAGAACCGTCAGTGCGTGTGGGAACCGCGCCGCGCCCAGCAGCT
>Ga0265314_10001405_pt1 | contig 26998 bp, 30 predicted proteins | sample 4126metaG_FD_203106 | JGI IMG/M metagenome (GOLD analysis project Ga0265314, IMG submission 203106) | Rhizosphere microbial communities from Carex aquatilis grown in University of Washington, Seatle, WA, United States - 4-1-26 metaG | ecosystem: Host-associated > Plants > Roots > Rhizosphere >... | reverse complement strand
CTCCTGTTGCTCCCGCTCAAATAATGAGCGGGACAGTATCTATACGTGGGTCAAATTTGGATGCATATTACTGACCTAGGTGGGTCAGATTTGGGTGCAATTCAACAGCATGTAAGTTGAAAGTGACCGTTGCCTTTGTTCTTGCCGCGATATTCCACCCAGCCGTCGTCCTGGTATGAGACGACAATTTCGGCATCGTCAATTTTGACTTGGTAGCCGGATTCCTTAGTGGCGGCGGGATCTTCGGAGTAATACAGTGAATCAACAGTGCAGTTTTGCCAGACAGTCATGACATAACCCTTAATGAAGTAGTTGGGGTTATGAATGTAACTTGGGGGTGCGTCATAATAAGACGCACAAACAAAAATGCGTGTATTAGGGGTTGGCGCGTTTTGATCCTGGCGGATGAGAAGTGCTAATACCGGCAGGATCAGGTGCTTATTACCAAGGGTGGGAAGCCATGCAGCTTGATTTACATGAGGCACTTATTATGTCATCATGTGATGACGATAATCGTGCATTGAAAGATGGGGATCAAAATTATGCGCACAACTCTTGCACTTGATGATGACTTGCTTGAAAAAGCTCAGGCTTTTACTGGCTCCATGGATAAAACAGCGTTGGTTCGCGAAGCACTCAACGCATTGATTCAGCGCGAGAGCGCCAAAAGACTGGCATTGCTCGGCGGGTCAGAGCCGTTGCTCAATGATGTACCCAGGCGCCAGTCTGAACCGGCATGATTCTCGTAGATACCTCGGTCTGGATAGATCATTTCCGGCAAGGAGATGTCGAGCTAACCAGACTTCTTAACTCAGGCCAAGTACTAACTCATAGATTTGTAATTGGCGAACTTGCCTTGGGTAATATTCAGAATCGCAGTCTTATTATCAGTACCCTGCAAAACTTGCCACAGGCTACCGCAGCCTCTGACGAGGAAGTATTGCGTTTTATAGAGAGACATACGCTTTTTGGCAGCGGAATTGGCTATATTGATGCACATCTGCTGGCCGCTACCCTGCTTTCTCCTGGTTCGTCTTTATGGACGCGTGACAAGCGGCTCTTGGCAGAAAGTGTGCGACTGGGCGTATGTGTGAATTTGACTCACTAACCCAAGCGTGTCGAGGGTGATACTTTGATGAAGTCCTGCGTATGTGGTTCTGTTATGGCGGCTCCCGTTGCTCGTGTGGTTCGTGCCGCCCCGATCAAGAAAGTGTTGCCCTTGCAGCGCCTGGCAAAGCTTCGCCAGCAAGTCCCGGCGAGACAAGGTAGTAGTACTGAATTGTTGCGCGAATTGCGCGATGCTGAATGATTTACCTGGACACTTTATTTGTTAAGCCTGCAGCCTAAGGGGTTAAGATTTAAGCCCTGGCGAATGCTGGTACATTTGCTGGTATCTGGAAAAGGCGAACCGCGAAAACCCAATATTGGTGCGGCTTGCAAGGGATGATTCAATGGCACCTATCCCACCAAACGCAGGACAAAAAAACTCCAGCATCAGCTGGAGTTTTTTTTGGTGTTGCGGTTAATCAGTTGTTGCTGGCCAAAAACTGCTTCAACATCCACAACGAGAACAACGCTACGAATACTGCGGCACCGATTGCTGCGATATCTGCGACGAAAGCCATTTGATTTCCTCCCACGTGAGTTAAATAAACACAATAACAACAAAATCTGTCGGGTCAAATGCTAGCACAATTCTTTTGTAAGGCAAGTGTTTTGTGAATGACAAAAAGCCCGACGTGGAAGCCACGTAGGCATGAAGGGGAGGGGGAGAGGTCAGGGACGGGAAGCTATCTGTGATAACTTCCCGCCGAAGCCGATTTACTCTGCTTTGTTATTGAACAGCTGCATAGTGATCCACACAGCAAAGCCAACTGAGAATATCGCGGTACCTACGGATGCTACGTCTGCAATGATCGACATTTTTTACTCTCCCTTACAAGTCAGTGTGAGTTGATACTTATAATGTTGGCGATAATTGACCAAGTTCGAAGTGAAAATAGTCGACTAAAGCTTTTCGGATTATATGAGTAAAATTATTGGGAATTCACACAATTTCACTAGGGCTTAGAAATGCAAGGTCTTTGATCTTGCCTATATGAAATTGGAACAATCGGGTGGCAGTGTGCAAACAAAACTTTATATAAAGACCTACGGTTGCCAGATGAACGAGTACGACTCGGACAAGATGGCCGATGTGCTGCGTGCAGCAGGCGGCATGGTCACGACCGACAAGCCGGAAGAGGCAGACATCATCCTGTTCAACACCTGCTCGATCCGGGAAAAGGCGGAAGGTAAGGTATTTTCCGATCTGGGGCGTGCGCGTGTACTAAAACAATCGAACCCCGGACTACTTATCGGCGTCGGCGGTTGTGTTGCCAGCCAGGAGGGTGAAGAGATCGTCAGACGCGCCCCGTATGTGGATGTGGTGTTCGGCCCGCAGACCTTGCACCGACTGCCGCAACTCATCGCGGCGCGGCGGGAGAGTGGCAGGCCGCAGGTAGATATCAGCTTTCCGGAGATCGAGAAGTTCGATCATCTGCCTGCGACCCGTACCACGCATGGCACGGCTTATGTCTCCATCATGGAGGGATGCAGCAAGTACTGCACGTATTGTGTGGTGCCCTATACGCGCGGCGAAGAGATGTCGCGCCCGTTCGCAGACGTGCTGCGCGAAGTGGAAAGCCTTACATCACAGGGTGTGGGCGAGATCACGCTGCTGGGTCAGAACGTAAATGCCTATCAGGGTATGACGGAGGAAGGCGATACCGTTGATTTCGCCTTCCTCGTTCAGTCGGTGGCGGCGATGCCGGGTGTGCAACGGCTGCGATTTTCCACTTCCCACCCGCGCGAGATGACGCAGCGCTTGATCGACCTGTATGCCACCACACCCAAACTGGCAGGCCATTTGCATCTGCCGGTGCAATCCGGTTCGGATCGCATTCTGGCGGCGATGAAGCGCGGTTATACCGTACTGGAATACAAATCCATCGTGCGCAAGTTGAGAGCAGCTCGTCCGGATATCTCCATCACTTCCGATTTCATCATCGGTTTTCCCGGCGAGACCGATGCCGATTTCGAGGCTACGCTAAGGCTGGTCGACGAGGTCGGTTTTGATAACAGCTTCAGTTTCATCTTCAGCGCCCGCCCCGGCACTCCGGCGGCCGAGATGGCGGACGAGACACCGTATGCAAACAAGCTGGAGCGTTTGCATCGTCTGCAAGTGCGCATCGCAGAGCTGGAGCGGCAAGTCAGCGATGCGATGGGCGGCAGCGTGCAACGCGTGCTGGCGGAGAATGTCTCGCGCAAGGATGCAAGCGAGCTTGCAGGGCGTACCGAGAACAATCGCGTGGTGAACTTCGCCGGTTCACCGGGTATGCTGGGCCGCTTTGTGGATGTGCGTATCCTGTCGGGTACGATGCATACGTTGCGCGGCGAACTGGTGATACCGGAATGAGCGACAGCGTGAATCTTTCATTCGAACCTGTGGACAACGTGCGCCTGTCCAACTTGTGCGGGGCGTTCGACGAGAACTTGCGCCAGATCGAGACCGCGCTGGAAGTGAATGTCGCGCGGCGCGGCGAGCGCTTCACCATCAGCGGCGCTCAGGCTGAACTGGCGCGCAGCGTACTGGAACGTTTCTATCTGGAAGCGAAACATGACATCACGCTGGAGCGCTTGCAGCTCGGTCTCATCGAATGCATGAAACACGACCTGCCGGATGCGCAGAGCGAATCGGTGCCGTTGCTGATGACGCGCAAGGCCGAAGTGCGCGGTCGCACCGTGCGCCAGAACGAATACTTGCAAGCTATCCAGGAGCATGACATCACCTTCGGCGTCGGCCCGGCCGGGACAGGCAAGACCTATCTCGCCGTCGCGTCTGCCGTCGATGCGCTACAACGCGAGACGGTCAAGCGGCTCGTGCTGGTACGACCCGCAGTGGAAGCGGGTGAACGCCTGGGTTTCCTGCCCGGCGATCTGGCGCAGAAAGTCGATCCCTATCTGCGCCCCTTGTATGATGCGCTGTACGACCTGATGGGGTTGGACAAGGTGGCCAAGGCCTTCGAGCGCGGTATGATCGAAGTCGCACCGCTGGCCTATATGCGCGGTCGCACGCTCAACCATTCCTTCATCATTCTCGACGAGGCGCAGAACACCACGCCGGAGCAGATGAAGATGTTCCTCACCCGTATTGGATTCGGCAGCAAGGCCGTCATCACCGGCGATGTGACGCAGATAGATCTGGCGCGCGGGCAGAAGAGCGGACTCAACGATGCGCGCATCGTGCTCAAGGATGTGCGCGGTATCGCGTTCCAGCAGTTCCTCGCTGAGGACGTGGTGCGGCATCCGCTGGTGCAGAAGATCGTCTCTGCCTATGAAAAGTTCGACATCAAACACCATGACTGAAGCACATAAACTCTCGCTGTCGGTGCAGTACGCCAGCAACGCCAAAAAGCTGCCGACGCGGCAACAATTCCGGCGCTGGGTCAAAGTTGCACTGGAACAGGATGTGCAGATCGCTTTGCGCATCGTGGATGAGATCGAAGGGCGAGCGCTGAACAAGAGCTATCGCGGCAAGGACTACGCCACCAATGTGCTGACCTTCGTGTATGACGATACCGATCCCTTGTCCGGTGACATCGTCATCTGTGCGCCGGTGGTGGCGCGTGAAGCCAAAGAGCAGGGTAAGGACTTGCTCGCGCACTATGCGCATCTCGCCCTGCACGCCGCTTTGCATCTGCAAGGCTACGACCACGAAAAGAAGCGTGATGCAGAAAGAATGGAGGCGCGCGAGACTGCGCTGATGCTCAAATTGAGGTATCCTGCACCTTATCTCATTAGTTAAAAGTGTTGTAATGGACGGTTCGGAAAGTAGTAACAAACCCACCTTGCTTGAACGGCTCTCCACGTTGCTGTTGCGTGAGCCGGAAGACCGCGAACAACTGGTCGCATTGTTGCACAGCGCTTACGAGCGCAACCTGCTGGATGCCGACGCTCTCTCCATGATGGAAGGTGTCATCCAGGTGTCCGAGCAGCAGGTGCGCGAGATCATGATCCCCCGCGCGCAGATGGATGTCATCGACATCAGCCAGCCGCCGGAAAAATTCATCCCCTATGTCATCGAAACCGCGCACTCGCGCTTCCCCGTCACCGACGGGGACAAGGACAACATTATCGGCATCCTGTTGGCGAAAGACCTGTTGCGCTACTACGCGGGTGAAGAGTTCAACGTGCGCGACATGCTGCGCCCCGCCGTGTTTGTGCCGGAATCGAAACGCCTCAACGTGCTACTGCGCGACTTCCGCAGCAACCGCAACCACATCGCGCTGGTGGTGGATGAATACGGCGGCGTGTGCGGCATGGTCACCATCGAAGACGTGCTGGAACAGATAGTCGGCGACATCGCCGATGAATACGACTTCGATGAAGACGAGGACAACATCATCCGTCAGGACGACGCGCACTGGCGCGTCAAGGCAGATGCCGAGATCGCCGATTTCAACGAAGCGCTCGGCACGGACTTCAGCGATGAAGAGTGCGACACGATAGGCGGTCTGGTACTCAAGGCCGCAGGACAGTTACCCAAGCGCGGAGAAATCTTTCAGATCGGAGAATGGCGATTCACCGTACTGCGGGCGGACAGCCGCAGGCTACATTCTTTGCTGGTGGAACGCACTCTGGTTGAAACATCTAAGCAGTCATAATAGGTAGCAACCTGCTACCGCCGCAGTTTAATAAAGTCCTCAGGTTCCCACCCCCGCATTGACAATAGCAGTCCAAGACCGCGACGCTTTCCAAGCGGTGCGGCAAGACTGGTCTCGTGTAGCTCTGCGAATTTTTGTCGCAGTTTACGCATTTCATCCAGTATCTGTGCCCGAGCCTGATCGGTGAACATGCCATGCACGAAGGTCATGACCTCATCCTCACTGGCGAAATCGCTTTTCAGAAAGTCACTCAATCCTTTGTTCAGGAAATACTGGCGTATCGGCCCGGATGGGAGCCAGTCGAAGTCGCGCGAGACATTGAGACGGATACGGTTGCCCGGCAACAAATCGATAATGCGCAGCCGGTCGAGCTGTAACAGGTATTTGATGCATTCGGGAACGTTCAGGTTGTAGAGCTCCACGATTTCATCCATCGTCCAGTGATTCAAAGCGCAGACCGCGACCAGTAAGAGTCGCGGGTCTGAAATCACTTCGCGTTCCTGTTTCTCGGTCAGCGTGCTCAGGCGCGTTTGGCCTGCATGCGTCTCTTTGGACAACTCGGCTAGTGTGAAACCCAGCAAATTGCAAATTTGCACCAGACGTTCAACGGTGAAACGCTTCGACGCGAAAATTCTCTTTACGCTGGGCTCGGAAAGCTTAAGCGCGAGGGCGACATCGCGATACGTCATCCCCTGTATTTTGAGCAGTTTCTTGAGGGTTGATACCAGTTGGTCAGCTTCTGTCATGGATAAAGTATCGATATTCGATACCAAATAGCCTAATTGATGATTCTATTCAGGTCAATTGTTTTGCTTTCCGAAACTTGAGGTTATTGTGACGCCACCTTAACAACAAGAAAGAACGCAAATGCTTGAACTCAATAATTTACGGTGGCCGCAGACATGTATAGCGGGTGCGGCATTGCTGAGCGGCATTGCATGGGCTGTGCCGCAGGCTGCAAGCAGTGCACCTGCGCAGACGAGCATCCTTGAACTCGGCAAGGAACTTCAAATCGGCGACGTAGTGTTCATCCGCATAGCTAAACCGCCCTTCACCAAAGTGGCTGACACAACGTCGAGCTGGACCAACCATGTGGGAATCGTGGCCGACGTATCCGGCAACGAACCGGTGATCGCGGAAAGCAGGGTGCCGCTTTCCGGCGAAACAAGTTGGTCAAAATTCGTGCGTCGTTCCGACAAAGGTCGGGTAGCGGTAACCCGGCTCCCGGCACCTCTTGATGCGCAGCAGCAACATAAGCTCAAGGATGCGGTGGCTGCGAGGCGCGGCATCATGTATGACTCCGGTTTCGATCTGCATTCAAACCGCCAGTTCTGCTCGCGCTATGTGCGCGAAGTGCTGGATGAAGCGGTGGGAGTGAAGCTGGGCAAGGTGGAGAATTTTTCCACGCTGTTGCAGCACAATCCGCAGGCGGACCAGACATTCTGGAAGGTTTGGTATTTTGGCAATATTCCGTGGCAACGCGAGACGGTTACACCGGCAAGTCTGCTGAAGGATGGCAAAATGCGCGTTGTGTTTGATGGCAATGCAGTCATGTCGAATCAGCAAACGGCGATAAAAGGGGAGTTTGCAAAATGAGAGGCATCATCCGGTTTATCCTGAGAAACATATTTCAATTGCTGTTCCGCATTCGTACTACAGGGCTCGATAAAGACATCGACACCAGCAAACTGCTGGTCATCGCCAATCATGAGTCATTTCTGGACGGATTGCTGCTTGGATTGAACCTGCCATTTGATCCTGTGTTCGTGGTACACACTGGCGTGACGCGCAATTTCTTCTTCCGTCTGGTGTTGAGCATGGTGGATTATCTCGCTGTCGACCCCACCAGCCCGATGGCAATCAAGAAGATCATTCGTCTGGTCGAATCCGGTCGTCCGGTAGTCATCTTTCCCGAGGGACGCATCACGGTGACGGGATCGCTGATGAAAGTTTATGAAGGTCCGGCATTCGTCGCCGCCAAGACCGGCGCAACGATCTTACCTGTGCGCCTGGACGGCCCTGCGCGTTCCTACTTCAGCCGCATATCCGGCAAATATCCGCGACGCATGTTCCCGCGCGTCACCATTTCTGTGCAACCAACAACCGTCATTGAAATGCCGGAAGGCGATACCACCAAACAACGCCGTCGCAAAGCGGGCGAGTCGATGCGCAAACTGATGCAGAAAATGCTGTTCAAATCGCATCCGAAACAAACGCTGTATTCGGGTTTGCTGGATGCCATGGATATCTACGGTCGCGACCGCCGTGTGCTGGAGGACGTCAAGCAAATCGAATATTCCTACGGAGAACTGCTCAAGATGACGCTGGGTCTGGGGCGGATGGTGGCGAAGAACAGCGAGCCGGATGAGTGTATCGGCATCCTCATGCCCAACCTCGCTGCGACAGTGTGCATGATGATAGGCGCCGGTGCGCAAGGTCGCGTGCCCGCCATGCTGAATTACAAGGCAGGTACCGGCGGTATGCAGGATGCGTGCACAGCAGCCAAAATACGAACCATCATTACCTCGCGAGCCTTCATTGAGCAGGCGAAGCTGGAGGCCGATGTGGCGGGCATACAGAATGTAAAGATTCTGTACCTGGAGGAATTGCGCCCGAAGATGGGCGTGGGCGACAAACTGTGGGTGCTGTTCGGTATGCTGTTCCCGCGCATGATGGAAAAGCGCAGCGATCCCGAAAGCACGGCGGTCGTACTGTTCACCTCCGGCTCCGAAGGCAAACCCAAAGGCGTGGTATTGTCGCATCGCGCGCTGCTGTCTAACATTGCGCAGATCCGCTCCATTATTGATTTTTCCTCCGAAGACAAGGTACTCAATGCGCTGCCGATCTTCCATTCCTTCGGCCTGACTGGCGGCGCCTTGTTGCCCATCATGACCGGCATGAACTTGTTCCTTTACGCCACGCCGTTGCATTTCAGGGTCATTCCGGAAGTGGCTTACGACCGCAATTGCAGCGTGATGTTCGGCACCAGTACCTTCCTCGCCAACTACGCCAAGTTTGCGCACCCCTATGACTTCTTCCGCTTGCGCTATGTCGTGGCGGGTGCAGAAAAACTTTCCACCGCAGTGCGCGAACTCTGGTTCGAGAAATTCGGCATCCGTATCCTGGAAGGTTATGGCGCGACCGAGACGGCTCCCGTGCTGGCAGTGAATACGCCAATGGCGTATCGCAGCGGAACCGTCGGCCAATTGCTGCCTTGCATCGAACATCGCCTCATTGCCGTGCCCGGTATTGAAAAGGGCGGCATGCTGCACGTGCGCGGTCCCAACGTGATGTCCGGCTATTACCGCTATGACAATCCCGGTGTGCTGCAAGCGCCTTCTTCCGAAGCAGGTGAGGGCTGGTACGAAACGGGCGATGTGGTGAGTATCGACGATGACGGTTTCGTCTCCATCGTCGGGCGCGTCAAACGTTTTGCCAAAGTTGCGGGCGAGATGGTGTCGCTGGAAGTTGTAGAGAAGCTGGCCGCGCAGGCTTCATCTGGTGCAATGCACGGCGCCACCACGCAGCCCGACGGCGCACGCGGTGAGGCCATCGTGTTGTTCACCACAGATGCCGCACTGACGCGCGATGCACTTTCCGCTTCCGCCAAGTCGCTCGGCATCCCGGAGATTGCGGTACCGCGCAAGATACAGCGTGTGGACACGCTGCCGCTGCTGGGCACCGGCAAGACCGACCACGTTACGCTGAAACGCATGGCGGAGGCAGTATGACGAACGAAAGAAAAACGCTGGACATGCCGCTGCTGTCGCTGGGCATGATGTCCGTGCTGGTGGCGCAGTTCTTTTCCGCACTGGCCGACAATGCCATCCTGATCGCGGCCATTGCCATCGTTAAATCACAGGGATTGCCCAATCTGGTACCGTTACTGCAGGAATCATTCGTTGTGCCCTTCATCCTGCTGGCGCCCTTCGTGGGGCAAGTTGCAGACGGATTTCCCAAGGGCCGTGTGATGTTGGTGGGCAACCTGATCAAACTCTCGGGTGCCATCGCCATGGTGGCGGGCGTCAATCCTCTCACCGCCTACGGCATGATCGGCATTGGCGCGGCCATGTATTCGCCGGCCAAGTACGGCATCCTTGCGCAAATGTTCGGCCCGGCTTCGCTGGTGCGGGCCAATGGCATGATGGAAGGCTCAACCATCGTCGCAATTCTGCTCGGTGTACTGCTCGGGGGATGGCTTGCCGACCATTCGTTGCACTGGGCATTCGTTGGCGTTGTTGCGGCATACAGCATGGCGGCATGCGCCAACCTGTTCATTCCTGCACTGCCCGCCGAGAACGCGGATGCGAGTTTTCATCCGTGGATGTTGCTGAAGAAATTTGTTACTTCCCTGTCGCTGATGTTCAGGAATCAGGACGCGCGTTTCAGCCTGCTGGGCACCAGCGTGTTCTGGGGCAGCGGTACGACACTGCGCCTGATGCTGTTTGCCTGGGTACCTGCTGCGTTGCTCATCACCGACAATCAGACTCCGGCCAATCTTATGGGCGCCGTCTCTATCGGCATCGTGCTGGGGGCAGTCGGTGCCGGCTTGTGGATATCGCTGGCGAATGTCAATCGAGCATTGGCGGGAGGCCTGTTGCTTGGTCCTGTCATCCTGGCCCTTGTCTTCGTGCACGATCTGACGTTTGCATATGTGCTGATGGTCGCTATAGGTATGTGCGGCGGCTCCTTCGTCGTTCCGCTCAACGCCTTGCTGCAGGAACGCGGGCACGAAAGCATAGGAGCTGGTAATGCACTGGCGGTGCAGAATTTTGCCGAAAACATAGCCATGTTGTTGCTCGTTGGCGGGTACAGTTGGGCTGCTACGGTGGGAGTGCCGGTGGCAATGTCAATTATTGGGTTTGGTTTGGTTTTACTGGTGGTAATTGGTTCGCTTGCCGTGTTTAGATCTAAGCGCATTTGAATTTTTGAGGACTCGACGGTTATTGCCAAGATAGGTGTGAAAAAAGTTAAGCATCTAGCCTCGTAACGTAAGGTAACAGCACAAGGAATATGCAAATGAAATCGCCTAACTCTTTTTTACTATCGCGACCGATCACGATACTCGGTACTGGGCATGCCTTGCCTCGGCACGAAGTGCTAAGTAGCGAACTGGATATCAAATTGAAGCATCCTTCCGGGTTCATCGAAAGTAAAAGTGGAGTGCGCAAACGACACTTTGCGGAGCCGACTGAGACAGCGGCTGTACTCGGTGCCAAAGCGGCAAAACGGGCTTTGAGGTCTGCGAGGCTTGATTTGGGCGACATTGATTGTCTGGTGGCGGCAAGTGCAACTATGGATCAGGGTATGCCTAGCAATGCAGCGTTGATTCATTACGAATTAGGCTTGTCAGACAGCGGCGTACCGGCCTTTGATGTGAACGCAAGTTGCCTTGGTTTTTTGGCAGCGCTTGATACGGTTTCATGGGCGATTGCGGCTGGGCGCTATCGACGCGTGTTGATTGTAGCGGCGGACATTGCATCCTGTGGTCTGGATTGGAATTCGATTGAAAGCAGTGCGATCTTTGGCGACGGTGCTGCGGCAGCAGTCGTGAGTTTGGCAGATCCTGACACAGGATCAAAAATACTGAGCGCGGATTTGCGAACTTACTCTTCAGGCGTTGGATTTTGCAAAATTCCGGCAGGTGGATCACGGTATCATCCAAGTCGAATCAACGAGCCATTTATTCCATTGACTACATTCCGCATGGATGGGAAAAGTGTATTCAAGCTGGCCTCAGAGCATCTGCCGGGCTTTCTGGATCAATTACTTGCACGTGCAGGTCTCGAACGAGACGAGCTTGACTGGATTGTCCCTCATCAGGCAAGTCATCTTGCTTTGTCGCATCTGACCAAGCGCCTAGGTTTTTGCAAAGAGAAGGTCATTAACATATTCGCCGAGCATGGCAATCAGGTCGCTGCATCCCTTCCGACTACGCTGGATATTGCAATCAACGATGGACGTATTCGTCGCGGCCAGCGTTTATTAATGCTGGGGACTGGGGCTGGACTGTCCTTGGGCGGCGCGGTGTTGGAGTACTGATGAAGATATTGATTACAGGTGGTACCGGCTTTCTCGGGCGGCATCTGGTTTGGCGTTTTGCCAAGGAGGGTGCGGAAGTAATATTCACGGGACGCAATGCAAAGGCGGCAGATGAAGTTAAGCGACACGCTACAAGAACTGCACGGTGGTTGCCGCTGGAGCATGGAGCGCCGGATGCTGACGCGCAATTGCGGCAAGCTGCCAAGCAAGCTGACGCCATCATTCACTGCGCTGCGCTCTCTACTCCTTGGGGGAGTAAGGCAGATTTTTATCGAGCCAATGTGGTCAGTACGGCTGAAGTGCTGACCGCTTGCGAGGCGGCGAAAGTCAAAAGGTTAGTACATATCTCGACGCCCAGCCTGTACTTTAATTTCAGTGATCGACTGAAAGTACTCGAAGACACGCCATTGCCCAAACCTGTAAATGAATATGCTCGCACGAAGGGTGAAGCCGAAGCACTGGTACGTGCTTCGCCTGCGCCGGAAACGGCGATATTGCGACCGCGTGCGCTTTTTGGGCCCTGGGATCAAACGCTCATGCCGCGTTTACTCAGGGTGATGCAGCGAGGGGCTTTGCCTATTATGCGGGGCGGTCGTATCCAGCTTGATCTGACTTACATCGACAACGCTGTAGAGGCCGTTTGGTTGGCAGCGACCCGGCAATTGCCACGCCCACTGGTGACCTATAACGTAAGTAATGGAGAACCGCAGGAGTTGTTGGCATTGCTGGAATTTATGGCGAGTGAATTTGCTTTACCTTTGCGTATACGCACCGTGCCATGGCCATTGGTTTCCCTGCTGGCGCGGGGAATGGAGACTATTGCAGGCCTCGGTAATGGTAAGGAACCTCTGTTGACTCGATACAGCGCGGGTGTGCTGGCCTTCAGTCAAACACTGGATATTACTGCCTTGCGCAATGACTTGGGCTATCAGCCTGAAGTATCGATCAGTGAAGGAATACGCCGCCATGCAGCGTGGTGGCGCGATCATCAGCTGGAGTTGCGGTCATGACAACTTCAGTCAGCTTGTACATGTTGCGCGTTGGTGCATGCCGACATCTGGAGTGCATGGCCGCGCGCGGTGGCCGCTTGTCGCTAGTGGATTTCCCTGCGCTGTGTGGATTGATCCGACATCCGTCATTAGGATGGATTCTCTACGACACGGGATATGCAGAGCACTTTTTTGAAGCGACAGAGCCCTGGCCGGAGAGACTCTATCGCAATGTGTTGCCCGTGGATTTACCCCCTTCTGAAATATTGACCAGTCAGTTATCCCGATTTGGGATTTCACCATGTGACATCTCAATGGTCATCATTTCCCATTACCACGGTGACCACATTGCCGGATTGCGAGATTTTCCCAATGCCAGATTCATTGCATTGAAGGCCGATACACATCAACTCAAAGCGCTACAGGGGCGGCGTTTTCAGGCTACGTTGAGAGCGCATCTGCATGGCCTGTTACCGCCGGATTTTTTTGCGCGACTGGAAGATGCTGACGCATGCCCCTCTCGTGGATTGCCAGTCTGGATGAAACCTTTCCGCGAAGGGCTTGATTTATTGGGTGATGGAAGTTTGTTCGGTGTGCCGCTACCGGGCCATAGTAATGGCCAGCTTGGCTTGTTCATGCCTGATGTCAACGGGCAGCCCGTCTTTCTTGTGGCTGATGCATGCTGGTCCTTGCCTGCCTGTAAAGAAGGGCGGCTTCCATCCCGTTTGGCACTATTTGTGAGCGCAAAGCAACAACGCTTCAAAGAGACATTTTTTGGATTGCGCGACTTGGCAGTAAACGAATCGGCTATTGCATTGTTGCCATCTCATTGTCCTGTCGCTTGGGAGGGCTACCACCATGTTGCCTGATGCACTGATTATGGCCACTCAATTCGCGCATACCCGATGGGCATTGGATTTTCGTGATCGAGGTAAATTGGAGGTGTGGCAGCAACGGCAGCTAAAGCGCTTTATGCGAGACATCATTCCGCTAGCACCACGCTATAAGAACTATTCAACTGCAGCGCTTGCTGATCTTCCCATTATAGACAAGTCGCAAATGATGGGCGACTTTGCCGCCTGCAATACACGTGGCGTGCAATTGGATCATGCATTTGAAATTGCGATGCGCGCAGAAGAGTCGCGCGACTTTTCGCCGATGCTGGGTGATTTGACTGTCGGTCTTTCGAGTGGCACTTCGGGTAATCGCGGCGTGTTTATGGTGAGCCGTGCTGAGCGCATGCGTTGGGCTGGAATTTTGCTGGCGCGGGCACTTCCGCCCCATTTGCTAGGCAAAATACTGGCACCATGGAAGCCACCATTGCGTATCGCCTTTTTTTTGCGTGCAAATAGCAATCTATACACCACATTGAACAGTCGTCGCATTGCGTTTTCTTTTTACGATCTACTTGAAGGGGTTGGATCATCTATCACCAGATTAAACAGCAGCCAGCCGGATGTATTGGTGGGGCCGCCAACACTGTTGCGAGCTCTTGCTGCTGAAGCGCGTGGCGGGCGTTTGCATATTCGACCCAGCCACGTGATTTCAGTGGCCGAAGTGCTGGAAGAAAGCGATGCACAAGCTGTGATTGAGGCATTCGCGTGTCAGCCGCATCAGCTCTATCAGGCGACTGAAGGTTTTCTTGCTTACACCTGCGAAGCCGGAACATTGCATTTGAACGAGAGCTTCGTGTTTATTGAACCCGATTGGCTGGACGACGCGCATACCCGGTTTCAACCGATTATCACCGACTTCTCCCGTCATACCCAACTGATTGTGCGTTACCGCTTGAACGATGTGCTGCGAGTGAGCGGACAACCTTGCCTGTGCGGCCGCGCGGAACGCGCAATAGCGGCCATCGAAGGGCGTGCCGACGAAGTGATCTGGCTGCCATCACGCGGCACGGCACGGGCAGTGGCCGTCTATCCCGACCAGATTCGCCGCGCGATGTTATTCGCGGGAACGGCAGTGAGCGAATACGCGGTGAAGCAGTCGGGGATGCATTTGCAAATAGGATTGCAGGCGGTCGGTGAACGCAAGCGCGCCATGCGCCAAGTGGAGGTCGAGTTGGACAGGCTCTGGCGCGACATGGGGGTCGCTGCGCCGACATTGATTTTTTCCGAATGGATGCCGCCGGCAACAGGCGTAAAACGCCGTCGCGTCACGATGGAAAAATTGCCGGAGGGTTTGTCATGCACGTTTTGATCTTGGGCGCACGCGCGCCAGCTTGTCTCGAATGGGCACGCGCTTTTCGTGCCAGCGGTTGGCAAGTGACGGCGGCAGATTCGCTGAACTGGCCGCTCACCAGAAGCAGTAGCGCAATCCACACGTATATCAAATTGCCCGAACCGCGCAGCAATCCGGCTCTCTGGATTGAAACGCTCCAGCATTTGGTCGTGGCGCGTAAAATTAATCTCATCTTGCCCATCTGCGAGGAGGTCTTCTATCTGTCGAACGGTATCAACCAGCTCAACTCAAGTTGCCGGGTGATGACCTCCGACTTTGCGACCCTGCACCGTTTGCATCACAAATACCAGTTCGCGGAGATGATCGCCGGATGGCCGATCACAGCGCCCGAGACGTGGTTATTGGAGACGGACGGTGCGGTGACAGCCCTGTCTTCCAGCGAGAACGAATTGGTTTTCAAACCGGTGTATTCGCGCTTTGCCAGCCGCACCCTGCTTAGACCAAAGCGAGAAGCGTTGAAAAAAATCCATCCCACTCCGACGCAGCCGTGGGTGGCGCAACGTTTTGTTGCCGGAAGAGAGCACTGTAGTTTCAGTTTGCTGGTCGGGGGGCGGCTCACCGCGCACACTTGTTATCACCCGCGCTACCGCGTGGGCAGCGGTTCGGGTATTTACTTCGAGCCAAGCGACCCGCCAGCGATCCGCGCGTTCCTCGAAAAATTCGGCAGCGAGACCGGTTACACCGGGCAAGTCGGCTTCGATTTTATCGAAACCCCCGGTGGTCAATTCCATGTGTTGGAGTGCAATCCGCGCGCCACCAGCGGTGTTCACCTGTTTGACGATCAGCCGCAGGCACTTGTCGCCGCGCTTCTTGGTGTAGTTGCAAGCGGACTGCTGCTCGCTACGCCCGCGCCGCGCATGGTGGCGCTGGCGATGTTGATATTTGCCGCACCGCGCCGCGTGTTCGAGCGGGCGTTCTGGCAAGATTTTAAAGGTGCGCGCGACGTGGTCGTGCGGCAAGGTGATCTCAAGCCGTTGGCCGCGCAAATTCCGGGGCTACTGGAAATTGTCGGGCGCGCACTGGTTCGTCGTCGCGGGCTGCTCGCCGCCGCCACTGCCGACATCGAGTGGGACGGACAGCCATTGGAAACCAATCCAAAATGAAATTACTCGAACCCGGCCAGCTCGATGTGGAAAGAATGTCGGAGGAATCGTCCAAGGCGCTGAATTTTGTGCGCGCTTGGACGGATGGTGAGGACACGGCTTTGATCCTCAATGTCGAAACCAAAATGCTGCTGCTGGATACGGGGACACATCAGTTTCCGCTCAGTTTGAATTCGGGGAATGAGCGGGCCGATAACTGCTATGTGGTATCCCCGATGACGACTTACGTGGGTTACGCCAATGAAGAGATCAAGCGCTTGCACCGCCCATGGCTGGCATGGCTGTTGACGGGGTTGGTGAGCGGCATGGCCGGTTTGCTAGCGCATGCCCAGGTTGATCGGATTGTTCAGGTCAACAATTGGCTGCTTTCCACCAATGTGTATCCGGGCGATTGGCACGGTGATGACATTGCAGAATTTACCCGGCTGCTTGCCGAAACTTTTCCCGACCACGCGATTGCATTCCGTTCACTCAACTTTCGTTGCAACCGGACATTGATCATGCGTTTGCAGTCGCAGGGTTATGTGCCGGTGCCTAGCCGCCAAGTATATCTGTTCGATGCAACGCAAGGCGAGCGCTCGCCTATGTTGTGTCGACACAATACGATGGTGGATGACACTTTGCTGCGGCGTTCGCCCTATCAAATCGTGCATGGCAAGGATTTACCCGATAGCGATTTTCCTCGCTTGGAGCAGCTTTATAACCAGCTCTATTTGGAAAAATATTGTTGGCTCAACCCGCAATTTACCGCCGATTGGATGAGGCGCGGGCAGCAAGATGGCTGGCTGGAAATCCGTGTTTTGCGCACGGATGAGGGGCGCATAGATGGTGTGCTGGGCTGGTTTACTAACGGTCAGATTTTGACAGCGCCACTGGTTGGCTACGACACCAGCTTGCCGCAAGGACTGGGTCTTTATCGCATGCTTACCCGCCTGTGTTTGCGAGAGGCGGTGGCACGACGTTGTTTGCTCAATTTCAGTTCCGGTGCGGCACAGTTCAAGCGCCTGCGCGGCGGGCAACCGGAGATTGAATACAGCATGGTTTATTCGAGACACCTTCCCGCATCCAGACGGCAGGTGTGGAAATTACTCGGCCATATTTCGCAAAAGATAGGCGTGCCAATAATGAGGACGTTAAAACTATGATCGACCTGGACAAATATTGGTGGCCACTGGCTACCAGCGCAGAACTCAATGCCAGCCAACCGTTGGCGCGCACGTTGCATGAAATGCCTTTAGTTCTCTTTCGTCGCGGCGACGGTGCGCCCGCGATCTTGCATGACCGATGCCCGCACCGCCATGCGCCACTTTCCTCTGGTCGCGTTCGTCAGGGTGAGGTGGAGTGCCCTTATCACGGTTGGCGCTTCGATTCCGCTGGCTGTTGCACGCGAGTGCCGGGCAGGGCATCGAGCGATGAGGCGCACAAGATATTGCCCGCCATCGCCGCACGCGAATGCCACGGCCTGATCTGGGGCTGCTTATCGCTGGCGGAATCAACGCCAGAGCCGGTTGGTCCGACGCTGGTCGGAGAAAGGATCGACACTTTCTTTTTGGTGGATAACGTGTGTTGCACCATTCCGGCGGGCGCGGAAAATTTGCTCGACGGTTTTCACACGCATTTTGTTCATGCGGGCTGGATACGGCGCGACCAAAAAAGACAAACGGTGAGAGCGCAAGTCAGGCGTTTGACGGATGGGGTCGAGGCGCGTTATAGCGAAGAGGGGTTGCAGTCGGGTTTGATTTCCAGCTTGCTGGAGGGCGACCGCGCAGAGAGTATGGGCAGGTTTCGCTTGCCGGGTGTCGCGGAAATCGAGTATCGCGGAAAGCATGGATTGAATTTGTTACTCACTGCTTGGATAACTCCGGAGGCGGGTGACCTGCTGCGCATCCACGCGCGCGTAGCAACTCGCCAAGGCTTAATGCCCGCATGGTTCAAGAAAATATTTCTCAAGCGTTTGTTTGGCATCATCTTGCTGCAAGACAAAACCATGCTTGAGCAAACCCATGCCAACATCAAACGCTTCGAGCATTCGGGAAAACCCGCCGCATTATTGGACAGCGAACTGGATCTCTTGGGGCCAGCCATTCGATGTTTGTTTAGCGGCCAAGAATTGGAGGGGGTCGAGCGGGAAATCGAGGTCAGGCTATGAATAATCTTTCCCCAACCTTGGAAGCGCTCGCCAACAGACGATAGACATCATTCGATGTGAGGAAGATAGCGAATCTATTGGCTCCCTGCGATGTGGTCGGTCAGAACTTCTCATCCTCGCGCAAATAACGCCACGTCCCCACGGGCAGATCGCCCAGCCGCACTTTGCCGATTCTCACCCGTTTTAACGCGGTGACTTTCAACCCCACCATCTCGCACATGCGCCGTATCTGGCGTTTTTTGCCTTCGACCAGAATGAAGCGTAACTGGTCTTCGTTCTGCCAGCTCACCTTGGCGGACTTCAGTTTTTTGCCATCCAATGACAGTCCATGGTTGAGCATGGCCAGTCCGTTCGCATCCAGCTTGCCCTGCACGCGCACCAGATATTCTTTTTCGACGGGTGAATCTTCGCCGATGAGTTGTTTGGCGATGCGACCGTCCTGGGTGAGTACCAGCAAACCGGTTGAGTCGATGTCCAATCTTCCGGCGGGGGCGAGGCCGAGCATCTGGCTGCGATGGAAACGTTGCGGGGTAGCGTCTTGCTCCCAGCGCGTGGCAGCCTCGATCAGCACGATGGCAGGCTTGTAGCCTTGCTCGGCTTGTCCGGAAACATAACCCATAGGTTTGTGCAGCAGAATGGTGACCCTTCCCTGCTGCTTGGCCTGTGCGGCTTTTTCCAGTGTGATCTTCTGTGTCGGCTGGATCTTGGTGCCGAGTTCGCTGATGGTCTCGCCGTCCACCTTCACCCAGCCTTTGGCGATGTAGTCATCCGCTTCACGGCGCGAGCAGAGTCCTTGTTCGGACATTAATTTAGAGAGTCTGATTTTTTCCATGTTTAACCTAAAGCGGGGAACAGCCCGCGTAATCCTCCGGCGATGAATTCGACTGCGATAGCTGCGACCAGCAGACCCATCAGGCGCGAGACGACGTTGGCACCCATGCGTCCCAGTCGCTGTGAGATCCACGGAGCGATGCGAAAAGTGATCCATACGGTCAGACACAGGACGGCGAGGATGAGCGCCATCACGCCGTAGTGTCCGAGTCCGCTACCCTTGTGGGCATCCAGAATCACCGCGCTGATCGCGCCGGGCCCGGCCAACAACGGCGTAGAGAGCGGCACGATGGCGATCGACGGAGTGCTTTCACTGTCGTCATCCGTCACCGGAAGCTGCTTGTGCGTGTTGAGCATTGCGATACCCATCAGCAGTAACAGTATGCCGCCTGCGGTGCGAAAGGAGTGGATGCTGATACCGAAGAATTCCAGTATCAGCTCGCCCAGCAGCAGTGCAGCGAGCAGGATGCCAAGTACCGTCAGCGAGGCGAGACTGCCCACACGGGCGCGTTTCTCAGCCGACAGGCTGGCGGTGAAAGCAATGATGATGGGGATGTTGCCGACCGGATCGATGATCGCAAACAGGCTGATGAAGATCTTGGTGTATTCGGTGAAATCCAGCATTGAGCGGCAGCTTTCGTAAACAGGCGGCGCGAAGTTACACCGTATAATGCCGCGAATCAAATCGCAGTGAAGATTTCGTGAATAAACTCCTGACATCCAAATATCTGATTGCCGCTGTTGCCGGTGCTGTCGCCGTGTTCAGCTTCGCCCCGTTCGGTCTCTTCGCCTTGCCCATCGCAGCGCTCGCTGTCCTGTTCTGGCTCTGGAGCGGAGCAGACCGTCCCGCGCAGGCGGCATGGATCGGTTTCGCCTTCGGCATGGGGCTGTTTTGTTTCGGTATCAGCTGGATCTATGTCGCATTGCACGAATACGGCTACATGCATCCCATCCTCGCGGCCCTGGCGACGATCCTGTTCGCTGCCGTAAATGCAGCGCTTCCGGCAGCAGCCGGATATGTACAGGCGAAGTTCAAAGCGGGAACGAATGTGCGGATATTGTTGATCATGCCCGTGATCTGGACGCTATCCGAGTGGCTGCGCGGCCTGTTGTTCACTGGCTTCCCGTGGCTTGTGGTCGGATATTCACAAGTGCCGAACAGCCCGCTGGCAGGCTATGCGCCGCTGCTTGGGGTGTATGGCATATCGCTTATCGTGGCGGTGAGCGCCGGAATATTGCTGATCATGTGGAACACGCGCTGGAGCAGGGAAGGGAAGATCGCGCTGACTGTATTGCTCGCGCTGTGGGTGTGCGGCGCAGCACTACGTACGGTCGTTTGGACGCACCCGCAAGGTGAGCCGTTCAAGGCCAGCCTGTTGCAGGGCAACATTGCGCAGGATGAGAAGTTCGAAGAAGGCATGCTCGTCGGCTCACTGGAAACCTATCGCCGTCTGGCGCAAGGCAGCGATGCGCGGCTCATCGTTCTGCCCGAGACCGCGTTACCGTTGTTGCGTACCGATGTGCCGGAGAATTATCAGGCCATTCTGCGCGATCATGCGCGGCACAATGCAGGCGATATCCTTATCGGTGCGTTCGAGAAAGAGAGAGGCCGCTACTACAACAGCGCCTACTCGCTGGGTAGTTCGGAGAGCCAGCACTACCGCAAAGACCACCTCGTCCCTTTCGGTGAATTCATCCCGTTGCGCAGCGTGCTCGGCTGGTTCGTCAACGACGTGCTGGACATCCCGATGAGCGATCTCGCCAGCGGCGGCGCGCATCAACCACCGCTCGATGTCGCCGGGCAAAAAGTCGCGCTCAACATCTGCTACGAAGATGCCTTCGGCGAAGAGATCATCCGTGCGCTACCTGAGGCGACGTTGTTGGTGAATATCACCAACGATGCCTGGTATGGGGATTCGTTCGCCGCCATCCAGCACAACCAACTGTCGCAGATGCGTGCGCTGGAAACCGGGCGCATGGTATTGCGGGCGACCAATACCGGCGTCACTTCCGTGATCGGCGTGGATGGGCGCATCCAAGCCATGCTGCCGCAGCATGAGGAGGGTGTGCTGACGGCGAGTGTGCAAGGGTATGCGGGGAGTACGCCTTATGTATGGTTGGGGAATTGGGGGATGCTGGGGCTAATAGTGGTGATGCTTGGCGTGGCGTGGAAGCTACGCCGCTCCTCCCCTGACAAGGGGAGGTTGGGAGGGGTTGGTTTGTAGTATGTAGGGTGGGCACGCTTCTGTGCTCACGCGGATTCTTCAAAATCAAACCCAACACCCCCGACGGTGTTGGTTTTAAGATAAGCGGGAATACAACGAGTGTTCCCCCCCACCCTAGCCCTCCCCCGGTGGGAGAGGGGACGAGATGTGCTCAGGACGAACGGTAATTAGATAATCCACATAAATGAAATCACAGAACAACACTTGGACCTGCTACCTCCTCCAATGCTCCGACCAAACCCTCTACTGCGGCATCACCAACGACCTCGAAAAACGCCTCGCCGCCCATAACGCGGGCGAAGGCGCCAAGTACACACGGGGGCGAACACCGGTGAAACTGGTCTATCGTGAAACCTGTACCGACAAATCCACCGCCCTGAAGCGCGAGATGGAGATCAAGGCGCTGCCGCGTACTGCCAAGCTGGCTCTGTGCGGCGTGACGTAACCTGCCTAAACCCGTAAAATGCGCCCTTTCGCAAACACTGGCGGTTATTAGTAAATGCTCACCTTTCAGCAAGTCATTCTGACGCTACAGCAATTCTGGGACAAGCAGGGCTGCGCTCTGCTGCAACCTTACGATATTGAGGTCGGCGCGGGTACGTTCCATACTGCGACCTTTCTGCGTGCGATCGGCCCCGAACCTTGGCGCGCGGCCTATGTGCAGCCTTCGCGCCGCCCCAAGGACGGGCGTTATGGCGAGAACCCGAACCGCTTGCAGCACTACTATCAATATCAGGTGGTGCTGAAACCATCACCCGACGATATCCAGGAGCTGTATCTCGACAGCCTGCGTGCGTTGGGCATCAATACCAACGAGCACGACATCCGCTTCGTCGAGGACGATTGGGAATCGCCGACCCTGGGTGCATGGGGGCTGGGTTGGGAGGTGTGGCTGGACGGCATGGAGGTGACGCAGTTCACCTATTTCCAGGAAGTCGGTTCACTCACTTGCAAACCGGTGCTGGGCGAGATCACTTACGGCTTGGAGCGCTTGGCCATGTATTTGCAAGGCGTGGAGAACGTGTTCGATCTGGTTTGGGCGAAGAGCGGCGATACGGTCATCACCTACCGCGATGTGTATCACCAGAACGAGGTGGAGCAGTCGAAATACAATTTTGAGCATTCCAACGTCGAGATGCTGTTCCGCCATTTCAACGAATACGAAGGCGAAGCCAAGCGCCTGATGGAGGCCGGGCTGGCGCTGCCCGGCTTTGAGATGGTGATGAAGTGCTCGCATACCTTCAACCTGCTGGATGCGCGCGGGGCGATCTCGGTGACCGAGCGCGCGGCATACATCGGCCGGGTGCGTGTCTTGGCGCGGCAGGTGGCACAGGCCTATTACGATTCGCGCGAAGCATTGGGATTCCCGATGGCCAAGATCGGGGAAAAGAAATGAATCAGACCTTATTGATCGAACTGCTTACCGAAGAGCTGCCGCCCAAGGCGCTGGAAAAACTCTCCACCACCTTTGCCAACGAGGTGACTGCTGCCTTGCGAGAACAGGCGCTATTGAGCGAGGCGAGTGTCAGCACACCATATTGCACGCCGCGCCGTCTGGCGGTGAGCATCACCGAAGTCGTGGCGCAACAACCCGATCGCATCATCGAGCGCAAGGGGCCGGCAGTCGCCGCCGGGCTGGATGCAGAAGGCAAACCGACCAAGGCGCTGGAAGGTTTTATGCGCTCGGCCAATGTCACGTTAGCGCAGTTGCAGCGCGTGGGCGAAGGCAAGGCGGAATATTTTGTGGCGCATATAGAGCAGAAAGGCAAGGCGCTGGACGAATATTTGCAAGACATCATTACGCAAGCGCTGAAGAAATTGCCTGTGCCGAAGCTGATGCGCTGGGGCGACTCAGAGCACCAGTTCGTGCGTCCGGTGCACGGTTTGACCATTCTGCACGGTAGCCGCGTGGTTCCGGCGGAAGTGCTGGGGCTGTCCAGCGGCAATGTCACTAGTGGCCACCGCTTCATGTGCAGCGAACGCGTCAGCATTGATCGTGCGGACGACTACGAGGCTATCCTGGCGCGCGACGGGCGTGTGGTCGCCAGCTTCGCGCAGCGACGCGAGAGCATCGTGGCCAGCCTGGATGCTCTGGCGGAACAGAACAAGGCGATCTGGGTGGGGCATGCCAATTTCGACCTGGAGAAACTGCTCTCCATGTCCAATGAAGAGCGCAGCGTGTTGAGTACACTGCTGGACGAAGTGACCGGGCTGGTCGAATGGCCTGAGGTCTATGTCGGCGAGTTCGAGAAGGAATATCTTGAAGTGCCGCAGGAATGCCTGATCCTCACCATGCAGCAGAACCAGAAATATTTTCCGCTGCTGGATGCGTCCACCGGCAAGCTGCTGAACAAGTTCCTCATCGTCTCCAACATGCAGGTGAGCGATCCGCATCACATCATCGAAGGCAACCAGCGCGTGGTGCGTCCGCGCTTGGCCGATGCGCGCTTCTTCTTCAATCAGGATCGCAAGCAGAAGCTGGAATCTCGCGTCGAGAAGCTCGGAGATGTGGTCTATCACAACAAGCTGGGCACGCAGTTGCAACGTGTCGAGCGCATCACCACGCTGGCGGGCACCATCGCGCGCCTGCTGGGTGCAGACAAGGCCAAGGCCGAATTGGCGGCGCGCCTGTGCAAGGCCGACCTGATCACCGATATGGTCGGTGAGTTCCCGGAACTGCAAGGCATCATCGGACGTTATTACGCCTTCCACGACGGCGAAGACTTGGAAGTGGCGAACGCCATCGAGGCGCATTACCATCCGCGCTTTGCCGGGGACTCCATCCCTCTGGGGCCGGTGGCCTGCGCGGTGGCGCTGGCGGACAAACTGGAGACCATCGTCGGCATCTACGGCGTCGGCCAGGTGCCGACTGGCGACAAGGACCCGTTCGGTCTGCGCCGTCAGGCACTGGGCATCTTGCGCATCCTGATCGAGACGCCGCATGACCTGTCGCTGCCCGCGTTGCTCAAGGCAGCAGCGGACAATTTCCCTGCCGGGATGTTGAGCGCCACTGTGGCAGCAGACGTGGAAGGATTCATGCTGGATCGTTTGCGCGGCTATCTGCGCGACCGCAGTTTCGATGTGACGCATATCGAAGCTGTGCTGGCGGTGCTGAACGGCCGCATGCACGAGGTGTTGCCGCGTTTGCAGGCCGTGCGCGTTTTTGCCGCGATGTCGGCGTCCAAAGACTTGGCGGCAGCCAACAAGCGCGTGCAGAACATCATGCGCAAGAACCATGAAGAACTGGGGGGCGCGATGGCGAGTGCGGTGTTCGATGCCAACCTGATGACCGACGAGGCAGAGCGCAATCTGCACCAGTCGTTGTTGGATATCACTCCGTTCGTGCAGGGTTACTTCAGTCGTGGCGAGTACGGGCAGAACCTGAAAGCGCTGGTCACGCTCAAGCCGTTCATCGATGACTTCTTCGATCAGGTGATGGTGATGGCTGAGGATCAGAAGCTGCGCATCAATCGTGCGTTGCTGTTGAAGCAACTGGGCAGCCTGATGAATCAGGTGGCTGACATTTCGAAACTGGCGGCTTAACAACCGTGAAAGGTAAAAAGTGAAATGTGATGCCCACCCTGCGCTACGCGCCACCCTCCCTGTCGGGAGGGTGTTGAACTTACGTTTCACCTTTCACGATTCACGTTTTACATTCAGTACATGACCAAACTCATCATCCTCGATCGCGACGGCGTCATCAATTTCGATTCCGACCAGTTCATCAAGAACCCGGAAGAGTGGAAGCCCATTCCCGGCAGTCTGGAAGCCATCGCGCGTTTGTGCCAGGCCGATTACCGCGTGGTGGTGGCGACCAACCAGTCCGGCATAGGGCGCGGCCTGTTCGACATGCCTACGCTGAACGCTATCCACGACAAGATGCACAAAGCGTGCGCGCTGGTCGGTGGACGTATCGACGCAGTGTTCTTTTGTCCGCACACCAACGATGCCGATTGCGGCTGCCGCAAACCCAAGAGCGGCATGCTCGAAGAGATCGCCACGCGTTATGGTGTCAGCCTGAAGGGCGTGCCTGCAGTGGGTGATTCCCTGCGCGATCTGGAAGTGGCGGCACGCGTGGAGGCGCAGCCTATCCTGGTACTCACTGGCAAAGGCGTCAAGACGCAGGCCAAGGGTGGCTTGCCGGAAGATACATTGATCTATCCCGATCTGGCGGGAGTGGTGGCGACATTGGTATGATTTTCATCCGTTCGCTGATCTTCTTTCTGGTGCAACTGATCTGGACCCCCGTCTATGCTTCGATGGTGATCTTCATTTTCCCCTTCAAGCCGCATACCCGTTATTGCATCGCCACCGGACTTGCGTACAGCACGATGTGGCTGTTGCGGGTGATCTGCGGCATCAAGATGGAAGTGCGCGGTTTGGAGAACATTCCGAAACAGCCATGCATCGTCATGTGCAAACACCAGTCGGCATGGGAGACATTTTCTTTGCAGACCGTGTTCCCGCCACAGGTATGGGTTCTTAAGCGCGAGTTATTGTGGCTGCCGTTCTTCGGCTGGGGGTTGGCGCTTACCAGTCCCATCGCCATTGACCGCAGCAAAGGCAAACAGGCGATGAAACAATTGCTGGAGCAGGGCAAGGACAGGCTGGAACGCGGTTTCTGTGTAGTGATCTTCCCCGAAGGTACCCGCATGCCATATGGAGTGCGCGGCAAATACAAGATCGGCGGTGCTTTGCTTGGCGAGAGTTCCGGCGCGCCGGTGGTGCCGGTGGCACATAACGCGGGCAAATTCTGGGGGCGCAATTCCTTCCTCAAGCGCCCCGGCACTGTCGTAATGAGTATCGGTCAGCCCATCGATCCGACCGGCCTCAAGGCGGAAGAAATCAACCGCAGGGTGGAAGAGTGGATCGAAGGCGAGATGATCAGGCTTGGCTGATGTTCAGACCTAAGTCGCCGCCTCCTGTCGTTGAACAACGCAACGTCCACCTTTCTGGCAAAGAGATCAGCTACACCCTCAAACGCAGTGGCTATCGCCGCAGCATCAGCCTGCGCATCGATGACCGCGGCCTCACCGTCAATGCGCCGTTGCGCGCTTCGGAAAAATGGCTGCTCAGCGTATTGCAGGAGAAGGCCGACTGGGTTGTGCGGCAGCTGGACGGCTGGCAGGCTAAAAAGCCGCCGCCCATATTCTGGGCAGAAGGGGCGCGCATCCCGTTCCGTGGCGAAGAGTTCGTAATAACGCTAACGCCCAAGTTGCGCGGAACAGTAGCGCAATTGCATGGGGAAGTCTTGCATGTGCCGGTCGGTCTGGAAGCGGTTGCGGAAAGCATCGAAAAGGCAGTGGTGCAGTGGTATCGCAAAGAGGCGCTGCACGTGTTTGGTGAGTGCGTGGATCATTTTGCACCACTGATGCAGGTCGCGCCGCGCGAGATCAAACTGACCTCGGCGCGCACCCAATGGGGCAATTGCACCGTGCATGGGGTGGTGCGACTGAACTGGCAGCTGGTGAAGATGCCGCTGCACCTGATCGACTATGTGGTGGTGCATGAACTGGCGCATCTGGTGGAGATGAACCATTCGCCGGCGTTCTGGGCTGTGGTGGAGAGTGCATGCGCGGACTACAAGCTGTGCCGGGCGGAATTGCGCTGTTATGGGGTGGCAGAGTAGGGCTATTGTTTGGGGTGCGACAAAATGCCGCATTCGCAAACACCTGGAACACCGTTAGAGTTCGTCCTGCCAAGCAGA